>SDBV01003926.1_pt1 | contig 21601 bp, 16 predicted proteins | sample 2277081 | NCBI WGS metagenome assembly SDBV01 (sample SAMN10402039, study PRJNA504765) | marine sediment metagenome | isolation source: marine sediment core GS10_PC15, 223 cmbsf | place: Arctic Ocean: Southern Knipovich Ridge | collected 2010 | reverse complement strand
CGTGTCGTAAATATGTTTTTCAAATGAATCTGTGATACTGTCAATATCAACCGCTATCTCACCCTGGGCATATTTCGTATTGGATTCATTTTCATCTGCTTTAGTCACAATTGCAACTTTTGCCCGGGGGAAGTGACGGGCAACTTTTAAAGCGTATGTCAATCCGGCTATTCCTGAACCAATTATAAGAAAATCATATGCAGGCATGGTGTTCGCAACAATCCTTGAAATTACTACTGTCCCGCCTATTATTTATATACTTTGCCACCAAACGTAATTTATTACCTGGAATTTTACAATGAAAGCGCTTACGGCGTACTTTAGCAATTGGAAATAAGTAATAACTAAACATCACGATCATGAAAAATAAATCACCCTTTCTCCTGTTTTTCCTTTTGGCTGGATTTTACTTCATGTCCTCAACTAAACCCTGTCTTGCCCAGGATCAGGAAGGATATACGGTAGATTACTATTATAAAATTAAGTGGGGCTATTTTGATGAATTTTTGCAACTATACAAAAAAAACCATTACCCCATTTTGGCTGAATTGAAAGACAGGGGAGAGATCATTGACTTTTCTGCAGCTTATCCATTATATCATGCCGGAGAATCAGCCCGCTGGGATTTTCGGTTTACTATCGTATTCAAGGATTTCGAGGCAGCCCATAACGATGTTTATTCTAAAGAGATCATCATGAAGTTTTACCCCGATCAGGAAAAATTCAAGGCAGAAGAGCAACGAAGATTTGAAATCATTGTCGAGCACATGGATGTACCACTTAAAGTGGAAACTTTTGTGGACTGGTAAGATACGGCAAGACCCAGGATAACCGCACTCAGGATATGGAGGTGTGCATAGAATGTCATTTCGCCCTCCCTGGTAAGTGTTAGTGGTTCACAATTGCTATTCCGGGAGCGGTTTCACACGTCTGGCTGGAATCCTAATGAATATATTCTACAGAAAAGAACAACCTTGTTATGAATATAATAAACTGACTAATTACACGTTAGTTTGGTCATGCCAATTCGTTCGATTGACTGATTGTATAGCTTTAAGAATATCTCCACGACTTATTTGCCCCATCAATTTACCATTGTGATTTACTATTAAAAATCTCTTGAAGCTAGATTTCAGAAATTCATTGGCTACATCAATAATGTCAGAATCAATGCTGATCGTCTTGTACATATCGGTCATATAGTTATCCACAATGCTTTTGCCAGTGGGTAAATTATGATACACACTATCCACTAACACATTCAGACAATCTTTATCGTCTATCAAACCGATAATCTCATTATTATCATTTAAGACCGGAGCGCCTGATATCTTTTTTTCCAGTAGTGTATCAATTACTTCATTGATATCAGTATCACGTTTAAAAGTTATCAGATCCCTGGCCATGTATTTGGTAATTGGTTCATAACTTTTCACTGATTTTTGCTGATCTTTTTTTACCAGATTTGGTGTAAAATTTACCATAATTAAAGCTATTTAGAATGCTGATAATTTAATTAAACGCAACTTACCATTAATAGTAAGGATAGTAATTTACTAATTTTAGATGTAATAGTCCATTAATTTTTTAAAATATTTCGGGAGAAAACGAGATTGTCATTTAATTTTAATGTACTCCAGGGAGTCCTGTTATTCCCTCAGGTGAATACCCGAATCATTCACCGAAGATTTGAAATCATTGTTGAGCACATTGATGTACCACTTAAAGTGGAAACTTTTGTGGACTGGTAAGATTACGTGCTGGACAAATTCGCACGATCCTGGCCATCTTCAGCATAACAATGATGGTCGCAGCATAATACCATAAACTTGCAAATCAATACCCTCACCGGGATTTTCAATTTTTATGATGATTCCTCCTTTTGGTACGCGTAATCGTCTGCCTTATTCGTTTTCAATAAACAGATTGCATAATAACGATAACCGGTTCTTCAAAAATCCCTTCGGCAGTGGCAAGTATTTCGCTATATACAGTATCAGTTGAAACTTTTTGCCAATATTCATCAATTTCTTCCTGATATTTAAAGTCTGCAAACCAGTGTATTTTTCCACCCTCGCCAACAACTTCACGATATACCTGTAAATTACGTTCCGGAAAATTCTTGTTCGTATATTCCATAGATTCTTTGGCGAATTTAAGAGCCCTTTCAAGCTGACCCTCATGAATAACCATAGAACTGTGAAGTTTTAGGCCCGTCTTTTCCGACACAACCTCTGCTATGAAATACGCATCATCCACACCGGTATTGTACTTAAATTCTTTTACAATCATTTCCCAGACCATTTCTCCGGTTGCATTGTACTGTGTCATATGATGTGGAAAGGTAATGCCATCGACCCTTTTGAAATCTTTTAAGATAATAGTCATAGGTTCCCATTCACCTGCATCATTAGCCATGTTTCGTGACTCTCTCTCAGTGAAATGTGTCTCGGTGTTGATGTAGGATTTACTCACATTGCCATGCTTATCTGTAATCTGAAGCACCGTATAATTTTGCTCATCAATGACCTCATCCCCTAGCAATGCCAAAACGAATCCTTTGTCCTGATAATTTAAGTTACCATCCAGGAAAGTCGCCGCTGTGCTTTCGATTTCTTGAAGTTCAGCTTCAGTCAGGTCTTTTCTTTGGCCCATCTCCATTCCCCATCCTGCTTTGCCGTCAAAGCACCTTGAGTAAGCTATGCTGCCCTCTGGTCCATACATGTCCCAACGTATTTTATTGGGCCTTTTGGCTGTCATGGTCATTGGCAAAGTCATTGTGCCTTCACTACTGTGTACAGTCATTTCCCCAGAGATAACCTGGTCTGTCAATGCCGCCAGGGCCTCAGCTCCCCCGCTGGCTTCAGTCATCATGTAAACCACGTCGTCTACGGTGGTCTGCTCCGCAGTGGTCTGCTGCTGGCATGAGATTAAGAAACCCACACCACAACATAAGATTAATGCAATTAATTTTTTCATAACAATATCCTTTTTTTGTGAAATTTTTATATTAATGTTCTAACATGTATTCAATGCCAATATCAACTTGTTTGCAATCGTCTCCCACACTCAGTTGGGAAGTATAAAAGGCGTTGTGAGCAATATGATGATCGCACTCAAGATGCTGAGGTGCGCATTGAAATTCATGTCCTGTTCCATGTGATTGTTGGTTAGTGGTTCACAGTTTTCTGTTCAGAGAGCGGTTACACCCGTCCGGTCAGAATCCTGACAAAATATTCTGCTGACAATAACAACATTATTATTTATATAAAACATGACGATTGTCATGTTTAGGTAGACAGTGAACCACACAGGTACAACAAACGCGAATCGGCAAATGAAACCGTTGAACTCGGATTCCAATACGTCTTAAAGAAGTAAAAATGGACTCTATATTTGCAAAAGCAGTATTAATGGTTCAAAAATTGCCCAATATTTTTAAAATTTCTTAAACCATTGAACGAACGGTAACGGAAATGTTTCACCATCAATAACTCCTCCGCCAAATCCAAATTGAAATGCCCTGTCATCTTTTGATTGGAATCGGAGGCCGGGAATCAGGATGACCAATGTACCTGGGACAATAAAAGAATCAAATACAAAACTCATATTTTTTGCTACTTTCGTCATGCCTGCTACAGAAAGAAGGGCTTCACCCCTGCTGTCGCCTCCATTCCACACTAAACCATAGCCTGCTGAAAACGTGATATTACTCCTTCTACTGCCAAAAGTAAGTCCGGCATACGGCAAGGCAAGTCCAAATTCCGGGACGGCCCATGAACCCGTTCCCAGCAAAGCGCCGACAGCCAGGCTTGTATTTTCTCCAAGTTCCACAGAATATTTTATAGAACCGACGATGGGTACGCCAATCCAGCTGGTTAAGATCCCTACACTGAGATTTTCCCCAGCACCAAATTGAAAATCTGGCCCCCACAGGTTCCAGAGGATATAACTTTCCCCTTTTTCAATGGGAAGCCCGTTGGTGGTAAGAAAATATCTGGTAGCAAATATTTGTGCGGGGATGTACTCTCCGCTACTGGAAATATCTCCGGGTACAATTTCTTTCATCTCTTTAATCTGATACTTGGGAACTACTATCTGACCAAGGTCCTGGGTTTCGATCAGGATCTCCCTGGCATTCTGTGAGATAATTTTTCCTATAAACTCCCCACCGTCAAAGGTAATGATAATGTAAATCTTGTCAGAAGTTTTTGTTGTGTCTACTTGTGCAATAGCATGGTTGGCGATTGACAGTATTAAAATAAAGAATAGCAGGCAGATGGAATTTTTTTTCATTTTATTAGTATTTGAGGTTGGACATAAAATACCTATAATCTTTTTGGTCTTGAACGTTTAACGGTACCAGTATTTTAAAAGGTACATACATGCACGTTTTGATATCTGAAGTAATTGACATACAAATTGCTTCCATTTATCGGATAAATCAAATTGATTTTCGCAATCGGAGAAAGTGATTGTTGTGTATTTCGTAAAAAATTTTCAGATGTTCATTTTTTTTTGTGAAACCCCTGAAATTCTATACCTGTTACCAGGTGATTTGCATTATTTGCAAAAGAAACTACGATCAATTGCAATGGGACCTGAATGGATTTAAGGTGATCAGGGTTTTTTTTGCCGTTGCAATATTATTGCAGCAGGCTTTGCAGCGCTTTGAGAAGGGTTAGCAATCATTTGATCATTTGATTTACGGTGGTTTTCAAAATCAAATGAAAGGGAATTATTCTTATTGCACAATACCCAACATTGGGTATTTTTTGAGGAAGATCCACCAGTTCCTGGGTATAACTTAACTAGTCGATCCTTAAAATCGAGATAAACAATGTAACTACCCTTCTGGTATCTCTAATTTACAATCATCCTGCAGGTGATTATTTTGAACAAAGAATTTTTGAAGCTTTGAAAAAATCTCCTTTTCACCTTCTACAGTTTCTACCTTAAATCCCATGGCTTTTAAAACCAGTAATCGTTTCATATCGATAAGACTTGTGATTTTTTCTTTAAAACCATCAACTGCAAAAAGTAATTGACCATGAAATACATATAATAATAGTGCCGTTGCAACAAAATAAATCAGTGAAATCCAATCAATAGAAAGATTCACTAATACCTCTAGCGAGGATTTTTGATTCACAACATATACTACTGCATTCCACCACCCCTGAAATGCAAATATGAAAACCATCAGCCCAGAAATAATTGTTGAAACAATAAGATTAAGATATGTCTCCATTTTTAATCGTGTTTCTGAGACTTCAGATTTATCTGCAGGATTCAGTAATGTCCAAACCCTGCCCCAGATAACAGAAGTATAGATGCCATATCGCAATTTGGTATAATCATCAATAGAAGCCACCCTGTTTCCAAATTTGGTAGGCCTAACCCATGCTCCAAGAGGATATTTATACTTGTTTCCATAACTGAATTCCATTTCGCGGTATAAATGATTTTCACATCGTTTTAGAATATTAATTATCTTGGGCTTTTGCTCAATTAAATTTCGAAAGGATGTTATTTCAGTCTGGTAATTACTCTCATTATAATTCGATTTACCTCCAACGTAGAAACTGGACATCAACTTAATGATCTTATTAATCTCAAAAGCAGCTGGATAATAATATTTTCTCTGGTCAAATTCAGTCAGTATTTTCATCAATGACTTTGATGATTTTATAGCATCCTTCACATCTACATGATTCACGAATTGTGGTTTGAACATGGGTTGTTCGAATGGCATAGGAATCTTTCCAGAGCCGGCAGATTTTCTTTTCTTGTACCATGTAATTATAGTAAGCTTATATTCTAATTCTTGTTGTATGTTAATCAACTTTTCTCTTTTTTTGATATTCTTCTGAATTAGGTAATTTCTCAGTGGAGAAATTATACCCCAAGGCAATCGTTCAAAAAAATTGAAAAATAACTCCTTTAAAGAGAAGAAAGCAATTGCCAGAATAGTGATTATGAGAATTGTCCAGAAAGCATTATCAATCCAGTTATCATCATCAATACTGCTTACCTTTTGCAGGATGTAGTCAAATCCATTCTGATATGAAAATATAATAAATAGTAACAGAAGGGTTGGAATGAGTCCTGTATGAAGAAATGCTTTGCTGAGTTTCTCCGGTATTTTCCCAATCAGTGATTGAACCATTATTTAAACTTATGTTATGGTTGTCTTTGACAGGGATTATCAGCGGTCAGATGTTTGTGACGATCGCACCAGTTCAATTCGATTTTTAAGTAATTATTGGTTTCATGATGGAAATGACGAGCAATTTCCTCAGGATCATTTGCAATATCAGCCAGTGCTTCGGGCAAGGATTTGTAATTTTTACCCATGTTTAAATTAATCCTGCCCAGTAGTTTTTTGGGTACAATAACACCTACAATTTCATTATAATCATCAACTGTTGTTATGAGTTCTTTTCCTGATATTTCTACGAAAGTTGCAACTGCTAATGCATCGTTATCTTTGTGTACGGATAAGGTTCCTAAATCTCTTTGGCTCATATCAAGCTCAGCCAGATTATATTCTTGAATTCCCCAAAAAGCAAAATCATTAATATTCATAGTTGTAACTATTAAATGTTTATCAAACAATTTATCTCATCGTGATCTGGTATAAAAATTAACAAGTGGAATATCAACAGCGACAAAAACACTCAATCTCCAGGCGCTTGATTTGAATTCGGCTCGATTCACATTGACTTGTTCATTTGTGTCTATTATAACTGCAGTTGTGGTTATTTTGCGAAGTTGAGGCCCTCTTTGAACACCTCCACCTATGGAAATAGGAAAACCAGGAATTCCATAAACGAAATATGCGCCAGGTGCAAATATATTTTCGAAAGTCACCTCTGGTAATATATTGGCCTCATCGGTTACTTTAATTTTGGTTGTATCCATCATACCAGGCCCAGTAGCAATTGTACTGTCCATTGATACTGTTTGTAATCGGAAACTTGCAAATGCACCCAAATCAATTAGTGAAAGATAAATGCTAAATGAACCTGCTTTAGACCCATAGCTGCCAGCAATTCCGATTGGAGCAATCACACCGAAAGTAGTACTCTTTGCTTCTAGCACGAGTGGCTCGGTATCAAGTGTTTCATTTCCATAGTAGCCACCAAGGTAAGCGTTGAGTGAAACATTCCATCTTGAAGCCCTTTTGATAGAATAACTGCCAACAGGCAATGCTGCAGCCTCAATCACTGCTCGTATTTGTTCACTTGAATCCGACTGAACTATATTGGCCATAAAGGTTCCATATTTTAAGATTTTTGAAGTAGTTTCAGCTACTTCATATATGGAATACTTTGAGAGGTTTTTTTGTTTCTCAATTTCGGACTTAATTAGTGGCTTAGATTCTTTATAGGTTTTTAGAATCAATTTAAGCTCATCTATATTCTCACTATCCCTTCTCATATCCCTTGAGATTGTTCCGAGAATATTCACGAGATTGTTAATGGCAGCAGTATATTCCTTTTGGTATATATTCCTATACATATCATTCCCGTTCCTTGCAATTTTTAAGTAAGGTTCGAATTTCAAACTATCCTTCATGAGGAGAGGGATATTGATGCTATTTTCAATTATTTTAATTCCAACGCTGATGTACTCATAAAATTCTTCCTTTGTAGGTTTTATATTTTTTCTTTGTTGTTCTTGAAGTTCATTGTACACCTTATCTACTTTCTCTGCTGATTGTATGAATTCTACAAGATAGTCTCGAATCAAATAAAGTTCATCTGCATGACTAGCAATTATGTTATGGAAGTAGCGTGTTTTTTCATATTTTGTCAGGCTTTCTGATTTTAACTCACATCCCTTTATTAAAACTGACCTTTCTGAAATAACTAAATCATTTATGAGGTTAACAGTGGTATCATATTTATTATCATTTAGCCTACTTCCAATTTCAATTTTTGAATCCTTTTTCAATATTGACCCTGGTAGCAGAACCAAATCATATTTTAATTCCCATTCACTTGTTAGAATAGAGTCAACCTTTACTCTCAGACGTATATCTTCGATCCTGGACTTCTGATATAATAAACCCGCATATATCTTGAAAGCTGTCGTGTCCTGAATTAGATAATTGAGGTGCTGGCGAGTTACCCAGGCTCTGTTGGGGGAGTATTTTCTTATGATCCCATTGATCTCGTATGTAAAGTCATTTCGATATAGGCTCTCTTGGGTTCTTATTAATTGATCAGTTTTAAAAATTAGTTCCTCCGTTGAAGTTGCACTTAAAGTGTCTGCCTTTGCAAAATTATGATCTCCAAAAAGATTCTTTAGAAAGAATTTTAAGTATTCGGAATCAGTCTCAATTTTTGATTCGTCAAAATGGGTTCGTATTTGTTTTTTGACATTTGAAATCAAATCATCTAATGATTCGGATTTAATGGTGTCAATTCTATAACTATAAATTTTCTCCTTTTTAGCTATTGCAATGGCCGTATCGAGTTGCACTATGACATTATCATTATCCATATTAACTAATTCAAATGGAGAACCAAATGGAGTAAATCTGACACTTTCTGAAAACAAATGTCCGATTTGAAAGACTGCATGAAAATTGAATAGGCCCATAGACAGGTCGTCTCTATACTCATTCCATTCAGGTATGTTTTTAAAATCACCAATAATATCAGAAGGATGTCTTTCATTATCTATTTCGGCAATAATCTGTATTGTTTTCAGACTTAAAATAATCTCGGGAAAATCTTTAATTAATGGCCTGTATTTGGGTAGTTTAAATACATCATCTACTTTGAAAAAAACATTCTTAAGGTCTTCGTAAAAGACATTTCTAAGAGTTTTGATCATTGTTGGATACTCATATGATAATAGATTGGTTAGCGCATCTGTAGTTTTTGGAAATAGGACTTGAATCTCAGGAGTTTTATCAAAGAACTTCTTCATTCGATTAAAAAAAGCAATGTTCAATTCTTGTTTTGCCCGATCTATAAGGAACTGAGAAAATTCATCTGCAAAAGTAGCTACATCGAGACCCCCAATTGATGAAAACGATGATGACAATCCTTTTAGACTTAAGGAATTACCCATTTTGTCAGCTTGCAAAGTACTTGCTATTATAAAAAATGGATTCTTCTCGAATTCTGCAGTTAATAAGGAATCTATTTTTCTCCCCTCGGTAAAGTTTAATAAAGTTTCTTTAGCTGAATTACTGACATAATTAGAAAGAATTTCAGCAACATAGTTTAACTCCGTACTATCATCAATTTCTAACTGAGAAATATTGCTAATTCCGGTCGGACTAACTTTTATAGTATTAGCTATTGAAATAGCATCATAGTATGGATTTTGACTTAAGCAGTTAAAACTAATCAAAGCCATAACAATTATAATCCAATATTTCATTTGTGATAAAGTTTGAATGGATCTAGGTTCGCTTCCATGGAAAAAGAATTTTGCTCAATAAATAATTTGATACTTTCAAGGTCATGACGATTTCCTGGGCTACTTAAATATCTTGATACGAGACCTGTTGTTACAGCAGTATATGCACTCGAATCTTTAAAGTCATCATGCGGTTTAGTAGATCCAAAAAAAGAAGTAGACCTAATTGGACTATTTACGAAATAAGAGCTATTTGAGTCCAGATTAAGACTAGAATTATCTAAAACTTTGACTACAATAACATTTTTAAGATTAGAAATTTTGGTACCTGATTTACTTGATCCACCAGCCACTATTGTTATTATTCCACTTCGATAGAAGAAATTCACATAATCTTGAACCTTGTCGAAAATAATCTGCGGAATATCGAGGCTCATATTGATTAAACGAACTTTTTTATGATTTTTTAGTTCTTCTAATGCTTTCAAAATACCTTTTGGATAAACACTATTTTTTTTCGCAATTCTATAATTCCTAATTCCTATTTCAGTTGAGATACCTTTAATAATATGATCATTTGCAGCTAAAATCCCTGCTACTTTTGTTCCATGATCACTTAACAAAGGACCTTCATTTGTGAAATTTTTAGTTTCGATAATATTATCATTAATTGTCTCATGTTGAAGGTCAATTCCACTGTCAAGTACACCAACAATTACTCCTTTTCCGTTCCCATTTGGAATTGAATCCTTAACTATAATCTTATTTACGAGTACTATTCGTGGTATATTTAAATCCTTTTCAGAATCAATCGAAATCCCTCTTAATCCTTCCATTCCACCACTCCAGACATATCCAGCATCTTTAACTTTGTACCAAACACTTATACCCTCATAATCATCTCCATTAACTATCTCTTCAATATCAATCACCTGACCAGGCATGAAGTAATTCTCATTGGGTGCGTTTACGCTGGGTAATCCAGTCCTCTCATTCAGATAAACCTTTACTCTTGCTTTCATGCTACCCTATTTTGAGTTGAAGTGGGATCATTTGGATTTACGGTACTGGATGAACTTTGAGGCTGACTGGATTGTGTCGGTTTTGCTACAGAACTTCTGAGCTTGATCAACTTATTAAGAAGATCAAACCAAAATGGCGACCCCAGTGAAATAGCTAGAGCGGTTAATAGATACCCCCAGAGATTTGTGAAGTTTAAAAATCCATTTGTTGCAAATACATACCGTCTCTTGTATTTCCCTGGTTTGATTGGGATTCCCATATTTAGTTGATTTTGCGATATTTTTTTCGGTATAATTTCTTTTATTATTTCAACATTTACTGACTTATGAACAGCAAGATAAATAGTGCATTTATTATTGTATTTTCTGGTGTTTTCATCAAGTAATACTTTGATTTTATGTTCAAAAACTATGGAATCTTCTATCGGTTCTTTATTTGCATAAACTTTAAGTTTATCCGAAATTCTCCAGTTTGAAGAAAGTACATTTTGAGCTTCATAAATATCTTCTTTGAGGGATTTTCTTATGTTTGTGAGAGAATCAATTTTTGCAATTAAGGTGGAATCTATTTTGTCCAGGCGCAATGTATCTTTTGCACCGGCAGTTTTACCTTTTAATGAATTTACATAATCAATTGTTTCCTTGTTTTCCTCAGCATAGCTAATTGCCATGTCCACCAGTTGCTGTCTTGCCTCCGGATCTTTTGATAATTTCCTAATAATTTCCAATGTGTCAGCGTTAAAACTTACAGCAAGCACAAAACCAATTATGAGCAGAATAAACTGTATACTTCTTTTGAACCATCCCGTTGCCCGCTCCATTGTGTCGTCAAACCATTGTTCAAGTGAAAATTTGAATTTTACCAGATCATTATTAGCATCATCCAATAATGACTCAAGAAATTCTTTCGTCTGAGATCCATCAGATAGGCTATCTAATCCTGCTTTGATCTTGATCAAAGTACTTTTTCCAACATTACCTGTTTTAAGCGAGTCTATAAGTGCTTTCGAAAAATTTTGTGGAGTCAGATATGACGGTTTATTTGAGATTCCTCCACTGCTTAAATATTTTATGGTAGCCTGATCATAAAAATTCTTAAACAACTCGGGATTGGTTATATTAATTGACCATCCGCCAATACTGGCTAAAGAGTTAAGAACCCGAAATAAGTACTTCTTGATCGTATCTATAAAAAGTTTTTTCCATTTACTATTTTCTTTTTTACCCCCATTCTCTTTTTCGTCCATCAACATTCTGCGTATTGCAAATCTCAAATTTCTTGCGCGAAGACCAAATAATGCAGCAATGATCTCCATAATGATCGTTGCGAATAAACTATAGAGTAAATAGATAAATACTAATCCTATTACTACATCAAGTGCTACACTGCCCGTCATTGTACTTTTTGTTTAAATGATGACACATTTATTTATTTTTTTCTAACATCTGAAATTCATGATTTTATTTAAATCACTCTTTTTCAATTTCCAAATACTAGAAAGAGTGATCGGAGAAGTCATCGATCCACCGGGCTTTTCGCCCATCTGTATCCTCGTCAACCCAACCTCGTACATTATTTGTTTAACCATGAATTCCAAAATCAAATGAAAGTGAATTATATTTATTGCGCAATACCCAACCTTGGGTATTTTTTAAGAATATATCAGATTAATATGCTACACATTCGAGTAAATAGCGTAATCTATTTTATGAATTTTACCTTCTCTTAATGCTTCGTAAGATCAAATTATAAAGATCATTTATACCAGTAACTGAAAAGGGTTTTCGCAAATGACATCCTCAGAAAAGAAGTCATTCTACCCGAAGTTTGAACGCAAGGCAAGTGATCATATGCCCATTTGGCAAAGGCTGCCTATGCCGGGATAATTTGAAAGGCGCAGGGCATGATTACCCTGCGCCTTTTTTGAAATGCTCCACATACTATTATAATAATGAATGTGCTTTAGCCTATTATACCTGGATTTTAAGAAGGCACCACAATCCCCAACATCTCCAAATACTGCGATTTTTCTTCAAAGGCGATCCGGCAGATCTTAATGAACTTGCTCATCCATTCCTGCAGTTCTTCAAAGGCTTCATCACGCTCCTCGGTGGCGTTTTGCGCTTCTCCCATTTCTTGCAGCTGGTCACTTAACCTGCTTTCAACCTCCAGCACTTGTATCTTGCCTTGCGTCAATGCCTCTTTGGTAAGGCCAACTTCCGCTGTTTCCTTCATCACCTCGGGTGATTTCAGCGCATTGGTGTAAAATATCCTGGCCTGTTTGAGCCAGCCGGAGAGGCTTTCCTTTCTTTTACCTGAGAGTAGCAGGCTTTCACCCGCCCCCCGGTTATCCTCCAGGGCAATCCGGGCTAATTTGAGGTGCTTCGTATACACCTTATTGGCCAGGGCCCGGCCCTCATTGAGGCTGTCAGTAGCGTTATATTGGTCCCCGTATTCCTTTACCTGCTTGGCCTGCAATACATAAGCCTTGTCGTACAGGGCTTTCCCCAGCTTTAATCGCACTTCATCATAGCGATATTCGACCAACCCGGATTTGATCTCCTGATTATTCAGGGAATTAGTAATGGCATTCTGGGCAAATAGTAATTTCTCGTCAATTCTTGCGTTATTCATGTTCTAAAATGTTTTAAATGTTTTAAATGTTTTAAATGTTTTCTTGTTGCTGGCTTAGGTGTTCGAATCACCTCCACCTCATCCGGATCGCTTTAACTTTCCATTGCCCTTCCTCCTGCCCTTGTACGGGTATCTTACCCCTCTAAGGCCCTTCTTATCAGAGGATGTACTATTCTCATGGTCGTGAATGATCCATGGCTCACCGGTAATGATTTTTTCATGACCGGCAACGATTTGCTGTTGGTCGGGAGTCATTTTTGGCTGGTCGGGAGTCATTTCCAGGTGGTCGGCAGTGATATTTTGATGGTCGGCAACGATTATTTCATGGTCGGAAGTCATTTTTAGGTGGTCGGCAGTCATTATTTCATGGTCGGCAGTCATTTTTAGGTGGTCGGTAACGATTATTTCATGGTCGGATACGTTTATTTGGTGATCGGATATGTTTATTTGGTGATCGGATATGTTTATTTCAAGATCGGGAGCGTTTATTTGGTGGTCGAATATGATTCTATCAAGATCGGGAGCGTCTTTATGGAGGTAGGGCAGGATACCCACCCCCACCCAGTGGCCCATCTGTCCCGGATAATCGACTTTGATTGTTGAGTGATCGTAAATCATACCTTCACTTATTGCTGGTTTAAATTTTTCAATCATTAAATGAAAGGGATTTTTTTTTGAGGTGCAATACCCAAGGTTGGGTATTTTTTAGAATTCTGGCATTGGTGGTCCAAAGCTGAAAGCTGGTGCTTGTTTTACCACACATAAGATGCGGAAACAATTATGGAGGTACAATAGAATTTGCTGAAACCATTGAAAAACTCGACGCTTACGAGACAATGATTGGCATGTAAAGCAGAACTGGTATCTTCATCAGTTATAAAAAAGCCTGTTAATGATAGAATATGACTATTGTCATTTAACTTGAGCTGCTAATTAATCTTATTGCATGGGTTTAATGTAAATGCCATTTAAAAAGGTAGTACTAATAAATTATATATGAAACTTGAGAAGATTTTAGGCAATTTGAATTCATTTGAAAAGAATTCATTCATTAAAATTATTGATAATATCATTGCTGGCAATCCTAAAAATTCCAAAGCAATTGATAAAATATTGGCAGATACTGATAAATCAGGACTTAAAAATCTTGACAATGTTGTTATCTCTAAAATTTTCGGCCTGGTAGAAAATGAATTGTCAATATTAATTAGGAATGAATTTGTCAATACATCTTCTCAGCTTGATATTTTAGTGGATATAATAATTAGAGATGGAAATTGTATCATAAAGCTAGATTGGTTTACACGGCTTTATGAATCGGAATTATATAATCTCAGTAAAAAGATAAAAGGGTTGCAGAAAGAATTAGACAATCCAAAATCAGAAATTTCAGAATATCGGAAAAGGGACTATAGAATATATCAAGCTTGTGTTAATACGGCTTTTTATAATGATATTGTAAAAAACCGGGAACCAAAAATAACTGATGATGAATTGTCTATTTTACTAACATTAGCACATAAATTAGAGCTCTCCCAGGAAACGGTTAAATTAATTAATAACATGGTTGTTCCGGTCAAGAAAATGGAAACAGATAATGTTATCAATGATTTAAAAAACATTGGTGTTATTTTCTTTTCCCGGAAATCATATACTTTATATGTTGCTGATGAAATGGTTCGGGTTCTTCGGAAAATTAGAGAGAAAGAAATAGCAGATAAATTTTTCAGACGGATATTAAGAAGTATTAGAGAGCCTCAAATCAACTTGGTTTGTAAGAAACATAATATTGACCCAAGACTACCTATAGACCGAAAAATTAAAGAAATTATAAACGAGGGAATATCATTTACAGGTATGCTGACTAATGATGTCCACAAAGATGGTACAAGCATACCCGATAGGAAAAAGTTCCTAAATGACCTTTGGAGCAAACATTTAAACCTTTCCCCTGGTTTAAAAGGAACAACAATACAAGATAAAATTGGAAATATCATCGCCCATTTTGAAGTGATTGAAAAGGATGAAAAAGTAGGCATTTCTGTTGATGGTTATGAGAAATTATTAATGGATATATCAGAAACGTTACCGAAAATAAATGGACAAGTAAAATTGGAATTTGAATTGCAGGATGAAAATGTACTGTTAAGCAGCTTGCTGCTTGACTACAACATCAAACCAAGGGATATTCTCGACATTATCCATTCTACTGATTTAGAAAAGTTTATTAAGATAAAAGGAATCAAAAGTAGAGGAAACAATGTCGACAACATTCTTAACACTTATAAAGATTCTGAAAATCTATATTTTGAAAATTTCGTAAATATTGGGTTTAGAGATTTAAATGCGCTCAAAGAAAATGGTATTAGGATAAAAGAGGCTGAGCTAGGATTGAAATTTGAAGAATTAACAAAATCAATTTTCAACCAATTAGGTTTCAATGTTGATGAAAAACTTAAAAAAACAATAAATACAAAAAAAGATAAAATTGATATTGTTTTAAACTTAGATAATAACGAACTAATTATAGTTGAATGTAAAAGCATTAAAAAAAGTGGATATAATAAATTTAGCTCTGTTTCAAGGCAGTTGAAATCTTATGTTGCTCTTGTAAAGAAAAATGATTACAAAGTCATAAAATCACTATTAATCGCACCTGATTTCAGTGATGACTTTATCAATGATACTGAACTTGAGTATGATCTTCATTTATCGCTTATAAAAGCTGATTCACTAATCAAAATACTGTATGGATTCAAAAACATTCAAAAACTTAAACAGTTCCCTTATAAGTTATTGATGCGAGATGTACTGATTCAGGAAGATAGAATTATTAAAGCAATTGGAAAGTGAATTTCTTTTATGGCTGCCAGAGTTCTTTCAAAATTCAGAAAAAAATCAACCTACGCTTTTACCTTCAGTTGTGAATTGTATGCAACATCTTTTACAAGCTCCTCAAAGCGCTCGGTATTAACTTTTGTAGATCGAAGTGGTCTAAGAACGGCTTCTATTGGGATACCTGCTTTTATAGCTACCATAACTCCTGTGGCTTCCAGGTAATTGTCTACATAATGCAACTGATTATGATCCCATGGAAGAATGCTAAGATCATTATCCATCACATTCTTTGATAAATCTGCAAAATATCGCAGCTACAAATTAATTCGTCTACTGTTTTGCAAAATCCGCAAAAAATAAATTCTCTGATTGCGGTATTCGCTATAGCATATCAAACCAATCGTCGTAAAATTAAACATTCAAGTCAGCGAGTATTGAAAACTAAATTAGACGATGGATACCACATTATTTAATTAATCGGAAACCCTCTTTGTTATGAACAACTTAAGAACTTCATTTCTAATATTATTGGCAATTACTAGTTTTGGTTGTGGCGACGACCATGCGCCAGTACCCAAGCCTTCAACGTTAGCATATTCATCAATTTCTACAGGTGCCCACTCCCTGGCAATTGACACAAACGGCAAACTCTGGGCCTGGGGGCACAATTATCATGGTTCAATTGGTGACGGTACCCTTATTAGTAGAGTCTTGCCAGTTTTGATAGACTCGGGCATTGTATCAATTGCTGCCGGATCATTTCAATCATTTAGCGTAAAAAAAGACGGCACTCTCTGGGCTTGGGGAGAAAACACCCGAGGACAGTTAGGAGATGGTACGCTCATTAATAAGATTGTACCGGTTCAGATAGGATCCGGATTTGCCTCAATCGCTGCAGGGCATGAACACACACTAGCGGTTAAAACTGACAACACACTTTGGGCGTGGGGAGTGAATAAATATGGGAAATTAGGAGACGGCTCAACTACTAATTGGAGAGAGCCGGTTCAAATAGGAACAGGTTATGAAGCAATCGCTGTGGGTAGTGATCACTCATTAGCAATTAAAACCGATGGCACGCTATGGGCCTGGGGATACAATGAGTGGGGCCAATTAGGGGATGGTACAACTGAAAATAGGGCAACACCCGTTCAGATCGGCACGGATTACGCGTCAATTTCTGCAGCTGGTGGTTATAACCTGGCTATTAAAACAGATGGAACTCTCTGGGCCTGGGGAGGCACTCGTTATTATGGAGTATCTGTTGGTGGGGTACCTGTCGATGGTACAAATTTGGACAAGAATATACCCGTTCAAATAGGCTCAGGTTATTCTTCTGTTGATTCCGGTGGACACAATTTGGCAATTAAAATGGATGGCACGCTTTGGGCGTGGGGAAGTAATCATTGGGGTGAACTGGGGGATGGTACAACTGAGGATAGAAACACACCAGTTCAGATTGGCCCAGGTTATGTCTCAATCTCTGTGGGTAGTATGCACTCGTTAGCGATTAAAACAGATGGTACTCTCTGGGCGTGGGGATATAACGAATGGGGTCAGCTAGGTGATGGTACAACAGTGAATAGGAACACGCCAGTTCGGGTAGCTTCTGGATTTTAGGTTAAAAATAAGATTATTGAAATTTCAAAAATTGTTGAAAAATGAGAATCAATTTTACACTCACTCAATATTATTTCACGGTTTTGGTACTTGTTATGATCACATCGTGCGAATTCCCGGATATTTATGATGATGATGACTACGATCCTTATCATTGTAATGCTTGTAAGCCATTAAGTGGGTTAGCAAATCTTTGGGCATCAAATTTATATCCCGAAAGCGCACAATGGATGGAAACGGAGAATGGAATTATTTACACAGAAAGTGGAGAAACCACAGTTTTGTATAAACTTTATTTTCCGGAAACGAATCCCACCGAAATTACCAGGGAAATATCCATTAAAAGTTTTTCCCAATCCAGTAGGGGAAAAATTTACATTTTAGGAGGAAAAGATGATAAGGGAATCGATCAATCCTTATACCGGATAAACCTGGACGGCAGTGAACGAGAATTAATTGTGGGAACAATTGTAAATTTCACGGGAATAATAATCTCTGAAGATGATCAGAAATTAGCTTATTCTACTGTGATTGACGGTTTAGGAACGATATATATCATTGATCTAGACACAAAACAAAATCAAGTTATTCCTTATGGAGGAGAAATGGCTTTTTCTCCCGATGGGCAAAAATTTGCATATGCTACACATAAAGTTGATAATTATAGAATATCTGATAGCACATTTATGATTGATTTAATGACTGATGAGAAACAGTTTGTTGATTTTGGAGGCCCGATGTCCTATTCTCCGGATGGCCAAAAGTTATTAATCAAAAATTCATTAAATGAATCAACACCTGACAGACCAAGTCAACTTCAGCTGATAAATTTGGAAAATAATTCTATCGAGCAATCTGAAGACTTCAATTATGAAATATTAAGATTTAAATGGAATGATGAGGGACTTTTCATATTAGGAATTGATAAGCTTGAGGATTATTCCAATTCATATTATTTGAAAAAAATCTTTTCAAACGAAGAAAGTCTTGTGTGGCGAACTACCGATATGTTTCCAGCAATTTCGCCCTCATTAACGAAAATTATTGTATCAGAATATGATGGATATTATTATGGTGGTGGTGATTTTTACCGAAGCGAATTACTTAGAGATCTTGAAAAAGGAGTAACTACGATTCTACAGGACTCAGTAAATGGTCATAAATATTATTTCGGTAATTATACATTTTCAGGCGATGGAAAAGTACTGATGTTTTCTTCTGACGGGGGTACTTATTGGTATGATTTGGAAGGGCTATAAATAATTATCAACATTAGCTTATATAGTTATGACCTGTTAATTCTGGGATGATTTATTATGGCAACTCTTTCTCAGGATAATAACGTGGTCTCACAAAAGCCACTATGTAAAAATTGTTACCAGGAAAATATGAACTAAAAAATCCCAGGGTACATTTATTTTTGAATTATAATCTCGCCTTTTGCTACTTTTTGTCCATTAACCTGAGCCTCCACGGACCACCTTTGCTCGTTACTCATCAATTGCACCTGATAATTAATTAAATGTCCTGTTGTTCTATCAATAATAACTCTACCAGGTTATAATGATACTTTATAACCTTTCAGGGCTATATCTTTTGGATCTCATTAGTACTCTCTTGCAGCTATTACAACGGCATTACCATTATCTGTTATATTAGAAAATTTATTAACCACTCCTCTCATCAATCTTATTAGTAAATGTAACCCGGCTGAAAATACCGCTCCAAAAACCTCTGCGAATTGCCCCACAAAATCCTTTTTACATACTCCGCAGCTTTGCCGGGCTCCATCACTTCGCGGTAGATGTCAAAACTCTTCAGCGGGTTATTGATCGCATTCATAAAGAATATTGTCCAGCGGCTTTCAAGCCGTACCAGGTCACTGGCATAGTAGTAAATATCCAGCGGATTGATCACCCCTTCATAATCAGATCCGAGGCACACGTGGTCCCAGGGGTCTTTGTCAGGAAGGGTGTTGTGGGTTTTCCTGGCATCTTTGTAAACCTTCGCAATGTGCAAAAACTGGTTTGCCAGAACTGATAAGAACACGAATTCCATTAGCTCGATCATTGTATCCACCTCTCCTTTCCAGCGCGCTACCCTTACCTTTATTCTTTTGACCTTTCCTGGTTTCGGGTTGTTTTTCAAAAGTTCGCACTCCAGGTCCTTTTTGGCTTTTACAAACTTTTTGATCACTCTCTTAAACACCCTTTTATTGTACTCGTACTTATTCTGCGGCTCCTTTGCAAGTTCCGTTAACTTAATGTAGTTTGGGTGGCTGACGCCATACTCCTGCGCGGGCAACAGGCCTGCGTAAAAATCAGTAGTTGGCGCCAGTTTCTTACCTGTAATTCTTTTTTCATCGAGCATGATGCCCATCATCCCGTTGCTCCTTATGATGTCCACGATCTCATCATCAAACAGATTGATGGCGCCGGTAAAGAAATGACTCTTCTTTTGTACGCTTTTATCCAGTTCAATGGAATCCTCGCTAATGGTGGCATCGTGCATTTTGCTACGGCCACTCACGCCTGTGTGTGTCTGAATGATGGGAATGTTCTGGCCGGCATACTCTCCGAAGATCATCTGATGATAGTCCATCCGAGCCTTTGGGCTCATATGCTTCGTATCAATCAGCGTCCGCTGTTTGCCAAATGATTTCGAAAGGATATTCCGGATGATCTTCTTTCCTTCGGGTTTAATCCCTGCCAGGTAATAATGTATATTTCTTCCCGGGTTTTCAGGGTCGGTGGTAAAGCCCTCCTGGTTGAAGGCCGCCTTGGCGATGCCGATAAAACTGGGAGAGTGACCGCACAGAAAATTGTACTGGTGATGAGCCAGTGTGATAATGAACGGTGGAAATTCCTGGCTTTTAAATTCTTTGATATTTTTCCAGAGCGTTGCCACTACAGCGGTGGTATTTCCCTGGTGATCAAGTTCCACCTGGTCATCAAATTGGTTACTTTCACCCAGAAAAACATTGGTCCCTTCCACTGACAGGATGTAGGCAACCTTGCCTTCATCAATTATCCGGTTGTATTCCTTGTAGTTTTTGGCTATTTCATACGCAATTTTTCCATGTTTGGGCTTTTTGTTTTGGTATTTGACCATATACCTGTATTCTCCCATTAGTTGTTTATAATAATTATAACCACCGTCATGGACCCTGGTGATCACATCCGGGTCAAATCCGGTGAGGGTTGCTACAAGTTTAAAAAAGAATTTTTTTCCTTTCTCTTTTTTTGAATTCAGGATCCAGTTGATGCCAGGCACATGTGTTACAAACTTGTACAGTATGGAATCACTGAGTTTTTTGAGTGTGACGGTAAAAACCCGTTCAATCGGATAAAACGAAATGCACATGCCACGAAGATTGCCTTCGGCCAAGGCATTCAGATGGATCTGGGACGTGTAATTCACTTCGCCCTCCAGTATTGCCGGAAGTTTCGAAATACTTTTATCGGGCCGGAAACGCTCTTTCCACAATTCCTGGTCGGGCAGTTTGCCGTCTTCATCGTAAATACTTCTTGAGTTAAAAGGCTTGAAGGTCGGGTGGGCGTGAAAATCAAATATCATGGGAGTAGTATTTTTGGTGTATCACATTCAATTTTAACCCGGATTATGTATTGGAACTTCGTAATGAGGGCTGAAAGTGCAATAAAACAGGCACTTATGGAAACGAAGCATAGCACCGCTATGGTGAGTTGAGATAAGTGAGTGTAACGATCTGTTTTGAAGTAGTTTCAGCATGGAATAGATTTTCTAATGCATATTTCGGGTTTAAGGTGTTAGTGAAGGATGATGATTTTTTTGCAGAGACCCATTTTAATCATTTTAACGGATTAACTCCAAGTATTCTTACGATTTCATTATGATACAACTCCGCCACCGTTTTATAACCGGGCCCTTTTAAATGTATCTCGTTATGCCATTGCTTGTCCTCAGGAAACTTGCCTCTGCGGTTGATGTAATGAAATTTTGGATGCGCTGCACTTAAGGCGTTCAACATTTTATTGAATTCATAGATTAACTGTTTGATGATACGTTCCGGGTCTGCGCTTGTCGTGAGCGCTCTTACTCCAAAACCATGAACTATCCGTTGACC
>SDBV01003925.1_pt1 | contig 21604 bp, 14 predicted proteins | sample 2277081 | NCBI WGS metagenome assembly SDBV01 (sample SAMN10402039, study PRJNA504765) | marine sediment metagenome | isolation source: marine sediment core GS10_PC15, 223 cmbsf | place: Arctic Ocean: Southern Knipovich Ridge | collected 2010 | reverse complement strand
ATTGAGAAACGAAGAAGTAAGAAATCAAAATGCACTACGAAAAAGTGGCAAAAAAAGATTTTATAATTTAGAAGTAGGAATTAAAATTGACTATCAAAGAACTCGAAAACAAACTCGATAACTTTCTTCCGAGCAAAAGAAAAGAAGCGTTATTGACGTTGTGTAAAAAGGCCAAGCAAGGTTTGGTCAAGCTCCCTAAGCCAGGCACGGACGTTAATGTGCACTGCCATACCTTTTTTTCCTATAACAGTTACGGCTATTCGCCGAGTAAATTCGCATGGATCGGCCGCAAAGCCGGTCTGGCTGTTGCCGGGGTCGTGGACTTCGATGTATTGAGCGGGCTGGAGGAATTTCTTGACGCAGCCAGAAAACTGGGCCTGAAGGGGTGCGCAGGGATGGAGACGCGGGTTTTTGTGCCTGAGTTTGCCGATAAAGAAATTAATTCGCCCGGTGAGCCGGGTATCTCGTACCACATGGGAGTGGGATTTCCAAGTGCTGAATTGGGGCCAGAGCAGCAGAAGTTTTTGCGCAGCCTTAGCGAAACTGTTCAGCAGCGAAACCGTGATTTAGCCGAACGTGTAAATAAATATCTTGCTCCCGCTGAACTCGATTATGAGCGTGACGTTCTTGCTCTGACGCCATCGGGCAACGCGACCGAGCGTCATATCTGCCTGGCTTATGCTCACAAGGCAAAAAAGATATTTGGCAACGATGAGAAACTTGCTGAATTCTGGTCTGAAAAACTGGCCACTGAGGTGACATTGGAGCAACTGCCGGAAAGTGTGGAACTGCTGAATACGATTCGTGCCAAAACAATGAAACAAGGTGGTATCGGATATGTTCAGCCGAACCAGGGCTCGTTTCCCACAATGGCCCAGATGAATGAATTTATATTGGCAGCAGGCGGGATTCCTACGCATACATGGCTTAACGGGTTAAGTGACGGTGAAAAGGCCATCGAAGAGCTTCTCGAAGTCGCTACCAGTACTGGTGCAGCGGCTCTTAATATTATTCCCGACCGTAATTACACGCCGGGAGTTAAGGACCAGAAGTTAGAGAACCTTTACCACGTTGTGGAATTAGCCCAAAACCTGGGTCTGCCGATAGTGGTCGGGACGGAAATGAACAGTCCGGGCCAGAAATTTGTCGACAGCTTCGATACCGCTGAGCTTTCGCCGTTAGTACCGGTATTCCTGAAGGGGGCGCATATCGTTTACGCCCATTCGGTACTTGCCCAAAAATGCGGGACCGGCTATACCAGCAAGTGGGCAAAAGAGAATTTTGGAAACGTCGCGGAAAAGAACGAGTTTTTCCAAGAGGTTGGTGAACGACTTGAGCCGCAACAAGAAGATGGGCTTGCGGATTTGAGTGAAGATACAGGGCCTGAACAAATATTAGAAAAGATTAAATACGGGTGAATATAAACTATGACAAGCTTGCCAGAGACACAGTACGCGGTCCAGTTGGTCGGGCCAGATGAACTTGTTTTGAATAAATCCAAGAAGATAGTCGCACCGGGCAAATATCAGATTCTTTGTCAGGTAGAAGCTGTGGGGTTGTGTTTTTCCGACCTCAAGCTGCTTAAGCAGTTTTCATCGCATGCCCGCAAGAGTGAAATTGCCAGCGGCATTGACCGGGGAATACTTAAAGAAATTCCCAGCTATGTTCCCGGCAGCGCCCCTACCGTTCCGGGGCATGAGGCGGTCGTCAGGATTGCGGCTGTTGGAGAAGGTGTAGAAAACTTCAAGACGGGCGGGCGCTATCTTGTTCAGACCGATTACCGCTGGCTAAAGAATCCGGTTTCCAATGCTTCGTTCGGATACAATTTCGAAGGCGCGCTTCAGGAATATGTTTTGATGGACCAGAGAGTCATTACGTCGCCAAAGGGTGAATCGATGCTGATACCAGTTGGCGAGGAACTTTCGGCTTCCGCGGTAGCGCTGGTGGAGCCGTGGGCCTGCGTGGAAAACGCCTATGCAACCAAAGAAAGAGGCAATCTGAAAGCAGGCGGCCAGATGCTTGTTGTTGCCGAAGCAAAGATCGATAAGAATGCCCTTGCCAACTTGTTTGCCGAGTACGGCCAACCAAAACAGATTACGTGGGTTTCAAAATCACCGCCGTCGAATCTTAATGTTGAAACTGAAACTGTAAATGACATATCCGGCCTCGTTGATAAAGGCTATGACGATGTTGTCTATTTCGGCTCGGACGCGTCGACGGTTGAAGCGTTGTTTGCCAAGGTTGCAGAATATGGGCTTTTTAATATTGTTCTTTGCGGGGGCAGATTCGGCAAAGATGTTACTACTATGGTAGGCAGGGTCCATTACGGCGGTATTCGCGTAATAGGTACCACAGGGGCCCAGGCGGCTGAATCGATGGAGTATATCCCCGAAACAGGCGAGATACGACCGGCAGATAAGATTAACGTTATCGGCGCGGGCGGGCCTATGGGCGTGATGCACGTGATACGAAACATCTGCCAGGGTATTGCAGGGGTGGCGGTTTTTGCAGGTGATACCGACGATGAGAGATTGGGTGTGTTGTCGCGAATAGCTACTCCCTTGGCTGAGAAAAATAATGTCGAATACAGACCCTATAACCCTGCCAGGGAAGAAATCACCGAGGCGTTTGATTATACGGCTTTGATGGCTCCGGTGCCGGCGTTGGTTGCTGAATCAGTGGTTAAAAGTGCCAAACGCGGGATAATAAATATCTTTGCCGGGATAGCGGCTTCGGTTTCGGCGGAGATTGACCTTGACGAATACATCGAAAAACAGTTATATTTTATAGGCACCAGCGGCTCAGTACTTGAGGATATGAAACAGGTTTTAGGCAAGATCGAGTCCGGCAAACTCGATACCAATGTCAGCGTTGCAGCGGTTTGCGATCTGGAAAGTGCACCGGAAGGAATCCGTGCCGTCGAGAATCGTAAAATAGCAGGCAAGATCGTAGTCTATCCGAGCTGTAAGGGTTTAGGGCTAATTGGCCTGGAGGAGTTAGGTGATAGATGGCCGGAAGTTGCCGAGTGTCTGAATAACGGATTATGGACCAGGCAGGCCGAGCAGAAGCTTTTAGAAAAATAACTCACAGGCAGTATATTTATTGGCTGGAAGGGAGATTAAAACAGAATGAGTAACACCCAGAGGATTGAAAAAGCATACGAGGCAGCTAAACAGAGTTATGCCGAAATCGGTGTCGATACCGACAAGGTAATAGAAAAACTAAGTCCGGTAGCTATTTCACTTCATTGCTGGCAGGGTGATGATAATGGAGGCTTTGAAAATGACGAAGGGCTTACCGGCGGCGGCATACTCGTTACCGGGGCCTATCCGGGTAAAGCACGAACCCCCGACGAGCTAAGGAGCGACCTGGAAAAGGCATTGAGTCTTATTCCTGGAAAGCATCGACTTAACCTGCACGCCAGCTACGCCGAGCTCGGGGGCAAAAAGTTTGACCGTGATGAATTAGAGCCGGAACACTTCGACCGCTGGATAGCCTGGGCCAAGAGTCAGGGGATTGGAATGGACTTCAATCCAACTTACTATTCACATCCGAAAGCAGACAGCGGGTTTACACTTTCGAGTTATGATAAGGACATTAGAAAATTCTGGATTAAGCATGGCAAGATTTGTCGTGAAATCGGCGAATATATGGGTAAGGAGCTTGGGACGCCGTGCGTTACGAACCTTTGGGTTCCGGACGGTTACAAGGACATTCCTGTCGACCGCAAGAAGTCACGGGAAATACTCAAAGAGTCACTCGATGAGATATTCACAAAAAAGCTTGACCGCCGATACCAGCTTGATGCGGTCGAAGCCAAGCTGTTCGGTATCGGTTCGGAGAGTTGCGTAATCGGTTCACATGAATTCTACCTTGGTTATGCACTTAGCAACGATACACTGCTTTGTCTGGACGCCGGTCATTTTCACCCCACCGAAGTCATTTCCGATAAGATATCATCGGTGATGTGTTTCCTGGATGAGCTACTTCTGCATGTCAGCAGGCCCGTACGATGGGACAGTGACCACGTGGTAATTCTGACAGATGAACTGCGTGCCATTGCCCAGGAACTGGTCAGAGGCGACTACCTTGACAGGGTGCATATCGGCCTTGACTTCTTTGATGCGAGCATTAACCGGATAGCGGCGTGGGTGATTGGAACACGCTGTATGATAAAGGCGCTTTTGATGGCTATGCTTGAGCCGACCGATACGCTGCGTCAGATGGAGGCAAAGGGCGATTACACATGGCGGCTGGCAACGCTGGAAGAGTTGAAAACCCTGCCGTTCGGCGCGGTCTGGGATTACTACTGTATGAAAGCAAACGTGCCGGCAGGCCAGGGGTGGTTCAAGGAAGTCAAAGATTACGAAAACAACGTGACCAGCAAACGCCGGTAAACAAAAATTAAAAATTAAATATCGAAAATCAAATATCAAAATTGAGGATTCAGCCCCCATAAGGGGTAAACTTCGGCTGATACTGATTTTATTGCAAATCGGTCAATTCGAGTAATAAGGATATCGTATGGATTTTTGTATTGAGGACACTCGGGAAAAACCTGCTGTGTCATTGAAAGAACTTATAAAGGACGAGATTATCAAACTCGATGACGCTCTCGATTGGCTCAGAAGTATTTGCGAGATCAGATATTTTGAAGAGAAGGTCTTCGAGCTTTTGGGACAGAATATCATCAAAGGCGCCTCACATTTGTATGCCGGCGAAGAAGCGATAGCGGTCGGTGCCATTGCCGCTATCGAGCGCGGCGATGTAATCGGTTCAACGCATCGCGGGCACGGCCACTGCGGCGCGATTGGTAATAAATATGCTGACACCGAGGCCGAACGTCAGGGGCACTGGAACCAGATGATGGCTGAACTAATGGGCAGGGAGACCGGCTACTGCAAAGGCAGAGGCGGCTCGATGCACATAGCCGAGGTCGACAAATGCAACAATTTAGGTTCGACCGGTATCGTTGGTGGCAATCAGCCGCCGGCAGTCGGAGCGGCATTAGCTGAGAAATACAAAAAAAGCGGCAGAGTGGTGCTTTCCTTCTTCGGTGACGGTTCCACAAATACAGGCACTTTCCACGAATCGATGAATATGGCCTCGACCCTGAGGGTTCCTCTGGTAGCGATAGTTGAGAACAACCTGTATGGGATGAGTGTGCCTTTCAGCGGAAGTGAAATCGAAGGCACAACGAAAGCAAGTAATGTCACCGATATAGCAGAGCGTGCTTACGCCTACAATATTCCGGCTATGATTGTCGATGGCCAGGATGTTGTGGCCGTCTATCTGGCTGTTAAGTCAGCGGTCAAATGGGCAAGAGACCAGATGCAAATGACCCTGGTCGAAGCAAAGACCTACCGCTGGTTCGGCCACAGTCGAAGTGACCCGCGGGCCTATCGTACCAAAGCAGAAGAAAAGGCATGGCGAGACCGTGACCCGATCATTGTTCTCAGGGAAAGACTGCTTAACGACGGACTGGCTACGGTCGAGGAACTCGATGAAATAAAGGACAAGGCCTTTGCCACCATCGAGACATCTACGCAGTTCGGGATAGATAGTCCGTGGCCGAAACCAGAAGACGTGGCTAATGATGTGTACGTTGAGGAGAAGTATCCGGCTGAACTTGTCAGCAGCGAAAAAGAAACGGCTGTGAAAGTGGCTGAGGCAACTGAGGCTTTTAATACAGCACTGGCTTCGTCCACGGCCAAGACCAAAAAAGAAGCTACTGAACAGGCCAAAGCACAGGTAAAGTCGCAGTTTGGTATGGATGTTATAACGATTAGTCAGGCGGTTTCGGCGGGGCAAGCAGAAGAACTCAAACGTGATAAAAATGTAATCGTAATGGGTGAAGATGTCGGTCTTTACGGAGGGGCCTACCAGGCAACGCGTGGATTATTAGCTGAATTCGGTACCGAAAGAATAATTGACACCGCGATATCGGAGGCGGCGATTACGGGGGCGGCTGTCGGTGCGGCACTTCGGGGTATGCGGCCTGTGGCTGAGATTATGTACGTGGATTTTGTGACGATAGCGATGGACCAACTGGTTCACGTCGGGGCCTACAATCGCTATATGTTCGGCGGAAAAGCAAAGGTGCCGATGGTACTGCGGACCGAGGGCGGAGTCGGTAGATGTATTGCGGCGCACCATTCGGAGTCATTAGAGGCGTGGCTTATGCATGTACCCGGGCTGTATGTTGTGATGCCCTCGACGCCCTACGATGCCAAAGGGCTTTTAAGGGCATCTATTCAAAGCGATAATCCTGTTGTCTTTATCGAACACAAGGCGACATACGGCCAGGCTGGTGCGGTGCCGGAAGGTGACTATATTATTCCGCTGGGCGTCGCTGATATCAAAAGGGCAGGGGCTGATGTCACTATCGTCAGCTACAGCAGGATGGCGATGTGGTCGCTGGACGCGGCTAAGATTTTATCGGAGCAACACGGTATAGATGCCGAGGTCATAGACGCAAGGACACTTAAGCCGTTGGATATCGATACGATAGCAGAATCGGTCCGCAAGACCGGGCGACTTGTTACTGTAAGCGAGGGGTTCTGCACATGCGGGGCGGGCAGAGAGATAGCCGGGGCGTATATGGAACATCGATTCAGTGACGGGACGTGCGGGTTCGATTATCTGGATTGTGCGCCGGTGAATTTAGCGGCAGCCGATGTCCCGCCGCCAATGAGCGAGCCGTTGGAATTAGCGAGTATTCCCAGCGTTGAAAGAATCGTCGAAGCCGTCAGAACAATTGTTTGACCCAGCCAAAAGCTTGTTTTATACCCTTAAGGGTAGTAGATGTCCGCGAATAAAGCCGTAATTGGTTATTTTTAAGTTACTTACCCGCGGATAAACGGGAAAATTCAACTGGGATCAGTTTAAACGTCGACGATGTATGTAGGTTTTCCTTTTGTGAGTGTGTCGGCGATGTTTTTGGCGGCTTTGGTTTTCAGTTCGGCCATTGCTTCTTCGGAATACCAGCCGGCGTGGTCGGTGAGGGTGACATTGTCGAGTTTGAAAAGCTCGTTGTCAGGGGCCGGTGGTTCTGTTTCTAAAACGTCCAGGCCCACGCAGGCGATTTTGTTGTTCTTCAGGGCGTCAATCAAAGCTTTTTCGTCAATCAATGGGCCTCTTGAGGTATTAACAATGATAGCTGTTTCCTTCATCAAGTCAAATTGCCCAGAGCTTATCATTGCCCTGGTCGATGGTAATAGCGGGGCATGAATTGAGATGTAGTCGGACTCGGCACAGAGGGTATCGAGGTCGACGAGTTCTACGCCGGCCCCGTCGGCGGCTTCTGCAGAGACGAAGGGGTCTGCAATCAGAACCCTGCCGAGATTGAAGCCGGCAAGTTTTCTGTGGAAGCATTTTGCGATTCCGCCGAAACCGACAAAGCCAAAGGTCTTGCCGCCAATTCTGTAAACTTTTGCAATATCAGAAAGGTTCCATTGGCCCTGTCTTACGAGACGGTCCTTGCGCGATACCTTGCGTACGCAATCCATAAACAGAGCGAAGGCATGGTCGGAAACGTCTTCCTGGCAGTAGTCGGGTACGTTTGCGAGGTAGATTCCTTTTGCTTTAAGGGCGGCGGTATCGACGTTGTCGTAACCTACGCCGTAGCGCGAAACGCATTTGCATTTGGTCATGGCAGATGCGACTTTTTCGGTGATGGGTGCAAGGTTTACGATAAGGCCGTCAATGTCGGCCCCAAGGGCAATGAGTTTTTCTTCGGAGTCGCTACGGTCGATGATGACTTCGGCATCGATTGCTTCGAGTATTGCTTTTTCTTCATTGTAATGGGGGTAACGGCTGTCGGCGATTAGAACCTTATATTTTGACATCTGATAAATCCTTTCGTTCTTAGATATTGTCACAAAGATACGCGCCATCTACCGGCAGTGTAATTCCTGAAACAAAACCCGCTCCTTCTGCGGCGAGGAAGATTGTGGCGGCGACTAAATCATCGGGGTCGCCGAACCTTTCGGCAGGTGTGCGGTCGATGACGTCTTTTCCTCGCTGTGTCAGGGAACCGTCTTCATTTAGCAGCAATCTTCTGTTCTGGTCGGCGATGAAGAAGCCGGGTGCTATTGCGTTTACTCTTATGCCATCTTTTGCAAATTCTTTTGCATGAGCCTTAGTCTGGTTCATTACCGCAGCCTTTGCGGCGGAATATGCCCAGACTCCGGAGAGTGGATTGAAGCCTGCCATTGACGCGATGTTGACAATTACGCCTTTGATGTTGTTATCAATCCAATACTTTGCGACGTGCTTTGTAGGCAGTATGCAGCCTGCCATTAGATTGAGCTTGAACACGAAATCAAAATCCTTTTCGTCCACATCTACCAGCGGACCTTTGCCTCTGTTGCCGCCAGCGCCGTTTAGGAGAATATCGACCTGGCCGAACTTCTGTATTGAGGTCGCCAGCGCCTTTGCAATTGAGGCTTCATCCATGAGGTCTACCTGGACGTAAGTTACTCGTGAAGAGTCGCCGCAACTTTGGCGGATAGTTTCGGTTTTTTCCTGCATCGCGTCTTCGCGAATGTCCCAGAGGATTACGTTGGCTCCTGCGCCGGCGTAGCCGGCGGCGATTGCTCCGCAGAGAGTCCCCCCCCCGCCGGTAATGATAGCGGTTTTGCCTTTCAAGCCGAATTTGCCCTCCAAGTATGACATATCTTTTTTCCTTTCAATCTAAGGACGTGTAAATAAATTATCTTCCATTTTTGGCTGGCTGTGGCTTCGGCTGGCGATGTCAGCAAAACTCGGACTACCAGCCAGTAGGCCTGCGTTTTGTTTCCTTGCCAGCCTTGTCCTCGCTCAGTCAAAAACGAAACCTAATTTCTTTACCAGTCCTATGTATTTTTTGCCGATGGTGAGTCTAATCGCTTTGGCTGGTGCTTTCAAGTGTTTTCCCCCGGATCTCCCATATAAAAGTTGCGCATCCAATCCTAATTTGATAGTATAGAGCCTGTGGGATGGATTTAGTTGAGTTTTGACCATTAAAAAGGAAGAACCTGATGCGGAGGCAATGGTAAAGGTGTACCATAAGATTGATAATCAGTTGGCAAATTCTTATTTTGGGAATTATTGTGGCTGAAATATCCTTGAAATGAGGTCGAAAATCTTGACTTTCCGAGACAGGTTTGATATTCTAATGGAAATCAGGCTTAGCGGCGTAGCTAAGCGTTTAATATGGGAAATCTCAGATTAAAGGAATTGTAACAAAAGTACCTGTTTTTACTAAAATAACCAATCATTAGCGAAAGGTTTTGCCCATGTTCCTAATAGTACTTTTATTCATAAGCATATTATCTATTATCATCTTAACGACTAAATTTGGATTACATCCCTTCCTTGCACTTCTGTCCGTCGGCATTGGATTCGGACTGCTTTCGGGTATGCCTCTTAAGAAAATTGTCGAATCAATCAACACCGGATTTGGTGGAACCCTCGGCCACATTGGGATTGTAATCATATGCGGCACCATCATTGGAACATTCCTTGAGCATTCGGGCGGCGCTTTTGCGATGGCTCAAAAAATATTAAAAGTTATCGGGGAAAAACATGTCCCCTTGGCGATGATCATTGTCGGTTATTTCGTCTCGATACCGGTATTTGCTGATTCAGGGTTTGTTATTCTTTCGCCATTAAACAGGGCCCTTTCAAAAGGAGCGAAAATTTCTTTAGCAGGCTCGGCAGTGGCTTTGGGCCTGGGGCTTATTGTTTCGCATAGCCTGGTGCCGCCAACACCTGGCCCCATCGCAGCGGCAGGCATACTTGAAGCCAACCTCGGCTTGGTTATTCTATTGGGTCTGCCGGTCAGTATTGTCTCCCTTTTTGTTGGCTGGCTGTTCGCTACAAAAATTGCTTCCAGAACCTACATTGACCCCGATCCGGAAATTACCGAAGAACAAATTCAGGAAAGTCTTAAAACAGCACCGTCGGCTTTTAAGGCCTTCGTTCCCATCCTTACACCAATTGTGTTAATTATCGCCAAATCAGTCGTTGGCTTACCCGCGAAACCGCTGGGTGAGGGCTTTTTAGCGAGTCTGCTCGACTTTATAGGTGAACCCGTCATCGCACTGTTTGTAGGGGTACTGCTGGCGTTTATGCTTCCAAAAAAACTTGAGATGAAAATGCTTTCCGTCTCGGGTTGGGTTGGTGAAGCACTGCTCAAGGCAGCCATAATAATAATGGTTACAGGTGCCGGCGGAGCTTTCGGAATGGTTCTTCGCAATTCCGGAATAGCCGAGACAATCGGCAATACAATGTCAAAGGTTAATTTAGGTATCTGGCTTCCGTTCCTCATTGCCATTGCAATCAAAACCGCCCAGGGCTCAGGAACGGTCGGACTGATTACAACAGCTTCCCTGATGGCCCCGTTGATGGGGTCGTTTGGTTTTGTTACCGGCCCACAAAAGGCTTTGGTTGTATTGGCCATAGGAGCAGGCTCGATGGGCATTTCTCATCCGAATGACAGCTTCTTCTGGGTCGTGACGCAAATGTCGGGAATGAATGTAAAAGTCGGAACAAAGCTCTTTAGCTCAGCTACCCTGGTTTTAGGCGTTACAACGGGGTTTGCTATCTGGCTGCTTAGCCTGCTTGTCGGCTAGAATAACAATGCCGTGCAGTATCAGGTCGACAACGTGTTTTATCTGCTTTTCAAGTGCGGGCTTTGTCATAGGCATATCGCCGAGGAGTTCTTTCATTGTGTGCTCGTTTGAGAAATAGAAAAAGCACAGGCCCATTATGCTGACCAGCAGTTTTTGCGCATCGATATTTGTGCGAAAGCGTTTTTCAGCCCGGCCCTTTTTTATTGCCAATTGAAGTGCTGTTATGACCGGAGCCTTTTTGTCCCTGATTTTGAGTTTCTGGGCTGTTCTGCCACGGTTGAGATTTTCATAGCAAATCAGACGCACAAAATTCTGATGGTTTTTCAGGAACATATAATACTGTCGGACGACTGTCTCGATAATTTTTTCGACCGGGAGCATCATGGTCTGGAGCGAAATATCCAGCGACAGAAGCTGCTGATACATATGATTGAGGGCATGCTGATAAAGCTGCTGTTTGCTGCCGAAATAATGGTAGAGCATCCGCTTGTTGAGGCCGGCCTTTTTGCAAATTGCATCAACGGTGGCTGCCTCGGGGCCTCGCTGTGCGAAGACCTCGATAGCGGCTTCGAGCAGATTTTGCGCGCTTTTTTGGGAATTACGCTGTTTATTTATTGCCATACCGGTGTATTGTAACTAAACGGTTACAAAAAATAACCTATTAAATAATAAAAATATACAAACGGTTATTTTTTCTATTGACTGAGATATTGGCTCGCCTTTATAATACAGATGACAGCATTTGCCGCTGAAAATAAGGAAAATGGGGAATTCTTCGTTAATTTTGAGATAGAGAAACAGGAAAGGGAATTATATGGATAAAGTTCGAATCGGTATCGTCGGTTCCAAGTTTGCCGCTGATTTTCACTGTGATTCGTACAGCAGAGATGACAGGGCCGAAGTTGTGGCGGTCGCGGCAATTGATAATCTTGAAGAGATTTCAAGCAAGTGGGGGATTGGGAAAACTTATGAAGATTACAATGAAATGTTCAAAGATAAGAGTATCGACCTTATCTCTGTTTGTGTGCCTAACTTCCTGCATCACGATGTAACAATTGCCGCGGCGAAGGCTGGCAAACACATACTGTGCGAAAAGCCGCTTGCGACCAGCGTCGAAGACGCCAAAGAGATAGTGGAGGTGTGCCGGCAAGAAGGAGTAAAACTGTTTTACGGTGAGGACTGGTGCTTTGCTCCGTCACTGATGAAGGTTATCGAGATTGTCAACGAAGGCGCTATCGGAGAAGTGCTTTACGTTAAGGCCAAAGAGACCCACAACGGCACACACAGTCCGTTTGCCAAGAACGCAAAGTACTGCGGAGGCGGGTCTCTGATTCACCTCGGCATTCATCCTGTTGGTTGGATTCTGCATCTTCTAAGTAATGGCGGCAAAAACAAGGTGGTTGAGGTAATCGGCAAGGTAAATGGCGGGGCCGAGGACAACTATGTTCATAAAGATAACACCGGTGAGGATTGGGGGCTGGGTGTTATGAAGTTCGCCAGTGGTCAGCACGCGTTCATAGAGGGTAATTATATTACCGTGGGCGGGATGGACGATAAGATTGAACTTTACGGCACAGAAGGCCTTATCAAGGTGGATTTGACTTTTGGTTCGAACATTAATGTATACAGCCGGCCCGGCTATTCGTATTGCATAGAAAAAACTGATAACACGCTCGGCTGGACGAAGCCTGCGGTCGATGAGTTTTTTAATCTCGGTTATGTCAAGGAGCTTGCGTATGTTGTTGACTGCATATTGAAGGACGAGGAGCCGATGTATGGCATCGGTGGTCAACTTGGTCTGGCGTGTGTAGAAATTATCGACGCGATGTATCAGTCGAGCAAAGAGGCTAAAACAATCAAAGGTTCGTGGTAATAACTCAAACTGACCGTTGGTCAGTTTGAAATATCAAAAATTAAATATCAAAATTTGAGGATTCAGCCCGTTCGACTTCGCTCAGGGCAGGCTCTGCGGCTGATACTGATTTTATGTTATTTTGCTTTTGTTGTAATTTCTTCATTAACAGAATCAATACATCAAACGAAGGAGTTTGAGTTATAATATTTTTAAGTTTAGCAAAATTGGAGGTAAATAGTAATGCCTAAGTATACAGACTTCGATGTTCCTGTAACAGTGGCGGGAGTGAAATTTCGCAATCCATTCTATGTGTCTTCGGGCCCGACGACAATGACTATCGAGCAGCTTGAACGAATGGAGGAATGCGGCTGGGGCGGGGCATCTTTGAAACTTACGATTGACCCTGAGCCTTATATTAACAGACGTCCTCGCTATGGGTATTACCCGGAGAGAAACTTTCTTATATTCACAGCGGAAAAACGTTTGCTGCTTGATGAACTGCTGAAATTAATTGAAGAAGGTCGCAAGCGTGCGCCGAATCTTGTGCTGTTTTCGAATATCACCTACTCAGGCGATAAAGGCATTGCCGGCTGGGTGAATATGGCCAGGAAATGTGAAGAGGCAGGCGTTCATATCAATGAATTGAATATGTGCTGTCCGAATATGTCTTTTAACGTGGAACTGACCGGCGAAGATAAGGGCGGGCCCAAGACCGGTGCCAGCCTTGGCCAGAATGCAGATGCCATCAAGGCAATCGTAAAAGCCATTAAAGAGGAAACAAGTATTCCGTTGTTTGTGAAGCTTACACCCGAAGGCGGACAACAGTCCAAAGTGGCCAAGGCAGCAGTTGAGGCCGGCGCTGATGCGGTTGGCGGTAACGCAAATCGGCTTGGCGTGCCGCCGATAAATCTCGATGCCCCTACCAAATCAATGTATTATCTGCAGGAAGAAATCGGAATGGCGTGTCTGAATGGGCCGTGGCTGAGGCCTTTGTCACTAAGAGACGTTTACGAAATGAGAAGGCTGCTGGGCAAGGAAGCAACAATTACCGGAGTTGGTGGAGTAACAACGTGGCATAACGCGGTTGAGATGCTGATGTGCGGGGCCGACCTCGTGGGTATCTGTGCGGCAACGCTGATACAGGGATATGGGTTTATGCCGGAATTCATACACGGCTTTAAACAGTATATGAAGGAAAAAGGCTACAAGGGGCCTGGTGACATGCGTGATATTCTTGTGCCGGCAATTACGGCGGCACCGAATTTGACAATCTATGACGGTCACGCCAGCCATAAGAAGGCCAATCTGGTTGCACCATGCAGAGGTGCGTGTCCGGCTTCGGTTCCTGCGCAGGATTATGTCTGTGCTGTTGCCAGAGAGGATTTCAGGGCGGCTTATGACGCAATCGCAACGTGTGAGCCAATGCAGTCAATCTGCGGGAAAATCTGCCCTGCTCCTTGTGAAGACGAATGCACGCGAGGTGACTTCGATGAGCCTATTCGCATAAGGGACATCAAGCGTTTTGTGATGGAAATGGCCAGGAAAAATAAATGGACGCCCAATATTGAAAAGGCCCCTGCTCGTAAAGAAAAAGTGGCTGTTGTTGGTTCCGGGCCCGCGGGTCTGACTGCTGCGCGGGATTTGGCAGTGGCTGGGTATCAGGTTACTGTTTTTGAGGCGCGTGATAAAGCAGGCGGTATGCTGCGGACCGCTATTCCTGAATTTCGCCTGACCGACAAGGACATTAATTATGAAGTAAATAATGTCAAGAGTCTGGGCGTGGAATTCAGGACCAATACCGCACTGGGTAAACAGGTCAAATTGAAGGAGCTTCAAAAAGACTATGACGCTGTACTGCTTGCTATTGGGGCAGACGCGGGGACGAAACTTGGTATTAAGGGTGAAGAGGCTGATGGTTATTACACGGCGTTGGATTTTCTGCGTCAAGTGGACGACGGCAGTATAAAAAAGGTTGGCAAAAATGTGATGGTCATCGGCGCAGGTGACACAGGGATGGACATTGCCAGGACGGCAAGGCGCTTAGGCGCTAAAAATGTGATTGTGGCAGAGATTATGGGTAAAGACGATTTGCGCAAGAGCGATGAAGCGGCTGAAGCTTTGGAAGAAGGCGTGCAGTTGCTTTACTTAAACGGTATTACTCAGATCGTCAAGAAAGGCAAGAAAGTAGCAGGGGTGAAACTGCATCCTTACCTTTTGGGCCATGACAGTAACGGCCTGCCCAAGCCTGTCAAGGGGACTGACTTCCAGGTTCCGGTTGATACGGTCATTAATGCCACAGGACAGCAGGTAGATACGAATTTGCGGAATATGGGGTTGAAAGTCGGCAAAAGAGGCGTGGTCATTGCCAATGAGGCAACGGGTAAGACCAATATCAAAGGTGTTTTTGCGGCAGGTGACGTGGCTAATGGGCAGGGAACCATTATCGCGGCAGTTGCCCAGGCCAGAGGCGCAGCGGCAGCTATCGATAAGATGCTGGCTAAGAAAAAAGCGACTTTGAAACCTTTGGCGAAACTTGTTCAGGTGGACAAGGCAAAAGTGCTGGACCGCAGTGGCGACAAGCATCACAAGGGACGGGTAGCCCTTACTCTCAAAAGTGCTGACCAGCGGGTCAAGGATTTCAAGAGCTTTACCATGGTGTTGACCAAGGCAAAGGCTGTCGAGGAAGCGAATCGATGCCTGGCTTGCGGGTGCGGAACCGGATGTGGAATCTGCGTTGACATCTGTAAGGCCTTTGCGTGGGAGCGCAAGACAGATCATGTAGAGCTCGATGAGGACGAATGCCTGGCTTGTGGTATGTGCATACATCGCTGTCCGAACGATAATGTCGAGATGATTCAGACGAGTACGGAGAATCTTGTTTAATGCATGGATGCCGAGGGGTGTCTTGAAATCTTATTGCATAGCTGACAACAACATAATCATTGTTCGAGCGTGATAAGGGGAGATATATTATGAGTCCGGCGAAGAAAGTTCGTGTTGGTGTAGTCGGTGCGGGGTTCGCGGCCAATTTCCATGTTGAATGTTGGCGTCGTGTTTATGACTATGACGTTGAGTTGGCAGGTGTGACGTCACTTCGTTCGGAAAGCAGAAAAGCATTCGGCAGCAAACACGGAATTGCGGTCTACGACAGCGTCGAAGCAATGCTCGAGCACATTGACATACTGGATGTATGTTCGCCGCCTTATGTTCACGAAGAAGGTATTTTAGCTGCGGCCGAGGCGGGAAAAGGTGTAATCTGCGAAAAACCTCTGACCGGATGTTTCGGGCCGAAAGATGCTGATGATAGTTTCTACGGTAACAAGGCCGGCAAAATAGAAATGATCGAGGAGGTTATCGAGCGACTTAAAGGGATTGCAAAAGCGATTCGTGGTAACAATGTGTTCTTCGGATATGCAGAGAATTACGTCTATGCCCCGAGTATCCAGAAAGAACGCGAGATTATAGAAAAGACCGGCGCCCAGATTCTTCGGATGTTCGGCGAGGAATCTCATAACGGCTCGGCTTCGCCGGTCTACGGCATCTGGCGATTTGCAGGCGGTGGCTCGCTAATAGGCAAGGCCTGTCACCCGCTTGGCGGTGTGCTCTACCTGAAACATGCCGAAGGAATGGCAAGAAACGGAAAATCCATCCGCCCGGCAACGGTAAGCGCAAGGGTCCACGAACTTACACGACTACCGGATTATATCGACGCTGGATTTATCCGCACCGATTATCACGACATCGAAGATTATGGCCAGATGCACGTCGTCTTCGAAGATGGCACCATAGCCGATGTTTTGGTCAGCGAGGTAGCCTTAGGCGGACTCTATGATTTTGTCGAGGTCTTCGCAAACAACCACAGGACCCGCTGCCGAATCAGTCCGACCAATATTGTAGACACGTTTAATCCATCCGGCGAACAGTACAAAGACATTTATACAATAGAGAAAATAAGCACCAAGGAAGGATGGTCGCCGGCGGCGCCGGATGAGAACTGGACGGTTGGTTATCAGGCTGAAATGCAGGATTTTGCGACATGTGCGATGACCGGCGCCAAACCGCAATCGGGGCTCGAACTGGCACTGGATACAACAGCGGCGATTTACGCAGCTTATGTCTCAGCAGAAGACGGCGGCAAAGAAGTTAAGGTGCCAAGACTATAGTACGTTCGACAAGATACTACCTGTGGCACAAGTTACCCGCTCGCCGTGCTTCGCTCGTCGCAGCAGGCGGATACCTGTGGCACAAGTAAACGTGAAAATATAATTGAGATCAGTACACTGAACGGATTATGTCTTGACTGTACATGCCTTTTCGTGATAATGGCAAAATCTGCAAAAACCATATAACGCAATGTCAACTGTTATAGGAGTGTGAAAAACAATGGCTGAAAATGTAGTTAAACTTGGAGAAATCAAATCGGCCGACAGTTGTCGCTATGATGGCCTGTCTTTAGGTGAAGTAATGCTGCGGCTTGACCCTTATGATGTACCGACGGCGCGGGCGGGACAAATGCGGGTTTTTCAGGGCGGCGGTGAGACTAACGTATCCTGCGGTCTGGCCCATACGTTCGGATTGCGGTCCGTGGTGGTGACGGCGTTGGTTGATGATGAGGTGGGTAAAAATATTCGCAACCAAATGCGAGCGGCGGGTGTCGATGTGAGCAAGATTATCTGGTTTAACACCAAAAATGACGGTTCGAAATTCTCGACCGACCAGAAAGGGACACTTTGCAACGGTATTAACTTCACTTTTACCGGCAAGGGGATAATACCTTCCAATACGTGTTACTACAGGGCGCATTCGGCAGTTAGAGAACTAAAGCCCGGTGACATTGACTGGGACCAGATATTCGGCAAAGAAGGTGTGCGGGTGTTTAATACAGGCGGCATCTTAACACTGATATCGCCGAGTTCATCGGCGGTTGCATTGGAAGCGGTGAAAAAGGCCAACGAATACGGGACTTTTGTTGCCGCTGATTTGAACTACCGTTCGAAGGTTCAGCCTGACAAGAACAAGGCCAGAGAAATTAATAAAAGAATCGCTCCTTATATAGGCTTTCTGGTAGGTAATGACTCGGATATAAGTGACGCCCTTGGCTATGAGACAAAGGTAGCCAAAAACGCTCCGTTTGATGAATGGATTGAGGCATATAAGGAAACGGTACTGGCAGTGGCAAAGGACTTTCCGAATCTTAGTTTGATTGGTACGCAATGGCGAGGCGCTCATAACGCGGACATGATTAGCTGGGGAGCGGTACTCTATGATACGGCGGCCGACAAATTCCACATTGCACCTGTCAGGGAAAACATACCAATTAAGGACAGGACCGGCGGCGGCGATTCGTTTACATCTGGTGTTATGGCGGCGACGATGAAAGGTAATGACCCAGCTACCGCTGTTCAGTGGGGAGCCGCACACGGAGCACTGGTGCAGATGACGCCGGGTGATATAACGATGGTTGAAGAGAAGCTGCTGGTTGCAGAAGTTAAAAGAGCGCTTGCCGGCGGTGGTGTCAAAGCAACAAGATAAATTAACTTTACAGGAGATTACCAGATGGCGGAATATACCAGAGACAGAAGTCGAGTTGATAAAGCTATCCGCAAAAGCGGGATAGTTGTTGTAATGAACAAGAAGCACATTACCTGCCCCGAGCACATGGTCACTACAATGTGGGAAGTGTACCAAGGGGGCTATCTGGCTGAATGCACCTTCCGAATTGACCAGGGGATTCTTGCAGAGGCGATGGGTGAACTGACGGCTAAACGTGCGGATTGTCCGGAAGATAATCCGTTTGTTTTGGGTGTTGGCAGTGTGATAAATCCGGCAGAGTTGGACGCGGCAATCGAGATGGGATTCGATATGATAGTGGCGCCCGCCAATGTGATGGGCGGCTACGGGCAGGGAAGCGAGTTTGTGAAAATCTGCCAGGATGCAGATGTCTTTAATGCTCCAGCGATATTTACGCCGACGGAGTTGCAATACTTTATCGAACGGCCTGACGGTCTGGAGCCTGACGCGATAAAGGTTTTCCCGGCTAATACGCATGGGCCAGGTGGAGTGAAGGGATTACTGGCGCCGTACGTGCGCCGGCGACACAATGGGCGAATCATAATGCCGACCGGCGGTGTGAATTACGAGACAGGGCCAAAGTACCGCGAGGCAATCAGCGGCAATGGTTATACTCCTGTTCTTGGGATGTCTGCGCCGCTGAAGGTGGTGGAGCAGGAGCAAAAGCCCGGCGACGTTGAAACGATTCGCCGCTCACTGAGTGAGTTCAAAGAAAAAATGCCATCAGCATAGAGTTACTACGGCTTAGATGTAGTCGTTGAGAATATTTTCAAGCAGTTCCTGTCTTCCGCTTTTGATTTTGGGTTCGCCGTGTTCAAGAATATATGCTTCGAGCTTTTCAAAGTCCATCCGGCCGTTTTCTATTTGCGAGCCTAAATCCTCGTCCCATTCGGAATAGCGTTGTTTTACCGCGTCTTCGAGGACTTTGTCTTCAATGAGCTTTGCAGCATTTTTCAGACCGCGGGCAAAGGAATCCATTGCACCTATGTGGCCATAGAAGAGGTCGACGGGTTCGATGGACTGACGCCTGAGTTTGGCGTCGAAGTTCAGGCCGCCGGTAGTGAAGCCGCCGCCTTTTAAGATGATATACATTGCCAGTGTAGTGTCATAAATGTTGGTTGGGAACTGGTCGGTGTCCCAGCCGAGCAGCAGGTCGCCGCGATTGGCGTCGACCGAGCCTAATATGTCATTCGCTACGGCGAAAGCCAGTTCGTGGCAGAAAGTATGCGCAGCGAGAGTGGCGTGGTTGGCCTCGATGTTCAGCTTGAAGTGGTCAAGAAGATTGTACTTCTGCAGGAACGCAAGACAGTTGCCGGCGTCGAAGTCGTACTGGTGTTTGGTGGGTTCTTTGGGTTTTGGCTCGATGAGGAACTGGCCTGTGAAACCGATTTTCTTTTTGTGGTCGACCGCCATCTGAAGCAGTGATGCCAGATGGTCAAGTTCGCGTCCCATATCGGTATTTAGCAGTGTGTCGTAACCCTCACGTCCGCCCCAAAAGACATAACCTGAGCCGCCGAGTTCGTTGGTAATTTCGATGGCCTTTTTTATCTGGCTTGCGGCATAGGCAAAGACCTCTGGAGAGGGGTTTGTTCCGGCACCTGCCATAAAGCGGCGATGCGAAAATGCATTGGTGGTGCCCCACAATAGTTTTACTCCGGTATCACTTTGGAGTTTTTTGGCCTTTTCGACCATTATGTCAAGGCGTCTGTTGGTTTCGGCAAGGTTGTCGGCTTCGGGGGCGATGTCACGGTCGTGGAAACACCAGAAATTGACGCCAAGCTTTGTGAACAGTTCAAAAGCGGCTTCCATAGTCATATCGGCGACTTTCATCGGGTCGTCGGAGTCGTTGTAGTTGCGAATCATGGTTGGCGGGCCGAACGGGTCGTTGCCAAGGCCCTTGAAGGTGTGCCAGTAGCAGACAGCGAAACGCAGGTGCTCGGCCATGGTTTTGCCAAGGACAACTTCGTCGGGGTTATAATGCTTAAAGGCCAGAGAGTTCTTTGTGTCAGGTCCCTCGTATTTGATTTTCTTTACTTGCGGAAAATACTCACCCATTTTCAAACTTCCTTTCACAACAAACTTTTTTTATATATTTACGCAATTTGATTTTTTAGAACTTCGAGCCAGTTTTCGTAAGCAGCTTTGTAAGCTGACTGTTTATCGGTGTCTGGTTCGGTGACATTGGTGCAGTTTAATCCAACGAAAGCTTCCTGGTAACTTTTATAAATTCCTGCACCAATACCCGCACCCCTTGCGGCACCCTGTGAGCCGTCAGTAGTGTAGAGTTCGACCGTGGCGCCCGTTACGGTGGCAAAAGCCTCTCTAAACAAGGGACTTAAGAACATGTTGGCGTTGCCTGCCCGTACCGTTTTCAATTCGATTCCAATATCGGCCATAATCTGAAGGCCATAGTTTAAGGCAAAGACAATTCCTTCCTGCCCGGCCCGCAGGATGTGGGATTTTGTATGAATGTTGAAGTTCAAGTTGTGGATAGATGCCCCTATGTTTTTGTTTTCCAAGGTCCTTTCGGCGCCGTTGCCATAAGGCAAAATTAGCAGGCCGTCCGAGCCGACCGGAACCTGGGCAGCCATTTGGTCCATCTTGTTGTAATCAAGGCCATCGGTGAAATTATGTTTGAGCCAACTGTTCAGTATGCCTGTGCCGTTTAGACACAGCAGCACGCCGTACCTTGGTGTCTTCGGAGAGTAGTTGACGTGGACAAAGGTGTTTACCCTGGATTTGTGGTCGTAATCGGGTTTGTCACTGATGCCGTAAACAACGCCGGAAGTACCGGCTGTGGCGGCGATTTCGCCGGGATTTAAGACATTAAGAGAGAGGGCATTATTGGGCTGATCCCCTGCTCTATAAGATATTTTCGTTCCGGCAGCGAGTCCCAGTTCCTCTGCGGCGGCTTTAGTAAGCTCGCCCTGGACAGAAAAGGTCGGGCCAGCTTCTGGAATCAGGTTTTCATCGATACCATAGTGCTCCAACAACAATCCTGCCAGACCCTGCTTTTGGAAATCCCACATTATACCTTCAGACAGGCCCGAAGGAGTGGTTTTAATCCGGCCGGTCATTTTCATAGCGATATAATCGCCAGGCAGCATAATCTTATGGATTTTGGCGTAGATGTCCGGCTGGTTCTGCATGACCCATTTTAATTTCGAGGCGGTGAAGTTGCCGGGCAGATTGAGTAAACTCTGCAGGCATTTTTCGGCACCGATTTCAACAGCTGCCTTGTCACCGATTTGTACCGCCCTGCTGTCACACCAGATTATAGCAGGTCTTAGAACTTCGAAGTTTTTGTCTACGGCAACCAGGCCGTGCATCTGGTAGGAGATACCGATTGCCTGTATGTCACCGGCGTCGAATTCGGTCTGGGCCTTAATCTTGTGCGTTGCTGATATGATATTTTCCCACCAAACCGAGGGGTGTTGTTCTGCCCAGCCGGGGCGCTCTGCAATAATCTCAAGTTCTTTTTCCGGCGATGTTGCGGCAGCGAGAACTTCGCCTGTCTGGCTGTCGAGCAAGGTCGCTTTTATTGACGAACTGCCAACATCGT
>SDBV01003924.1_pt1 | contig 21607 bp, 17 predicted proteins | sample 2277081 | NCBI WGS metagenome assembly SDBV01 (sample SAMN10402039, study PRJNA504765) | marine sediment metagenome | isolation source: marine sediment core GS10_PC15, 223 cmbsf | place: Arctic Ocean: Southern Knipovich Ridge | collected 2010 | reverse complement strand
GGTTCATTCTGCTGGCAGCCTTTGATGCGCTAAACGCAAAAAGTTGGACACCTTCAGAAACGGCTATAACCACTTGTAAGAACAAACACTTACAAAAACACCAAAAAATATTGTGCGCGCCGCGGGCTCAATCATAATCTTAAGAGACTATATTGTCATTCCTGCGAAGGCAGGAATCCATAACCCCGAAGGGGTTCAATAACAATAGCCACGGGTGTAGCGAAGTGGTCAATGTAGCTACGAATCCCCGAACCCCGAAGGGGTTCAACACAAGGCCCGAAGGGCCGCAAGAGCGCATAGCCGGGGGCTTACGCCCCCGGAAAACTGGTGAATAGTAACCAATAATCAATCAAAGGGTGCGTTTTAACGCACCGTTCCAGACTGCAGTCGGTCCTTACGACAAAAAACTATTCGATAAAGTTCATCAGCGACAGCGAAAACATTTTGGCCACGACCAACAATGACATTTGGTAAAGCATCTCATGCTTGGCCAGGCCGATGGCGACCTGCGTGATGTCGGCATCCTGCTTCCGAGCGATCTCCTCTTCATTGGAGGCCTTGATATCTTCAACGTTGTCCTTCAGATTGGTGAGCATATTGAGCCGCAGGCCGATCTTCGGATAGGCTCCGACGGTATTGGCCTGCACCTGTCCGACGCTATCAATCGTGGCGTTCATCAATTCGGTCCATTCGTTGTACGGCATACTGTCAGCCTGCCCCAGCAGGTCGCGAGCATGGATAAGCGCATTAAAAATGTCGTATGTCCCCGGCACACGGATATTTTCAGTGCCCGTCTCTGTTATCCCTGTGGCATCGACATATAACACCTCCCCCGTCGCGGAATTAACCACAGCCAGATTCGTTTCCGAGCCGTCAGCCGTTACGGTTGTCGTTCCCCCGTCGATCGAAAGCACCCACGCCCCGGCAACGCCGCCAACCGTAAGCGTCACATCGCCGCGCACACTGGAAGTCCCCGTCCCACCCGTGGTCCCGGTAGAACCGTAGAAAACCGGCTCCTGTCGGTCGTCATACCGGAACAGGTTATCACCGACAAGCACGCTGGACATCTCGACGTTGGCGGATATCTCCACCTCTCGCTCTTCGTAACTGCCCTGATAGTCCACCCTGGTAATCTGTCCTTCGCCGTTACGCTGAACGGCATATGGAGGGGTACTGCTCGTCGCGCCCGAAAAAAGATAGTTACCCAGATGCTGTTTGTTCGCCAGCGAGACTATATTCTCAAGTATCTCGTCGATTTCACCAGACATTTGAGACCGTATGTTGGCCGTTGTCGCGGGCTGATTCGCTGATGTCAAGCTGGTCCAGACCCTTGACAAGCCGCTCTCACCGGTCATCTGCTGGATCATCTCAGAACTCAGGTCCAGACGACTGATCATCTCATCGATAGTGTCAACATACCTCTCCGACGAACTTATTTCCGTGCGAAGGTAAAGAATCTGGTTGGCGTCATAGGGCGCGTCGCTGACACGATTTACATTCTGGCCCGTCGAAGCCTGCTCCTGCAGCTTGGCAAGGGCGCTGGTGTGGGCCGTTATAGACCATGTGGCTTTATTACTGATTGAATCCAGTGAATAGCTCATTGATTCCTCATCTTTGAAAAACTACCGCCGAATCGCTCGACGACTCAGGATATCACACTCATAAGGGTATCCATCGTCCTGGAAAGAACATTCATATATCTCGCCATCGATTGAAACATCTTCTCAAACAGCATCATCTTGGCCGCCTCTTCGTTCATATCGACACCGCTCAGTTCGGACCGCTGGTTGCTGAGGCTCTGCCACATCCCATAGGCGTTGTCCTGTCGGACCTGCGTGGTGGTTATACTATTACCAATATCCGTCGCCAGGTTTCTGTAGTACGATTTGATGCTCAGCCCGTCCAAACCGCTCAGAGCAGTGTCCCCCAACCGGGCCATACCCATAACATTGCTGTTGTCACTGCCCGTACTGCGGGACGTCGCAATCCGCGACGGAGAATCTTTAATATCGTCTTCCAGGGCAATCGTCGTTGCGCTTGTGCCGGAGAAAAAGGTGTTAAGTCCCACCGATGACAGAAATCCCGTACTGTCGGAATTGGCAAGCGCCTCAATCTCGAACTCATCGCCGTCATTGAAATATCCCGGACTGGGACCGTCGGCACCGAACGATATCCTGATTCCTTCGTTCACATTGCGCAGCGCCCCGGATTCATAGCCCGAGCCGACACTGATTTGGGCTACCGTATCGCCGTCGCCATCGAGGACAGTCACCACCATCGTCCCGCTGCCTATCGAAAGTGTCCCCGCCGCCGGGGTAGTGCTTACCGTACACGTATAGGTCTGATTAACCGAGCCGGTATAGATGCCGGATATATTGATTGCAGGCGGGGCCTCTTCCGGGGCACCGCCGGCACCGGCCAACGCCCCACCAGGATAGCCCGACGGTTCGCCAAGAACTCCCGGCAGAAAATCGAATGTACAATCGACATCGGCCAGCACCCTGAGCTTGCCTGCGTTTATGACGGCGCTCACACCGACGATCGCGTTAATGTCAACAGCCACGCTGGCAAGGGTCGATGTTGCCGGGTCCACAGTCACCGCCGTTCGTGTCACCACACCGCTCGCATCAGTCACACGAACATAAAAATCGCCCGCGCTTACCGGCGGAATAAAATCGCTCACATCAGTCGAATCCATCGCCCAGCCGACCAGGTCCGTAAACGAACCAGCCGAACCAATGCCCTGAACATGCAGTTTATTGGTCTCGTTTACGACCGTCGATGCAACGGTATTCAACTGAGTACTGATATCCCTGATTATGTTATTGCGAATATTAACAAGAGCCCCGACCCTGCCGCCGCTGATACCGGTATCATACGCATTACGATCGGCCGGCCCCACGCCGATGTCATAATTGCCGTTATTTTCGACGAGCCCAACCTCCAGTTCCATATTATGGGAGCCAAGCACAATAATATTGTCGCCGGCGTATATATCTACAACGTTGTGCTCCTTTTCGTTGGTTGTTATTCCGATCAGTCCGCCCAACTCGGTCACCAGCCGATCACGCTGATCCAACAGGTTATTGGCATCCCTGCCCTGGACGAAAAGCGAATAAACCTTCCCGTTCAAATCGGCAATCTCACCAGCCAGCGCGTTTACCTCTTCAATCGTGCTCAGGGCCTGTTCATAGGCCAGAGTTTCCACTTGCCCCACGACTCTGCCCAGGTTACGAAACTGCACCGCCAGCGATTCTGCGTTGGAAACAACCATGCTTTGAAGGTTCGTGTCCTCCGGAGATACGGACAGGTCGTGCAGCGAAGCAAAAAAATTGTCAAGCGACGAACTCATTCCCGAGGTAGTCAGTTCGCCAAATGCGCTTTCCACTGTCCGTAGCAAGTCAAGCTCCTTGCTTAACTGCGACACAATCGACTCCTGACCGACGATCTGACTGTCAAGCAGTTTGTCTATCGACCGGATGATACCTGCCACCTCGACACCCTGCCCCATAAACAGACCGCCCACGTCAATATCAGCCAACGGACGAAGATCGATCTTTTGGCGGTGATAGCCCTCGGTGGCGGCGTTGGCCATGTTATTACCAATGACCTCAAGCCCCCTCTGCGCCGCGTGAAGCCCGCTTAATCCTATTTCGTAACTCATTCAAATTCCTGTGTTAAATTACGATTTTCCACGGCCCATGCCGCCATCCGGAGACCCGCATACCCGCAAGACCATCCAGCCATGCCTACAGACCTTTCAGGCTCGCATACTTACAAAACCTTTATGGACCTGCATTGAGGAATTGCCACTGGCATTGTACGTAGCCGTCTCGCTCTGAGCGCCGAACAAACCACGCAGCAGCGTCCTGTTAAGCTGGACACAATCCCGCAGAAGCATGGACGTCGCAGTGTGTTCAATCTTGAGTTTCCCAGCCATCCCGGCAATCTGCGACTGCTTCTCGATAAGGATCGCCTTCCTGTCACCGGCCAAAAACCCGCACAGTCGTGATATATTAGCCTGCTCTACCACAACGCCGGTCAACTGCGCGATCCGCGCACGCACCGCCCTTCGCTTGTTGTCCAGCGACAGGTTGTCCTGCTGCTCCTTATGAATTATGCCCAGCAACTCCTCCAGCGAATCGTTATCTCTCTTGATTATTGCCGCACGCACCTCGTCAAGCCGCTCCAGGGTCAGTTCGATTCGCAGCATTTCCTCGTCGAGAACATCTACCAACTCGTCAGCCAAACCGTTCAGTTTTTCCATATCGACAGTCATATTCGTTCATCCAGACCATATTGTTTATTGTTTCCTTTAATGCCCTTTGCCGTTTCGGTCGCGCCGGACCCGGACTCAGACCCGGACCCAGACCCGGACTCAGACCCGGGCATGGACTCATAGATACTCTTCCAGAGACCCATCCCCCCCTGATCGGACACAGCCTGAGACATAAACGACCAGTACATACTCTTTATCTGCTCGGACGACGAATCCTCAAGGTCCGATTTAGGTATCGTGTTCTTCATCGTATCGAGCAGTTGATGGATGAGGATCGACTCAAAGTCACGCGCAACCTGCTTGCGATCTTCGCTGTCCACGTCGATCTTGGGGGCGCCGAGTTTGCCGGTCGGATCGACCAACTCGTTCAGACCCGGCATCTCAAACCCGGACGATAATACATTACCAACTTCCATAACCATACCCCGCCACGTTACATCATTTTTATTTCCGCATGCAATGCGCCGGCAACCTTCAGGGCATTGAAGATCGCTATCAAATCACGCGGCGAAGCGCCTATGGCGTTAAGACCGTCAACCAGGTCGGAAACCGTAAGCGTCTGCGGCACACGAATCAGATAGCCCGGCCCCTCCACCACCGACAGCGAAGAATCCGGCACAACAGCCGTCGTCGCCCCCGATGTAAACGGAGCAATCGGCTGAGAAACTATACTTTGCTCCTTGATCTTGACGACCAGGCTGCCCTGAGCCACAGCCGTCTCGGAAATCGTTACATTGCCCCCCACCACAATCGTGCCGGTCTTTTCGTTGATGACTATCACCGCCGGCATATCCACTTCCACCCGCAACTGCAAAAGAGTATCGACAAACATCATCTCATCCTTTTCGCCGACCTCCTCCGGCACTCGAACGTGAATCGTCCCTGCGTTCTCCACAAAACCGCTGCCGGGATACAACTTGTCAACGGCCTTGCGAATCCGCTCGATAGTAGTGTAGTCGCTGTTGCGAAGCTTGAAGGTCACATAACGTTTTCCGCCGATGTTCTCGATAATCTTCGACACCTCCGAACGTTCGACATATGCTCCGCCGATGATCGTGCCGGATGTAGGATGGTTCTTGGCGATCTTGCTGCCGGTAGCTGCGCTTTCAACCGTCCACGCCGCCGTCGAAATAGCCAGCGCCCGCGCTACGGCATATACTTCACCATCAAGTCCAAGAAGGGGTGTCGGAAGCAATTGGCCGCCCTGAAGACTCTTGCAATCGCCCAGTGTGGACACCGTGATATCTATCGTCGAGCCTTCCATCTTGTACGGCCCCAGTTCGCAGGTCACCTGAACCAGGGCGATACTGCCGCTGGCCAGGTCGCTGGGCCTGAACGTCAACCCCGCCCCTCGCTGAATCACATTGACCAGGGCCTGGGCGCTGGAAGTATCGCTGTCACCTGTACCATTAAGACCTATCACCAGTCCGGTACCGGTCAGAGAGTTGCCCCGTTCGCCCTGAATCTCGATAATGTCCTTTATCCGCGCCGCATGACCTGCCGAACCCAGCACCGCCACCAGAAACAATATTAAAAATCTAATCTTCATGACTCAAATCCCATTCATCAGCATGTCGGGTGCATTTTAACGCACCGTTCCTGACTGCGCCTGGTTAGAAAGGCCAGAACGCGTCAAATATCCTCGCCAGCCAGCCGGGCTCGTTATAATCGCCCGTCGGCCCGTCGCTTATCGATACCAACCTGAAATTCGCCACCTGTTCACTGCGTATCGTATTGTTAAACAGAATGTCCCTGGGCCTGACAATGCCGCTTACCTGTATGATCTGTTTGTCTTTGGAGACCTCCCGGCTGCGCGTACCGATCACAAACAGATTGCCATTTGGATGAACATCTTCAACCACGACGGTTATCCGGTCCTCGAAACTGCGCTCGTCCTTGTAGTTGCTCTTGCCGATACTGCTCTTACTGCTGCTGGCCGAAATCTTCATACTGGGCAGGCTGGGAATCAGATGGTCAATCCTGTTATCGTCACCGTTGAAGTCCATAATATGGCTGGTATCCTTCTCCAGCTTGCTATCCACCTTGTTCTCAACCTTGTGATCTTCACTGATAATAATAGTAAGCACATCGCCGATCTGCATGGCCTTTTCGTCGGCGTAGATACCCTTGCTGGTTTTTGCGCGCTTGGCCCAGATCGACCCAGCCGGGCACACGCAGCAGCACAGATGCACCAGCAATATCACCTGCCCAATCAGTAATTTCCTGTTCATAGCTTCATTCCTTTATGATAGGGTTCCAGTGTACCATCTGGTCGGACTCGCGCGCTGATGATTCGTCCGCCACGGTTTGGCCCCATCTTTACCTTAATAAAATCATTCACTTTACCGTCGCTCAGCGCCTCACCGATATTGGTAAGCAGCAGCACCGGCGTCTCGATCTTGATCAGCACCATTTGTCTGCGATTGACGAGCACCGGCAGCTCGGCAGGCTCATAAACACTCGATGTTATGGCCATACCCTTTTTGATCATACGCCTGGCCACCATACCATACGGAACGGACCTGCCAGTCGGCCCGGGCCGATTCGATTCGATCATTTCCACGGCGATATTCTCCGGACTCAGAACGGTCCCCGGCACCATGTCAACCGTCGCCACAACCCGGCTGGACTTGTATTTCAGAACGAAGTAAACATCAAACTTCTTCAACACACTGCCGCCCTGAACCGCCTCGACGGTCACCCGCGTCTTGCCCCCGGTCTGATAAGTGGCGAGCCTGGCCTTAAGTTCCACATTTTTCACGCCCGCCGGCAGGGTCCAGTCGTCGAGTTTCCTCTTCACTTCGATCATGCTCGCCAGAGCCGTGGAATACTTGGCCTGGAGATATGCCCGCGCAGCCTCCACGAACTTCTCGGAGCCGATCACCTCTTCGTCACGACGCACCACAACGCTCTCTGCGCCGACCAGAGAAACCTTCGACATGTCTATCCCGCTGCTCGCCAGCCGACTCAGGATGGTATTCCTGTTCAGGGTTATCTTCTGACCAGCCACCACGAATTTACCCAGCGACACAGCCTCCGCCTTGCCCCAGAGCTTTTCGTCACCCTGCGGCACCACGATCTGGCCGAGTTTGATATAATCGCCTTTGAGAACCTTCTCACGCGGCAGATACATCCGAAGAACCGCTTTGCCAGACGAATCAGCCAACGCAGCCGAATCGGCACGGGCCAGACGGGCCAGAGGGCACAGCAATACAAGCAGTGCCGCTATCGTTGCTGGAATCAATATCTTTTTCATTTTTTCGATCCCCGCGGACATTAACCATTAACCATTAACAAAAACCATGTCCGAGCATTTATCCGTTACGAGTTTTTACCTTATAAGCTGATTCAATTGCCGCAGCATATTGTCACCAACGCGGATACAACGCGAATTGATTTCATAGCCGCGTTGAGCCTGAATAAGATTGACCAGTTCGCTGACCATCTTAACATTGGATTTTTCCAGATACCTCGAGAGGATGGAGCCATAGCCGTTCTCGCCCGGCGTCCCAGCCGTAGCCGTCCCGCTGGCCTCGGTTTCCCTGTAAAGGTTACCTCCTTCCGAGCTGAGACCTGCCGAATTCTGAAACCGGTACAACTCAAGAGTCCCGGCAACCTGGTTGCCCGTCGGCATCTGCACGTTGACCGTCCCGTCCCGCGCGATACCAATCGACGTCGCCTCCGTCGGTATGTTAATGCCCGGGCTGACGATAAAACCAGCCGCGGTAACGATCTGGCCGTTACTGTCCAACTGCAACGCACCGTCACGGGTATATCTGTTTTCTCCGCTTTCGAGGCTCACCTGTAAAAATCCGTCGCCCTCGATGGCGATGTCCATGTCGTTGCCGGTGCTTTGAAGTTCGCCAACGGTAAAAATCTTGCTGGTCGATGCCAGCCTGACACCACTGCCGATCTCAAGGCCGCTCGGCGCGGTAACACCGGAGGCGACTTCACTGCCAGCCTCACGAATCTTGAGATACAGCAGGTCCTGGAAGTTTACATTGGACCGCTTGTAGCCATTTGTATTGATATTGGCCAGGTTGTTCGCTATCGCGTCAACCATGGTCTGCTGAGCATCCATTCCAGTTGCTGCTGTGGAAAAAGCTCTTAGCATGGTTCAACTCCTATGTTAGATTTATACTGCTCAATCACTGTGACATCCTAACCGTTGGCAACACCCAGCAGAATTTTCATATTGTCCTGTTGTTTTCGCATAATACCCATGTGCATTTCATAAAGTCTGGAAACACTAATCATACCCACAAGTTCTTCGACGGGCTTGACGTTTGAATTTTCTCTAAAGCCCTGGCTTACCTTGACATCCTCAGCCGGGGCGGGATTCACCCCGGCAGGAGCCTTGTAGCAGTTAAAACCCGCCGGCGTTAGTCGTCCCTGGTCCTCTCCGAAGTCCACAAGACTCAAAGCACCAAGTTGAATACCACCCCTGCCGCTGATTCGCCCGTCACCGGAGATGTTAATATCCGACTCGGATATGCCCGGCGGAATCACTATCGGCCCACCCTCTCCGGCGATTATCCTGCCCTGCAGATCGACCAGGTTACCCTGCGGACTGATTTGCAATGCACCGTTGCGGGTATAGAGAGGGCCTTGTGGCGTCTCGATAACCAGGAATCCACGCCCCTGAATCGCAACATCCAGAAGCCGATCCGTCCGAGCAACTGTGCCCTGTGAAAAGTCAAGACTGTTTCTCGGAATCAGGCTGCCCATGGTCAAATCCGACTTGGGACCGCTGCCGGTCAACTCCATCAGTTTTCTGCTGAAGGCGTTGACCTGTCTCTTGTAACCGTTGGTGTTCATATTGGCCAGGTTGTTGGCGATCGTCTGATATTCCTGCGATAGCGCGTTGATACCGGAGCCTAATGCCGATGGTGAATTAACCATAAAGGCTTCCCCCCGTCCCAACCAGTTCCATCTCTTCCTGTGTACCGTCCGTTCTTCGCTCGGCTACGATCTTGTTCGTGGTCCGAACCAGTTCGTCAACCGCCGAGTCGCTTAAACCTATCAGTTCGACACCGACAGAGTGTCCCAATGGTGTATTACGAAAGCCGCGAACCTCGGCGATGTCCTGTATGACTTTACCCGCTTCCAGTTCGAATATGATGATCAGCCTGTCGTTGACCTGTAATTCCATGTCGGTTTTAATACGAAGGCCAGGCCCGGATATCTCCGTTACCATCGCCTCGACAAACTGCGGAACAGCCTTGTTGCCCATTATATCGTCAACCGTAACGGGAAAAAACGCAATGCTGGCGGGCCTCTTCACCGCCGCCCTGACAAACCGACGACGATTCACAAAGTGAATATTGTCGCAATGGCTCAGTTCCAGCCCATCACGGTCGCACGCCAGGGTCACCGCGTTGAATTCCCATGTAGCCGGCCCGAATCTATAACGAACCTTCCACGTCTGTCCCGGACTCGCCGAGATTGGCTCGTCCGGCCTGACCACTATCTCCAGATCGTCGTTGCGAGTTACCACACCACCCGTCGCGCGGGACTCAGCCACACCCGATGGCACAATGACCACATGTTTACCGATAGGCACCATACGACTGCTGAGCCCGCCGCTGGACCGACGTGTGCCATATATCTGTTTGCGATTCTCAAAACCAAGCTTGTTTCGAAGCATATTGACAGCCGCGTTAAGACGCTTACGTTCGGCAACATTCGCACCACCCGCAAAATACTCCTGCATCAGTTTTGAAGAACCACGGTTAAATGCCGTTATCATCGTAAAAATCGAATTCATTCGCTTGAGACCAGCCAGCCTGGAGACCGCATGGAGAATCTCCTGTTCAGAAGCGGTAAGCCCACGGCTGTAGCATTCCTCATCGAATTGACGTACTGTTTCATGCCTCTGCCTATCGAGCCTGACACGACGTGCAACGAACAGAAGGACGCTGAGAATCAGGACAGCCGAAGCACCCGTCAGGACAAACCACTTATTGTGCATGAATGCCGGAACATTACTTCGGGTCATATGCCTCAGCGCACGGAAAACCTCGTAAACATTGGGCCGGGCCTGCAGGGCATACGAAGATATAGCGGCATAACACGACATCGCTTTAACTATTCCGATTACCTGATAAGATTGGTTAGTTCACGCAATACATCATTGGCCACACGGATCGTCCGGGCGTTAGACTGATAGCCGTTCTGGGCCTGCATCATCGTCACGAATTCGTTGGCGACATCGACGTTGGATTTCTCAAGGCTCTTGCCGACGATAGTGCCGGCACTACCGGTCGAAGCCATGTTGGGTATCGGATCTCCGGAGTTGGCTGTTGACAGGAAGTAGCCCTTGCCGGTCGCTTCCAGACCGCCGGTATTCTGGAAGATCGCCAGTTGAATCGCCGCGACATTCTTCTTGACCTCGTTTGTAAACGTACCAACAACCATGCCGCCGCTGTCGATGCTGATAGTGGCAAGCGAACCAGCCGTATAACCGTCCTGCGACAGTGCGTTGGCAGTGGATTGTGCACTGGCGTACTGGGTCAGTCCCGAAAACTCACCTACGGTGCCCAGGTCAAACGTGATATTCTGCGTCACACCCGGCTCGCTGATGAACTGTACGCCGAACATGAGCGACTCGCTGGAACTGAGCAGCCCGGCATACGAGCCGTCTGCGTTGAACTGTATGCCCGATATTCTGCGGTTAAATGCCGACGAGTTAGTATCATAGCCGGTCCATGTGTGGGTTGTCTCGTCGGCAACCGACGGTATCACCATGTCCCATGTGTTGGTAGCATCCGACTTGACAAAATAACCGGTCATTACATGCGATCCACCACCGGAGTCATAGAGTGTAATATTGAACTGTTTTGTGTCATTACCACCCGGCGTGGTCAACTCGAAGAAGGTCGGAGCGGTCAAAACATCGGCATTATCCTGGACATACGTCATGTTAGTGATATTGGCCAGACTGTAGCCGCCGGTATCATCGGTGACCGTGATCTTACCAGTCTGATCAATAGTAGCCGTAGAATTGTCGAACAACGCCGTAATCTGGTCCAGAACCGTCTGCCATGTATCACCCCCACCCGCCGCGGCACCGGTCCAGGTAACATCCTGGTCGGTGAAGACCGTCCCATCCTCCTTTGTTCCGGAGATTCGCAGCGTGCCTGTATCCAGCGCAACCAAGGGGGCGGTCCACTGGTCCAGGTCAGACATGTACGTCTCCGCCGTCGCCACGCTCGCCCCGCTGCTGGTGGTATAGGCCAGATCAGCGACAACTTTGTTCTTCGTTATCGCAGTCGTATCAGTGGTCGACGAACGCAGGTTGCCGTTTATGACGACCTCGCTGGTGGCATTGGCAGGCATCGGCGTACCCCACGGTATGCGTATGCTGCTGTCACCGGCAATCTGAAAATTGTCGCTCTCGCCGTAAACGCCGATCCGCTGGACCTTGTAACCCGTAGCCGGATCGACCAGTGTATTGTCCGAATCCACGGCAAAGGAACCAATCCGCGTAAATACGTTCTGGGAACCGTCGTTGAGGACAAAGTATCCCTCGCCGTCGATCGCCACATCCATATCCCGGCCGGTAGCTTCAATATTGCCCTGGGACATCTTCCTGGATATGGAGGAAATGCCGACACCAGTCCCCAACTGCTGAGGGTTGGTTCCGCCAAGTGTCCCAGACGGACCGCTCGCTCCCTTGATCGTTTGGCTAAGCAGTTCCGAAAACGTCACGCTACTGCTCTTAAAGGCGATTGTGTTGATGTTGGCCAGGTTGTTACCGGCAACATCAAGCATCATCTGATGCGCCATCAATCCCGAAACACCAGCTTGCAGTGCTCCCATTTTTTTTCTCCTACGTTAAATTGTCAAACCCGCTTTTTTATCACGCATTACACGACTCGAAATCCAGAGTCGGTTTCAACGCCGAAAGCAACCTTGATATCAGCATTAAAACCACAGATTTTAGCAGTTCCGAAACAACTTTTACTCACTGATACCGACAACATCTTTCACGCCGATCTTGTACGGCACATCTTTGATACTCCCATCCTCCTGCGGAGTCTTGGCCTGAACCTTCAACAAGGCCCAGCCATCGACAAAATCAACACCTTCAACGATCCCGCCAACGGTTTGATCGAGAAAACCAGTACGGAAACTGACGTTCTTGCCGATCAGTTCACGGGCATAATTGAACTCAGCCAGTATCATCGAACCCTCAAAGCTCGAATTCAGCCTGTTCATCGTTTCGTTAAGCTGCCCGATACTCGCATTCGTTTTCTCGCTGTATTCCAGTTGCGAAAACTGCGCAAGCTGGGCAGCCATCTGCTGGTGACTTATTGGTTCAAGCGGATTCTGGTTACGCATCTCCGTGACCAGGAGATTCATAAAATCAAGTTTCTGTTCACTTGCTGAGCCGACACTTTCCATAGCACACGTTCCCTTCTTTGTGCATTCACTGCGTTACCATACCACAAGCCGATTTCACCACGAACACAGACAATGCAACCGGTGTGCCACCAGGACAGCCGCCACAGCCCCAATATCGCATAACTCACTGGTATCACTTGGTTTACGATTTTATTGCAACCCCGTCGCCCCACTGCAAACCCGTGGCAAACCTCGACAGAGTGCATAAAAACTTCCCACGCGCAGGAAATTATTACCCCCCCGCCCCGCCCCCATATTGTCATTCCTGCGACAAATTGTCATTCCGGACTTGATCCGGAATCCACCGCCATGTAGGGTGGGCCGTGCCCACGCTGTCTTCTGATTAACACGGTAACCGTCCTTTGCGTCTTTGCGGTGAACTTTTTTTGTCGAATCCGCAATCCGCACAATAATCAATTATCGATAATCAATAATCAATCAAAGTGCACGTTTCAACGCACCCTGCGTGCTAAAATGTTACGATATTTTTCGAAGTCCTGCGTTCGCTGCCGAAAAAACAGGATATTATTGGAACGTCCTATAAAAAAATTAAAGCCGCATCGACTTATCTGCCGAACACTGGTCTATGCTTTACGTGGTCCTTAGTTTATGTGGTCCTTGGTTTATGTGATCCTTACTCTATGTAGTCCCTACTTTATGTAGTCCCTACTTTATGTGGTCCTTACTTTATGTAGTCCTTCTTTTTCTTATCTGTTTCTTGTCTGTCCTTTGTCAGTCTTTCGAATGTGGTCGCTACTTCTGTTGAGATGGGTTGTTATGGCACTGGAAAAGATTCTGGTTGTTGGCAAAGATTCGGGAACACAAAAGCTTCTAAGGCCGTACTCAAAGCAGATATTTGCAGCGGACGACCCATGTGACATTCGTGAACTGATCGAGTCTGTCGAGCCTGAGGCGATACTGTTCGACGCGCGTGTACTCCACGAACAGGTAGCCGGCTTTCTGAGCAACCGTCGCGGAAGGGCCATGGACACTCCCGTAATTGTCATCGGCAGCAGCGGCAACGACGAGCAGGCTGACGCACTCATGCAGGCGGGCGCATTTGGCTACATTAAGGGAAAGCGGGATATGCCTCGTCTGGGCCAACTTTTGGACAAGATCAAAAACGCCGCCAACGGAACCGATTCCGACCGTAAAAAGTTTTTCGCCGAGGATTGTCCCTCCTCGGTATCCATCGTTGGAAAAAGCCCCGCTACCGCCAGGTCTTTGAAGATGATACGCCTGGTCGCAGCCAGTACATGCAATCCCGTTTTGATCGTTGGTGAGACGGGTACTGGCAAGGAGCTTGCCGCTCGCGCCGTTCACATACTCAGGCACGGCACAAACAGCAGGTTTGTCGCTCTCAACTGTGCGGGACTGACTGCGAGTCTGCTCGAAAGTGAACTGTTCGGGCACGTCAAGGGCTCTTTTACCAGTGCAGACCGCGACAAGAGGGGCCTGTTCGAGTTGGCAGAGGAAGGAACCATCTTTCTGGATGAAATCAGCGAAATGCCCCTCGAATTGCAGGCAAAAATGCTGCGAGTCATTCAGGAAAAAACCTTCCGCAAGGTTGGTGGTACTGTGGATATAAAGTGCGACGCCACGATCGTTGCGTCGAGCAATCAGAACCTCCACAAGGCCGTTGAGAAGAACAGGTTCAGGTCGGACCTTTATTACCGCCTGTCGATATGTCCCATTGTGCTGGCGCCACTGAGGATCTCTTCCCGCAAAGACGACATTCTTCTGCTGGCGGATTATTTCATCAAAAACTCGACTATCTGTCCTGAAAAGGTCGGTAAGATACAAGGCCTGACCAGGTTGGCTCAGGAATCTCTCCTGAAACACCATTGGCCCGGCAATGTCCGTGAATTGCGAAACGTCATTGAAAGAGCGGTTCTGCTGGAATCCAGCGAAAAGATCGGCACAGGCAACCTGCTCGTCAATCCCGAACAATACATGGACATTTCCTGTGAATCGCCCATTGTTGCGGGCATGAAAGATTTCTCACTCGAACGGGCCGAGAAGGAGCTGGTCAAAAAGGCCCTTCAAGAAGCCGGCTGGCAAAAGACCCGGGCCGCGGCGATGCTGGGGATTACACGGGCAACATTATACGCCAAGGTCAAGCAGTACAACCTCGCCCAGCCGCAGAAACAGTTGGTCGTCGCGACTACATAATTCAAACCCGCCAATCCAGCACCCATCGCGTACGGTGCGTTAAAACGCGTCCTATGTACTGAAATGTTACGATAATAGTAACTGAGTATCTGAGCCGACGAGAATGGGCCGCGACCGAGCTCGTCGGAGGCGGCTCAGATGCGGACAATCGCAAAAAGACCTTCTGCTGAAAAATGCTTAAAACTGCTTCAATTGGCTAAAATGTTGAATTATTGTAAACGGTTACCAATATTATAAGCCCCGAAGGGGCGAAAGAAATCTCCACTCTCTCCTGCTCTCCTGCTCACCTGCTCTGGCGGGTTTTGGCCCGCGCCCCCGAAGGGGTTCAATAACTTTTACCCATCGCCGCCGCCCTGGCCACGGATGCATAATTGCTGGTCGTGCGTATCAAATGCTTACACAACCACAAACAATCGCCCTCGACCGAAAGTAGCCTAACCTCCTGATTAAAAAGGACTTACATTCCCGTTGAACCCGTTGCGCCAATTGGCACAGTTATTGCACATAGGACACGCGACGTAGTGCCGCGCTGCCGTGAATGTGCGCAGGATGCCGTGCAGGTAAAGTTGTCAGTCGGGAAAAACATGAAAACAAAGACCACGGACGAGTTTAATAGTGTATTCGAGATGGCATCCAAGCCGCCCAGCACCTCCGAGGTCTTCGCAAAGGAAACTCACCCGGACGTCTCGCCGCAGGACATATTCGCCGGTGACGAGCAGCTTCACAAGATCATCGAACGTTCCCGCAACACCTTTAGTTCGCGTCTGGAACGCGGCGTCAAAGACACATCGAAGGCATTGACAGCCACGCATATCATACTGATAGCCAACATCCTGGTGATAACCATCGTCCTGACCTTCATGATGCTCAAAGGACCGACCGTCGTGGTAACCGCCGGCGGCAACCTGGAGCAAACAGGGGTCGCAGAGTCGCAGAAGCACGACATTTTACAGCAGCGATTGACCGAACAGACCACCGCCATGCTCGACAAAGCCACGTCATGGCAGGTCGCCGAGAGGCTCTACAACAACCAGCAATACCTCAAAGCCTACTATATGTATGGCAAACTCTCCGATAACCTCACGACCAGCCTGCCAGCCGACGCCTTCCTCAAGGACCTGTTGTCTCTCAAAAGGGCCATGTGTCTGTTGGACAGCGAACAACAAGACCAGGCCGGGGAACTATTCAGCCGAGCCCTGCGGAGCCGCTCCCCTGTGGTCAGGGCCCTGGCAAACTACTACATGTGCTTCGTCGAGATGAAAAACAGGCACTTTGAAGAGCTTCGCATACGAGCCTACAAGACGCTCGCGCTGCTGGAATCCATCCGGGAGAGTTTCCCTCTGAACCTCGAGGCAGATTGCTATTTCATGATAGGCGAGGCTCTGACGAAAAAAACTCTCATGCTCGGCAATCTGGACATGGATCTGCCCGGCAGGATGTGGGCAGACAGCATCAAGCCCTATCCGCTGCCGCCGATGACACACCAGGAGCTTCGCTCGTTTTTGCAGAAAGGACTCTACCACATCAGCGAAGGTGCCCTGACTCCACAGATTGCGCAGAACCCCACCTTCACCGCCGGGACCCGTTGGTCGGCAGTTTGCTTCGACGCCCCGCTGGAAGAAATCATGGCACGTTTCGGCTCCGAGGCCGGTAAGTCCGTTCAATGGTCTGTAAGCATCAAAGACAGGAAAACCCTCCCCGTGACCATGTATATGCCCGGGACCGGCCAGCAGATCATCCCCGAGGTCGCAACCGGAAGCGTGGGTTTGATCTCGCAGTTTTCCACCAACGGAATCAGCATAGTCAATCCCGATTTCGACGAGGGCATCGACATGAACAGGACGATGTTCGCCAGGGAGGGCATATACGTCTGGCGAAGGTTTCTCCTGCGTTATCGAGGCGACCACAGAACACCAAATGCGCATTACAGCATGGCCCTGTTGCAGGAAAATATCGGCCAGACCATCGCCGCAATGGGCGAATACAGGCTCATAGTCAGTCAGTACGCCCACAATGAACTGGCTCCATACGCACTGCTGAATTCCAGCAAAATCAAGACCGCCATGCGGGATTACAAATCGGCACAGGAAGACCTTACAGAACTGAGCATCCAGTACCCTGACAGCAAGGTGATCGACCAGGCTTCGCTCTATCTGGCCGAGGCCAAGCTCAGTGCCGGAAGCTACGATGAAGCCCTGAAGCTCTTCAGAAAGGTCTATAATCTCAACGTCGGCTCGGACTCACAACTGAGCGCCTCATACGGTATCGGACGATGCTCGTTCCTCACGGGAAAATACAGCGAAACAAGAAAATGGCTGACATATGCAATAAATCACACCGAAAACCCCATCGATCACAGGCTCGTCCCGTCCTATCTCATGCTGGGAAGGGCCCTGATTGAGCTTAAGGATTATCAACAGGCCTCGAACGTACTGCAAAACGCCCTCGGGGCGAAGCTCTCTGTCGAGGAGTACGTCGAAGTGATACTTCAACTGGTGGAGTCCGAAAGAAGCCAGGGAAAATACCTAATGGCGCTCAACATGGTTGACAGCGTCTCGCTGGACTCTCTACCGCAGAATCACGCCACTCGCATGATGGTCGCCAAAGCGCAAATCCTCAGAGACATCGGACTGACAGAGGCGGCAATCACACTGCTGCGACCCAAAATAGAGTTTATCGCCGATTCGTCCCTGCGTGCGATACTTACGCTTGAATTGTCGAAGTGTTTCATCGAAAAAGGAGACCTGCGTGTGGCCCTGGTCAAACTCTCCGAGGCTCTGCCTGCACTGCCGGTCGGATCCACCGCCAACGAGGCACGTTTGCTCCTGGCGCATGTCTCCCTTGAGCTGGGGCAACTGGACCGGGCAAGGGACATATGCCTCAAATTCCTCAGCACGGACGACTATAGCAACGAGGACAAAAACAAGGCCGTGAACCTCCTGGGCAAAGTTTACACACGTCTAAATCAACACGACAAAGCGGCATTGGCATACGCCGGAATCCTGGATGCCAAGGGGATTAAAAATTGAACAAGGCCGGAAAAATAACTAAATACCTGACAATAGTCGCCCTGGCCCTGAGGTTGACCTGTATATGTGCCGCGCAGGAAAACAAAGACACCACGTCCGCACCAAATTACGATACGAAAGACCAGGCCGCGTCAATGCAATTTGAAAAAATAAACCGGCTCAGGACCGCGATCAAGCACTCCCAAATATCATCGCTGGACGACCCCAACGGCCTCTCCGTGGATGCCGCGACGAAATTACGGACGCTGATCGATTCGATCGGCAAACTGGACGTGCCGAAATATAAACCGGCCACCGCCGATGCACCAAAGGCCCTCAAGGATTCTCTACCAAGGAGTATAGTCACACCGACGCTCGTCGGACAGACGCAGGACGACGAAGACATGGACGTCGTAATGGCAAAAAAAGCTGCCCGTACCGTCAATCCTGTCGTAACGATCCTTCGGAACAGCCCCGAAAGCATTGTCAACCCACTCGGGGCAGCCGGGGCGATATACGCCAGGAAGAATCTCAAGATTGCATACGAATATTATTTACTGGCATTAAAGCGTACCGACGCCCGGGAAAACAACTTCGACAGGCCCTGGATACTCTTTCAACTCGGCAACTGCCTGCGGAAGAAATCCCCGCCCGAAGCCTATAAATATTATGAACAACTGATCGTCGAATATCCCACGAACGAATTGTCAGCCGTGGCAAGGGCGAGACAAAACGTCATTAGCTGGTCCGAACAAAATGAATTAGCAACTATCATGGAAAGATATATCGGTGACCCTAACAGTCTCTGACAACATTGATTACAATGTCCTGATCGTGGACAACGACCAGGAGCTGATGCGGATGCTGCTCCAGACCTTTGCAAGTCATTCGGTCAGGGGCACCGTCGCGACAACCAGGGACTCAGCCTGTAAATATCTCGACGGAAACAAGCCCGACCTGGCCTTTATCTGTGTGGAACCAACCGCCCGCACAGACAACGGCGACGGACTCTACATCCTGCGCCGGATAAGGGCCGACTACCCTGAGATGCCCGTAATAGCCATGGCCGGGGAAAACGCAACTCGCCAGGCAATCGACGCACTGAACGTCGGCTGTGCCGAATTCATCGTAAAGCCACTCTCGCAGAAACGTCTGGACGAAATAATGCGGACGCTCTTGCCGGATCACAGGACAAATATCATTGCCACACTGCAGAACACGCTATTGCAAACATCTCGAATCGTCGGAGCCAGCGAGGAATTGGCCCACATCGTCAACCTCGCCCGAAGGGTGGCACCAACCTCGGCACCGGTACTCATACACGGCCAAAGCGGCACGGGAAAAGAACTGATCGCGCAGTTGATACACGACCACAGCGCCCGTGGCAAAGGGCCCTTCCTGAAAGTGAACTGCGCCGCACTGAACGAATCTCTCCTCGAAAGCGAACTGTTCGGACATGAAAAGGGCGCCTTTACCGGGGCTTATTCGCGTTTCAAAGGCAAATTTGAACAGGCCCACGGAGGAACTCTGCTCCTGGACGAAATCACCGAAACGCCCCCGCACTTTCAGGCCAAACTGCTCCGCGTACTCGAAGAGATGAGCTTTCAAAGGGTCGGCGGCACCGACCACGTCGATGTCAACGTACGAATTATCAGCACCACAAACACCGCCATCGTCGCCCGAGTACGAAACGGACAATTCCGAAGCGACCTGTACTACAGACTGGCCGGGGTAAGGCTCCACATCCCCCCGCTGCGCAACCGACGCGACGACATTGAGCAGTTGACATGGTACTTTATCACCTGTTTTGCCCCTGAAGCCGGACGTTCCATAACCTCCATCGACACGTCAACAATGGAGCTGTTCTACAATTGTCACTGGCCCGGCAATGTCAGGCAGCTCAAAAACGTCGTCAGAACCGCACTTATACTTGGCTCCGGCCAGATACTGTCGCTGACCGATGCTCCATGGCTCATCGACGAGTTGGCCGACATCCCTGACGCTGTGACACGGTGCGAACAGACCACGCTTCAGAGCCTCAGAGAAATCGAACGGCGGGCTATCCTGACCACATTGAACAAAACCGATGGAAACCAGACCCAGGCTGCTAAAGTCCTTGGCATTAGTGGACGAACCCTAAGAGAGAAGATCAAAAAATATCGACAGCAACAGGATTCGGTTACGGTTACAGCTACGGCTACGGCCGGTTCCGACCGAATCAACTGGCAACCTGAGGGGGATGATATCCCCTTTCGTGCGTGCGAGGAAGGCAAGAGATGACGCGTAGCTGTCAACCGCGCAGGATGTAAGTGGTTATCGGTCGCGCGGGATGTAATGGAAAATCGAATTAACATGGGAAAATCATGGCTGAAGAAACCGAAAAAACTGTCGAACAGGAACAACCGAACAAAGGCGAAACAAAGGAAAAATCCGAATCCTCCAATCCCGTCTTTCTCTGGGCGATAATGGGGATCATGGTCTTTGCCACGCTGGTCGGAGGATTCGCCCTGGCCCAGCTTCTCGGCGGACCGTCGCCGGACCCGCTGCTGGACCAGCAACAGGACCAGCAACAGGACCAGCAACAGGACCAGTCGCCGGCGCAGCCCAGGACTTTCAACGAAATGGTGGCCCAGACCAATGCTGGAAAAAAACTGTGGTACTACCCACTTGACCCCGTGGTTGTAAATCTGGATGTACCCGGTGTTACGCGATATCTGCGGGCGTCGATTACGATCGAATTAAGCCCGGATATAGACTCCGAACAGGGCACCGTCTTTCTCGGTGAAAAAGCACTGATCCTGCGGGACCAGTTGCGAACCTATTTTGCCGACCTGGGACTGGAGCAGGTCAGAGGCAAGAGAAATCTGGACCGTATAAAGAAGCAGATCAGAGAAATTTTCAACGAGCTGCTTTTCCTCGACGGAAAGCCGTACATAACAGGCATCTTTCTGAAAGAGTTCGCCGTCCAATGACAAACCCCTTTGAAGATAAAAACCTGACTCGCGACAGGCTCAAGCAGTTGATTGCCTCGGCAAGACAGATCGTTCCACAGCAGGAGCAGGAACCTGTCGAGGCCGAAAGCTTCGACTGGTACAAGCCGCACCACTTCTGCGAGGATAACCTGGCCCAGTTCGAATTGTTCAGTCGAAAACTCGAAAAACAGATCGCAAACACCCTGGACTTATTTTGCCAGGCAGGGTTCGAGGTGCTGATTACTTCGACGGACCAGTATTTCGCGGACGTACTGGCAGCCGATGTGCAGGAAAACAAGCGAGGCTGGTATTTTCTGCCCTTCGACATCGACGGAGCGTTGCGAAGCGGCTATCTGAGTTTTTCACGCGAAACGGCCCTGTCGCTGGTCGGATACATGCTTCGCGACCCGGAGTTGGGAACAGGAAGAGACTCAGAGTTGTCGGACCTGGAAGATTCCGTCCTGATGGATGTCGTCTCAGCCGTCCTCGATGCAATCGGCCAGTCAATGAAAGATATGTCCGGACCGGAAATTACTCGAAATCCGCATTTTATCAAGAGTGAATGGCCATTGAGTTTTGTCGGGGTCAGGGACCTGTTCAGCGTCGAATTTTCCGCAAGCAGCGATCTGGGATCCATGGAAATGACGCTGATCCTGATGGCCGAGGCCATGGAACCAATCCTTGGTGTCGAAGCTTCCACGAATCAACCATATTCGCAGGAACAGACAACCGAGATCATCTCCAGGCACATCGACGAGGTGCCCGTCGAG
>SDBV01003923.1_pt1 | contig 21608 bp, 17 predicted proteins | sample 2277081 | NCBI WGS metagenome assembly SDBV01 (sample SAMN10402039, study PRJNA504765) | marine sediment metagenome | isolation source: marine sediment core GS10_PC15, 223 cmbsf | place: Arctic Ocean: Southern Knipovich Ridge | collected 2010 | reverse complement strand
GATTGCCCTGGCCCTCATCGCCATTGTCCTTCTTTCCTACCAGCAGCAGGACGATGGATCGGACCGGGGGATCCTGTGGCTATTACCGGCCATTGCCGTGTTCCTGTTCTGGGGTATCCAGGCTTATATCATGAAGTTTGCCGGGGATATTAAAAAGGAAGGCAGCATGAAGGCAGAAAGTTTTGTATTCTATACCATGGTCAGTTCACTCCTACTGGTACCGGGGGCATTACTCATGACAGATTTCTCACAGGAAATCAACACGGGTTTTGACGGGATGTATTCGGCAGGGATTATTCAACTACTGAACGCAGTCGGATATCTCTTCTTTGCCTATACCATTCGTCATGGTAAGGCCATCATAGTGGTCCCCATGTTATCATTGGCCCCTGTGATCACTGTAATACTCTCACTGATCTTATACGTGGTAATTCCTCACCCGGTCATCATAACCGGGATGGCTCTGTCATTTGTCGCCATTTACCTGATGGCTGAATAACGGTATACATTCTATAATGATGCGAGTCTACCTTAATTACAGATCCTCAAATGATTTCATAAGCAGGAATGGATCAGACGGCAATGGACACCCGGTGGCCGGAGGCATATACCTGATACGCATTCAAACGGGAAAATCTTTGAAAATGGCCAGGATATCTAATGTAAAAAACATAGCGCGATGAGCTTCAATCAAATCCGGAACTCTATGATTAGTCAGCTACCTGATGTAGTAGAAGAAAGGAACATCATTATTCTTTCCCCACACTATGATGACGTCCCCCTGACATTTGGTGGGTATCTGGACGCAATGGTCACAAACCGTTTCATCCATACAAGGGAAATCCATATTGTTCAGGTTTTCAGCCGGTCCAATTACCAGGCACGTGATGATTCCGGCAACAGGGATCTCTCCCTGAAACGAATTCGGCATGCTACCGGTATCCGGTTACTGGAGGATCTGAATTGCCTCGATGAGTTGATCGGACACGGGAACTACTCGTACGAACTCATGGCCGAAAGAGAGTGTTTGCTGCGACAGAAAGGGTTCAAACCCGGAGAAGCATTCGAGTTCCCCAGGGGCACCAGGGACGATTTTAATGAAGAGGATTATCAGATATATGATCAAATAAAACAGAGGGCTTGGCACTGGCTCCGGAGGGAAGGGACCGCCCTACTCATTCCACTGGGTGTAAAGGAACATATCGACCATATTTTACTCCGTGAGGCTGTAATGGACGCAAGGAAAGAGCTGGCCCATGAAGCGAAAGCAACCCTTTATTTCGGTGAGGACCAGCCCTATTCCGGATTGGCTGATAATAATGACTGGAACCGGGCTGAGGCATTTTTAAATGGGATTCCCGTAGTCGCGGTGAACTACTGCATCGATGATAAGCGGAAAGCGGAACTGGTCATGAAACATTATACCTCCCAGGTCGAAGAAAGCTACAGGGAAGGCATTTTGAGACGTTCTGCGCAATTGCAGGAGGAGCTGGGTGCGGACTCAAGGGTGGAACGCATGTACCGAATGAGATCCTGATCGGGTCTGATAAGGAACAAAAAGGACAATCCGGACTGATAGATTGACCTGGAATTTTTTGTCATGTCTGTAAAACTTCCAGATTTCTAAATATAGATAAATCAGACGAGAAAGCAAAAGTAGGTTTTATAGTTTACGGGGCTCACAAGGACGGAATACTTGATCCGATGGGAACTCCATTCATTGATGACAAATTGATTGAATCACCACCCGGTCATTATTACCGGGATGGTACTGGCTTTTATTGCGATCTACCTGATGGCAGAATAATGATTATATCCTATGATAATGAGTTACGTAACGAGAAATGACCTTAAGAAATGGTGCAGTATACCCCTTCAGAAGCTGGTGGATGAGGCCCATGAAATGCTCTTTGAAAAGCAATCACCCTTTTTCAGGGAGGTAAAAATAGAGTTTTATAAGAACCTTGATTTCCAGAATTAATGGAGGAAATGACACAAGTGGCAAAACGGTGGCTTCTGTTTGCAATCCTGATCCTGTTCACGGTCTTTCACAGCTGCTCAGAAGAAAAGCCTGATCGAAGGCCAAATATCCTGTTCTGTATTGCCGACGATGCATCTTTTCCGCATATGGGGGCATACGGATGCAACTGGATCCATACCCCCGCTTTTGACCGGATTGCCAGGGAGGGAATCATGTTTACCCGTTGCTATACCCCCAATGCAAAATGTGCCCCTTCCAGATCATGTATCCTTACTGGTCTGAATTCGTGGCAGTTAAAGGAAGCCTGTAACCACCAGCCTCTCTTTCCCGCCGAATTTCTTTCCTTCATGGAGACTCTCGGCGCCCAGGGCTATATTACAGGATTTACAGGGAAAGGATGGGCTCCGGGTGATCCCGGCACCATCGATGGCAGAACCCGCAGGCTCACCGGGAAGCAATACGGGGCAAGGATGCTGGATCCGCCCACAAAAATGATTTCCCAAAAAGATTACAGCGGGAACTTCAGAGATTTTATAGCCGGTGTTCCGGAAGATGCTCCCTGGTGCTTTTGGTATGGCGGGCATGAGCCACACAGGGCCTATGAATTTACTTCGGGTGCAATCCTGGGAGGCAAAAAACCCGGGGATATCGGAGAGATCCCCGGAATCTGGCCCGACAACGACAGCGTGCGGCATGACCTGCTCGATTATGCTTTTGAGATCGAATATTTCGACAAACACCTGCTGGAAATACTGGAAGAGCTTGAGGTCAGGGACCAGATGTCCAATACCATTATAGTGGTGACCGCTGACAATGGCATGCCCTTCCCCAGGATCAAAGGACAGGAGTATGAGTTCTCGAATCACCTGCCTCTCGCCATCATGTGGCCGGAGGGGATAAAGAATCCTGGCAGGGTGGAGGATGATTTTATCAGTTTTATTGATTTTGCACCCACCTTCATTGAACTTGCAGGATTAGATTGGGAGGGATCGGGTATGCATCCGGCCTCTCCGGGAAAATCGCTTACTCCCATATTTAATGTGAGTAACGAGAACAGGGTCAAAACTTTCAGGGAATTTGTGGTGTTCGGAAAGGAACGTCATGATGTGGGTCGGCCCGGGGACCAGGGCTACCCAATCCGTGGAATCGTTCTGGGGGATTTCCTGTATGTAAAGAATTTTGAGCCTGATCGCTGGCCGGCAGGGAATCCTGAAACAGGGTATCTGAACTGTGACGGCGGAGCCACAAAATCCTTCATCCTCAACAAGCGGAGACGGGGAGAGGACCCCTGGTACTGGAATATGAATTTCGGGAAAAGGCCGGTGGAGGAGCTATACAATATTAAGGTGGATCCCTGGTGCATTGTCAACCTTGCTGTGGATGAAGACATGGCTGATACCCTGGCATTCTTACAGGAAAGCCTTTTTAACCAGCTTAGCATTGAAGAAGATCCCAGGATGGCAGGCGATGGGGGGATTTTTGAGCAATATCCCTACCAGGGGCACGCCGCCGGTTTCTATGAACGTTACCTGGCTGGGGAAGAGATCCGGACCGGATGGGTGAATGAATCAGATTTTGAATGATAGCACATATGAAAGGAATGAAGTATAAAACCAGGATTCTTTTGCAGGTGGCACTTTTGATCCAGTTGATTCCCCTGTTGCTGGACGCCCAGGTTACAGAGATAAAGAATGGCAGGTATTCCATACAATATGACACCTCCAGCGGATTATGGGATTGTTCCGTTGTCGGTGGAATTCGGATGATAGATAAGGCCTCGTTTTTAATAATCTCGGAGAACGGGGATAAATTCCCTTCCACTTCACCTGCCTATCGGAGGACGGCCACCCAGGATAGTTTCTCAGATGAATCGGGATCGGGACAAAAACTGGAGATCTCATTTGTACCGGGTGAGGAAAACATTCCAGGGGCCACCCTCACCTTTATCCTCTATGAAGGGGAATCATTTTTTACCCTGGAAGTTGAAGCACACAATACCGGTACAGGGCCCGTCACCCTGCGAGAGATCCAACCTGTAAAACTATCTGAAAAGAACGGCGGGTACCTTCATTTCCCGGGAAATCCGAACCAGGTTTCCTGCCTGATTGACGGCTACGATCCTGGTCATGAATCCAAAGTGGTTCATTTCAGGGAGCAGTCAGAATTGAGCGGAAATACGACGTCCGCCCTTTATAACCACATTTCGGAACAGAGCCTGGTAATAGGTGCACTCAGCAACGAAAAAGCGATCCACCTGATGGCCTATCACCTTCTGGATGAGATCATCCCAGGGTACAGCTCATTCGATTTCACCCTGTCTTCATACTATGTCTACTGCACGATGCAGCCGGGAGAATCTGTTTCAACAGGGCCGGTCCGCATCGATGTTCCCGCGAATGTGTTCACCGGCCTTGAACGATATGCAGATCATGTGGCTGCCTATAACAATATCGCTTTGAAGGATTCTCCCCTCACCGGGTGGTGTTCATGGTACTATATGTACCCCGATATAACGGAGAAGGAGGTGATGCTGAATGTGGATTTTCTGAAAAATAATTTGAAGGATTACGGCCTGGAATATATCCAGGTGGACCGCGGCCGGATAAAAACGGGGACAGACTGGCTTACCACCAATAGTAAATTCCCCCATGATATGAAGTGGCTGGCAGAGCAGATCCATTCTGCCGGATTCAAGGCGGGCATATGGACTGCTCCCTACTGGCTGGGCAGGGAGAGCGATCATTACAATGCTCAGTGGGTGATTGACCCGTTTGATACCATTCCCACCCAGGAAGGAAACCGGAGGAGGCACTGGGCTACCTGGGGTGACAGGCTGGATGCCTCCAATGAGGAGGTAATTGCCTATATGAAGGATTTCGTCGGAACCCTTGTCGATCAATGGGGCTACGACTATCTCAAAAACGACTTTCTTGTATACGGGTTTCCTGAACTGAAAAATGCGGATCTCCTCCTGCTGGACAAAGGCGAGGTTGCAGGGGCAATCTCCTATCAGAGAGTGAACCGGGAGATCACTCCTGCCGAGGCATACCGGGAAGGTGTGAGGGCGATCAGGGAGGCGGCCGGCGCAGAAACATTTATAATGGGGTGCGGGACGCCGCTTTTTCATACAGCCGGATTTGTTGATGCTGCAAGAGTAGGAGGGGATATCCAATCCAAGTTGTGCGTCTCCTGGGAGTGCGGAACCTCAAAAACGGTTCGGACCTCGGCCAAGCGGTACTATTACAATGGAAGAACCCTGTGGATCGATCCCGACTGCCTGGTGACCTGGGATCCCTGTGGAAGGGGCACTTTTTCCTTTGAAGAGGCGAAGGTACGGGCCACACTGGCCTCGTTTTTCGGGGGGATGATCATGATGAGTGACAGGATGTACGAGTTACCCGCTTCCAGGGTAGACCTGCTCAAACGCGTTATCCCGGTCTACCCGAAAAGTGCCAGGCCCCTGGACCTTTTTGAGAAGGAGCTTCCGGAAATCTGGTTGTGGGATATTGAAAAAGGATTTGCCAGCTGGCATGTACTTGGCGTGTTCAATTATGGTGATACAGCCATGAACAGGGAAATCTCCTATGATTACCTGGGACTGGACAGCTCCAGGCAATATATTTTCTACGATTTCTGGGATAAGAAGATGCCCACCCGGTCATCCAGGTACAATTACCGGTCGCTGATGCCCTTCGCCAGGGAGATGACACTAGAGCTTGAGCCAAGATCATGCAAGGTCATTGCCATCCATGAGAAACTACCTCATCCGCAGCTGATCTCCACGAACCGGCATGTAACACAGGGTGCCATTGAACTGGAGGATGTTCAATGGGACAAGGACGGAAATTCCCTGTCAGGGGTGTCCAGGCTGGTCCGCAGTGATGATTATAAACTGGTGGTTACGCTGCCGGAAAATTATGAATTTCTTGAAGCAATTGCAGGTGATGATTCGGTTATTTGCCAGGCTCACCTGGATGACCCTGATGTGGACAGATATAATACGGTCGTTATTAGCCTCAAAAGTCCTATAAACCAGGCGGTCGAATGGGAGCTGAGGTTCAGGAAAACAGAATAACCATTAAAAAAGGAAATGAAATGATGAACAAACCAAAAGTCGGATTTATTGTATACGGTGTCCATAAGGACGGATTGCTTGATCCCATGGGAGTCCCGTTTGTTGATGAAGAACTGATCGAAGGAGCCAGGCAGGCCCTGGAGGAAGCAGGGCTGGAACTGGTCAGGCACGACATGGTCATTGCCACCAAACAGGAGGCAGCGGAGTGTTTTTCCAGATTCAAAACAATGAACGGCCTGGATGCCGTGGTGCTTTTCTCCGGCACGTGGGTATGGGCATCGAACATGATCGGGGCCATACGCGATTTTTCATTTACCGGAAAGGGAATAGTACTGTGGACACACCCGGGATCGCAGGGCTGGAGGCCGGTTGGAGGCCTTGTGATGCAGGGGGCTTTAAAGGAGGTTGGGATCAGGCATCGATTTGTTTACGGTTCCTGGGATGAACCGGGGGAGATTGGGAAGATCGTCTCCTACTGCAGGGCCAGCCGGGAGAAGAACCTGCTTAATATGAGCACTGTAGGAGTCTTTGGAGGGAGAGGGATGGGACAGACCTGTGGTGTGGCAGATCCTTCCCAATGGATGAGGATATTCGGCGTGGATATCGATTCAAGGGATACCACCGAACTGTTGAAAACAGCAGCGGCCATTTCTCCGGAGGAGATCCGGGAGGCAAAAACCGGGATGAAGCGCTATTTCGAGGATCAGATCCCGGATGATGAAACGGCGGAAAGATCCATCCGGCTCTACCTGGCCATTAAGAAGATCATGAAGCAGGAAGGGTGGAGCACCTATACCATACAGTCTTTCCCGGGGCTGGGTGATGATTACAGCGCCACCTGTTTTGCCCAGAGCATGATGCTGAACGATGGGGTGGGGACATCCACTCTTTCTGACTTCAACACCCTGCTTACATCGAAATTGCTGACAGACCTGAGCGAGGAAAGGGTGTATTACGGGGATCTTCAGCACATCGATAAAACCAACAACGAGATTAAGATCATCGGGGACGGTGCATGCCCGCCCTCCCTTGCCGGCAGGCTGGGTCCGGCTGGTTTTGCGGAGCACGGCATACCCACGGAAGGGGAAGCCGGGGGAATTTCAGTGAAGCTGTTGTGCAAGCCTGGAGAGGGTGTGCTGGTCCGGTTGGGGAGGAACAACGGTGAGTTTGAGATGGTGATCGTCCGTTGTTCGGTCTTCGAGCCACCGGCAGAAGAACTGGAAAAAAGACAGATGGAATGCGGGATACCGTTCTGGCCACATGCATTTGTAACAGCGCATTGTGACGTGGATAAGTTGCTCCAGGCCTGGAACAATGAGTATGCCGTACTTGGTTACGGGGATCACCTGTACAATGATCTGATTGATTTTTGTGAAATTACCGGGATCAGGGCGATAGCACTTTAAGAAAAATATATATGCCATTAATAGTAGAGAGAAACCAGGTTGAGGAACTATATGCCGAGGCTGAAGAAAAAAGGTGGATCCTTCCGGCATTTAATTCGGAGGATGCTCACCGGTACCTTTCTGAAACTAATGTAGATGTGGTCGTGGCAAACCTGGGAACCGAACACCGTGCCTCCAGTGAGGATCTGTTGTACAGGGGTGATATTGCCAGGGAAATCACCTCCCGGTTGGGGAAAGGTTGCCTCTGCCTGCACGGAACCTCCTCTGTACCGGTGGAGAGCCTGGATACGCTGTTTAATGACGGAATCAGGAGAGTTAACATATGGACTGCCCTTGAGAGGGATAGTTCTGCGGTTCTGTTCCCGCATATGGTGAGGAACGCATCCTTGGTGGCCGGAAAAGAAGTGACTGACAGGCTCATTGGTGAGGGTATTTTATGCATTAAACTGAAGTCTGGCACCGGTGCATCCATTGATTTTTGCACTACCACCTACCGGTAACAGGTGGTATTTGAAGCCATGAAAAAACTTGTTAAGGAATATATGGGAACATTTTACAGGCATGAATTACCTGGGAATTGATATCGGATCAAGCGGCTGTAAGGCAGTGGCATATGACCGGGGCGGGGAGCCGCTGGCACATGCATTCAGGGATTACAATGTGATCCATACAGATGATGGCGGCGCAGAACTTGACTCCGAAGAGGTGATACGGAAGTGCTTTGAAGTAATTGCAGAATGTGCCGGCAAGGTGGAACCCAATACCATCGTTGGGATGGGGATCTCGAGCCAGGGGGAAGCTTTTACTGCCATTAGCGACCGGGGTGAGATCCTTTGCAACGCAATGATCTCATCTGATACCAGGTCTGGGCCTTTGGTGGAACCCTGGACCGGGGATTTCGGCAAGGAGAAGCTGTACCAGATTACCGGGCACACCGCCCATCCCATGTTTACGCTGTTCAAGCTGCTCTGGCTGAAAAAGAACAGGCACGGCATATGGGGGAGAGCAAGGAAGTTTTACTGTTTCGAGGAGCTGCTTCAATACAGACTGGGACTGGATCCCGCCATCGGGTACCCGCTGGCCGGGAGAACCATGATGTTTGATGTACGGAAACATGAATGGAGCGGTGATATAATGCGCTCCATCGGTGTTAACCCGGGCCAGCTGGCCAGACCGCTGCCTTCAGGGACCGTTGCAGGGACCGTTGATCCTGGTATTGCTTACGAGCTGGGCCTTGCCGGGAAGGTCTTTGTGGTTGCCGGGGGTCATGACCAGGCCTGCGGGGCTCTTGGAGCCGGAATCACAAAGGCAGGCATGGCCATGTATGCCACAGGAACGGTGGACTGTATCACCCCGGTATTCGCTAAACCGGTATTTACCGAAGAGTTGTGCGACAATAACCTCTGTACCTATCATCACTCGGTAGAGGGTATGTACCTAACTGTTGCTTTCAGCCTTACGGGTGGTAATATCCTTAAATGGTTCAGGGATGAATTCGGCCACCGGGAGATAGCCGAGGCCGAACGCCTTGGAGAGGATGCATACCAGCTGTTGTTGAACCAGATGGGAAGCAGGCCTTCCCCGCTCCTGGTACTGCCATATTTTACACCTTCCGGCACACCCTATTTCGATCTGGAAACCAGGGGAGCCATACTTGGCCTCCGCCTTTCCACCAATCGGGGGGAGTTTATCAGGGGATTGCTGGAAGGTGTGGCATTTGAAATGAGGCTGAACATGGAGATCCTGGCCGGTTCCGGGTGTGAAATTGATGAGATGCGTGTCATCGGAGGCGGTGCCAGGTCTGATACATGGACACAACTGAAGGCTGATGTAACCGGGAAAAAGATCACCACCCTGAATATCACTGAGGCAGGATGCGCGGGTGTTGCCATGCTTGCATGTGCAGCACACACGGGAGAAGCCTTAAGTGAACTGGCTTCCCGGTGGATCAGCCCCAGGTCTGTTATCAATCCACGGCCAGGGAACTACAGGTGGTACAATAAACAGTTCGAGGTGTATAAAAAGCTTTATCATTCAATCAGGGAATTGGGGATATGAAATAGGGGACGTAATGAATAAGGGAACATTCAGGTTTAAGAACTGGCTGGTGAAATACGCACTTTGGGATGGTGCCAGGATAGGAAGATTAAGATATCGCGGAATCGATCTGCTGACCACGACTCCTGACGTTTTTATTCCTCCGGTGAAGGATTACGGGGCCTATGAAAGGCGTCCTGTATTTGGATATGATGATTGTTTTCCAAGTGTATCCGCGTGCAGGTACCCGGGCCTTGACTGGGAGGTTCCGGATCACGGTGAAGTATGCTGGCTGCCGTGGAACGTAAGTGAGAAACCGGACTGCCTTAGTTTCTCGGTGGAAAGCGGGAAGCTGCCAATGGTGCTGCGGCGAGAATTGCATTTCAGTGAGGATACACTTACGTGGGCGTTCGAAGTTTGCAACCGGGAGGGTAAAACCCTGCCGGTTCAGCATGTTATTCACCCACTGATGCCTCTGAAGGATATTGCGGGGTTACAAATACCAGGATTTACCTCTGTTTTTGATGACATTCATCAATCATTCCTGGATATAACAACTCCCGGCAGGTTACAGGATTTCCTGCTGGAACAACCTGAAGGCACTGCCAGTATGCTCTTCCTAAGGGGTGTTGGCAACGGAAAAATAGTGTTGGAATTCATTTCAGGGCTGAAGCTGGAGATGATATTTCCATCCGAACTGTTTCCAACCCTGGGAGTCTGGTGGAACAACTCCGGTTATCCTGATGAAGAAGGTATCCGCCGCAATGAGTGTGCCTTTGAACCTGTACCGGGTTCAGACACTTCCCTGGAAACTGCCCACAGGGAAGGAACCTGCCTCTATCTTCCACCTTATGGGAGGGTGAACTGGACAATTGAGTGGAAAATTTCCATGCAATAATTTAAACAGATGAAGGTTAAACACATCGCATCCATTATTTTCTGTTTGCTCCTGCAGCAAACGCTGTTGTTTTCCCACATAAGACTCCCGGCGGTCATAGGCAGCAACATGGTCATACTGCGGGACGGGAATGTCCCCATATGGGGCTGGGCCGATCCCGGAGAGCAAGTAATGATAAGGGCAAGCTGGATGGCATCCGATATTGCCGTAATCGCCAATGATAAAGGTGAATGGATCATCGGACTGGATTCGCCATGCGCTGGCGGGCCCCACCAGATCACACTCAAGGGAAAAAATGAGATCGTTTTGGAAAACATACTTGCCGGAGAGGTATGGTTCGCCTCCGGGCAGTCCAATATGGCCATGGCCCTGGAAGGATGTGAAAATGCAGAAATGGAAATCGCTTCTGCCCGGTACCCGGCCATCCGTTTTTTTCATTTGGAACGCACTTTTAATGAAGAACGCCAGACCGACTGCCGGGGCACCTGCATTCCATCTTCCATATGTGGGAAAAATGAGAAGAAGAGTTCCTTGAGACTGAAACGCCCGAAACTGAATCCCCAGAGGCAACGGACATGGTTACCAAACCTCATCGCAGACCTGGCGCTTTGTACAATGCGATGGTTGCTCCGGTTATTCCTTTCACCATCAAAGGGGTGATCTGGTACCAGGGGGAGAACAATGTTTCCAGGCCACTCCAGTATGAAAGGCTTTTCAGCACCCTTATCAATAGCTGGAGGAAAGAATGGAGGCTGGGGGATTTCCCCTTTTACTATGTTCAGATCACACCCTTTTACTGGATCATTGCACCCTGGTACCGGCGCCTGCGTGTGATCACCGGTGGGGACTATTTCCAGGACAGGTTTAACAGCAAACTCCTGACAGGTTTATACGTGGGATTCGGTTTCCTCTTCCTGATGTTTCATATTGCTGTAGCACTTACAGCTATAGGGAAAACAGTGGCGATAGTGACCGTTAAACCGGAAACAGAATTATCCGTCATCGAAAAGGGGCATGTTGAAGCTTACCGGGAGTACAGGGAATTAAGATCGTCCGGTTCCCAATTGGGCAGTGATGACCAGAGGCGACTTCATGAGCTTGAAATAAAAGCTGATAAAAGGGAGATCCGGCCTTACTATTCTTATTTGTCTCCCAGGCATTCTATCCCGTTTATCATTTTGTTTGCCATCAGTATGTCAATTAACCAGATCTTACGATCAAAGAGTATCATCTGTTCGGTCCCCGGCCCTCACAAGGCAGAAGCAGTAAAAAACTGTCTTGAGAATGATGTTTTAAACGAATATCCCGCCTCAATCCTTCAGGATCACAAACATTGCCACCTGTACCTGGACCGGGATTCTGCTTCTTCGCTTTCAGGGGAATTCATCAAATTGAATTCAAAATCGGATTCCAACTAGTACCATAGATGCAAATTCCTTGTCATTTCTGAAAGAAGACAGCTCAGACTACTGTAGAAAAAAAAATCAGGGGATGATAGGGATCAGGCAAATGAACCTTGCTGATGTTGAACGGGCCATGCAACTTAAGGAATCGGTGGGATGGAACCAGGTTCGGTGGGACTGGGAAACATTTCTGAACCTTAATCCTGAAATGTGTTACGTGGCCACTGTGGGTGATGAAGTGGTGGGCACCACCACGGCCATCAGTTTTGCCGGAAAGGTGGCATGGATCGGGATGGTTATTGTGGATGAACACCACAGGGGAAAAGGGATCAGCAAGCTACTTATGAACCGGGCCATTCATGACCTGGACAATCACGATACCATTAAGCTCGATGCTACTGCCATGGGCCTGCCGGTTTATGAAAAACTGGGATTCAGGGCCGAGCGGACCTTTTACAGGATGATCTGTGAAAATGAGAACCTGCAACAGGTCCGCAAGAGACAGACCTTACCGGCGGGCCCCTGTTTAAATCTACTGGCAGCATGGGACCGGAAAGTGCTCGGGTACGATCGTTCCAAGCTGCTCAGGTCCCTGACGGAGGAGTATGGATCACTTTCACGGGTGGTTCAAAACGGGGAGGAGATATCAGGTTACCTGTTGGGCCGTGTCGGATCAAAATTTACCCAGCTGGGCCCCCTGGTTGCGGCAACTGAAGCCGAAGCACGCTGGCTGACAGAAGGTATTTTGTCCTCCGGCCTTAAGGGTGCAATAGTAGTGGATGTAAACAGCGACAAGTCCGGTTTTATTGAATGGCTCCAGCAGCTGGGCTTTTCGAAACAGAGGGAATTTGTGAGGATGTACCTGGGAGATGAGACAGCAGTGGACGAGGAGTTACAATTCCTGATTACCGGGCCGGAATTTGGCTGAATGGCCCCTGGTTATCAGAAGTATATTTAAAATGACAAAGAGAAGAGATTTTTTAAAAAGCCTGGCTTTCGTCCCGGTGTTGGGAGTTTTCACTAACCGCTTCCTGATGAGCAAACGGTCAGGAGGCTACCTGGGGGAGAATCGCAGGAGGGTATCAAATGCTTTAAACCTGTCATCCTGCCAGTATCCAAGGCCGGCAGCAAGCCGGTCGTCCTCTATGAATACCCTCCGGGTAGGACTCATCGGCAATGGATGGAGGGGCCCGGAGCTATTAAGGGGCCTGGGCTTCGCACACCCCGATTGGCTGGCTAAAAAATTAATGAAGGGAAAATACATCGGTGCCGGGGCGAGCTTTTTAAACCAGGAAGACCTGAATGTGAGGATCACCGGAATATGTGACACCTTCAACCCAAGGGCCGAAAGCGGGGTGGTCATCTCTCAGAATTCCAACGGTCCCGGGGGAGAGACACGCGACCTGAAACCCGCCAGGAAATTCCGGAATTACCGCGAAATGATCAACAGCGATGAAATTGATGCGGTTGTAATCGCCACTCCTGATCACTGGCATGCCCGGATGGCAGTTGATGCAGCCAGGGCGGGGAAACATGTCTATCTGGAAAAGCCCATGGTGCGGACCATCGATGAAGCCAAAAAACTGAGAGAGGTGATCAGGGAGACGGGGGTAGTTTTTCAGTTGGGGCACCAGAATCGCCAGCAGGTGAGTTATAAGCATGCCCGCGAAATCGTTGATAAAGGTGTACTTGGAGATATAACCAGGGTGGAGACCTTCACATACCGCAATAGCGACCACGGTGCATGGATCAGGGAGATTGACCATAGGGCCAGTAGGAGCAATGTGAATTGGGAGGAATTTCTCGGGGATGCCCCGTTTCTCGAGTTCGACCTGGACCGGTATTTCAACTGGCAAAAGTGGTTCGAGTATGGCTCCGGGCCTGCTGGGAACCAGTTTTCCCATGCATATGACTGTGTAAACCAGATACTTGAACTTGGAATTCCTTCCCGGGTGTCTGCGCTGGGTGGAAAATTCCATTATACCGACAAAAGGGATATTCCCGACCTGTTCAATGCAGTGTTTCAGTATCCGGACAGGGGTATCCACTTGACCTACGACTGCACCCTGAAAAACAGTAATACACGCGATACCTCCATCCTGGGAAGTGATGCTTCGATGGAGATCAATATCGGGGTATCATTGCACCGTGACAGGGTATCGGAGAAATACAGGGAGCTGAATAATGATAAAAATTCGCCTATGTACGTTTTTAATCCGAAAACAGCCGACGTGGATGGTGTTTCCTCAGCCACTTCCAGCTATTACCACGAACGTGGATTCGGGTACACATATTACGACGGGGAAAGGATCGATTGTACCCACCTGCATATAAAAGAATGGGTGGATGCCATCAGGGAGGACAGGCGGATCAGTTGCGATATTGACCAGGGTTTCCAGGAATCGGCATGTTATATTATGGCCAATCAGGCCTACCAGCATGGGAGGGTGGCCGTATGGGATCCCATAAAAGAAGAGATAGAATATTCATGATAAATCAATTTACAACTGGGAAATTGCTGGGCCTCACCATACTGCGTGTGATGATCGGCTGGCACTTCCTCTATGAAGGCCTGGTCAAAGCATTTGACCCGTCCTGGAGTTCTAAAGAGTTCCTTTTGTATTCGGTTGGCCCTTTCTCGCCCGTATTCCAGTTTCTTGTAAAGAGCGGAAGTTTATTGCAGGCCATTGATATATTGAACATCATGGGATTGGTGCTCATCGGATTCCTGCTATTCGTAGGTTTGTTTAACCGTTTGGTGCTGATCCCTGGAATCATTTTATTGCTGCTGTACTATTTTGCATATCCGCCATTTATCGGATTGCAGGTTCCTCCTCAGGTGGATGGGCACTATTTGATCATCAATTATCATTTGATCGAAGCGGCTGCTTTGTTTATATTGCATCAGTTCCCCACCTCGCACCTGACCGGACTGGCCGGACTTTTCGGCAGCCACCGGGTCAGGTAGGGTATTTTGATATAATTTATTACATTGGCCTGTTGATCCTTGGTAAAACTTTTTCCATAGATGACAGATTTACAGCTGTTTGAAAATATCAGAAAGGACGATGTAAGGTCATTTGAGAACCTGTTTGAGAATTATTTTCCTCGGCTTTGTGCTTTTGCCTGCCAGATTGTGAACGGGTCCCAGATTGCTGAAGAGATAGTTTCCGGTGTTTTTACCACTATCTGGCTGAGAAGAAAAGAGATCAATATCGAAAAAAGTGTCAAGTCCTACCTCTACAGGTCAGTCAGGAATCATGCCATCAACTATTTAAAGTCCGAGAAGAAACGGTTTACAGAAATTGATGATGAAGTTTTAAATACCGGTACGGGGTCGGGCCAGCCCGATTCTGACCTGGCATTCCGGGAGCTGGAGAGTGAGATTGAAGCGCTGATCAGCAGCATGCCAAAGCAGAGGCAACTTGTCTTCAGGCTGAGCAGGCTGCAGGGCCTGAAATATGCAGAAATTGCGGAAAAACTGGACATCAGTGTCAATACGGTCCAGAACCATATGGTGGAAGCCAACAGGTATATGAGTAAACATTATGATAAAATATCTGTCTCGATGGACAGATAACACTAAATTTGTTATGAATGACAGAAGCGTATGGCATATGAATATTTTATATCCCAGCAGTAGTAGATCATCGAAACCCGGTTGTCATAAATGTAGAACGGAAATCGAACATGGCGGAAAGAATAGACATATTGTCTTCGAAATATTTCATTGACGAGCTTGAAAAGGTGGATTCAGATGAATTAACGGAATTTCTTAAGAATCCTGAGTATAAGGAACGTTTTGAGTGGTTCAAGACCAACTGGGAGGATGATCAGGCAGAATCAGAATACGAATTCGATATGAACCGTGGGAAGGATCTAACCGCAGGTATGATCCGGAAGGTTGAACCAGGCTTTGCATTCCCGGGCCATGAACAGGGCAAATCTGCCACTCACAGTATAGTGAAGTTCAACTCCAGGAGATGGCTCGGTATTGCTGCTTCTTTAGCGATCATTGCCGCTTCCGCCATAACCCTGAACACCCTGATCAGGCGCACGGGAGATTCTGATATGGTCACTAACTATTCCGAGATATCCACTGAACTGGGCCAGCTTTCGGATGTATCATTGCCCGACGGATCGACTGTATTCCTGAATTCGTCGAGCAGGTTTATCAGACCGGCTGAGTTTTCCGGCAACGACCGGGTTGTTCAGCTTAGCGGAGAAGCCTATTTTGAGATTGCGTCCGACCCCCTCCGGCCCTTTATCATACATTCAAAACAGGTTATCACCCAGGTCCTGGGCACCAGATTTAATGTCAAAGCATATCCCGAAGAAGACATAATATCTATAAGCGTGGTGGAAGGAATTGTCAGGATCTCGAGGAAAAACACCAATCCTGAAGTGTGGGTTGAAATTGGCGCCGGGGAAGAATATGTATTGAATCCTTCAACCCTTTCGGAGAAGGTAAGAGCCTTTTCCGAGGACAAGGTCCTGGGCTGGAGAGAGGGTAAATTTGTGTTCGAATCGAGTCCCCTGCAGCGGGTATTGCCCATCTTATCGAGGAAATTTGACGTGGAATTCGTGCTGGAAAATGAGAACATCAACCAATGCCAGTTAACAGCTGTATTTGATAACGAGAACCTGGAGACTATCCTGGATGTTATTTCTTTTGCCAACGACATTGATTACGACTTCCAGGGAAGAAAGATCATTTTGAACGGCCCGGGATGTCTTAAGTAAATTTTTTTTTCTATTTTGCCGCGGGGAATTTGCATTTCTCTGAGATGTTCAAAATCACCTGAGAACAGGTTTTTGCTTGCTTTGGAGCAAAAAAAAAGAAATTGCGGCACCTTGCACTAATCATACTTCTTTTCTCTGTTCAATTACTTTCCGGACAGAGATTAAGCGACTATTCCGTTTCGCTTGATTCAGGTTTGCTTACAGTTGAGCAGATCTTAGTGTCTATAGAAGCACAAACTCCCTTTTCGTTCTCATTCAACCCGGTCCAAATTCCATTGGACCTGGCCATCCATCCTGTAACCGGTTCAACTAACCTGGGTGCGGTCCTGATGGATGTCTCAAAAGAGGCGGATATTGTGTTCAGGCGCATCGATCAGCAGATTGTAATAAGAAAGCTGAAACCAACGGACCTTAGAAGGATTATGGATGAGGCATCCGAAGCATTCGTTATATCTGGTATTGTGGAAGACTGGGGTGGCGGCAGGCTGGAAGGAGTGACAGTCATTTGTGTGGGTGCCGGGCGGGAGCTTCTTGCCGGCACAGCCACCAGCGACAGCGGGTATTATTCGATGATTATCCCCGTAGGTACTGCTTTCCTGAGGTTTTCATGCATTGGGTATACTGAGAGCGAGGTCCCTGTTCTGGGAGATCCAACAATAAATATTGTCCTGGAGGAAGAGATCCAAGTACTTGATGAGATCATTGTCATTGGATATGGAGGTGTGCGGCGGCAGGATCTTACCGGATCGGTTGCCACTGTTTCCAGCGAAGATTTATCCGTATACCCGGCCTCGGATGTCCTCCAGTCCATTCAGGGATTGTCGCCGGGGACTCTTATCCTGCGGACCAACGGGGATCCCGCTTCGGACTACAGGATCAGTATCAGGGGAAACACATCCATCAATGCCAGCAGTGAGCCTTTGATAGTTGTGGACGGATTTGCCGGGGCATCACTTCCTCCGCCCGAGTTTATCGAATCGATACAGGTACTAAAGGATGCTTCCTCCGCCGCCATTTACGGATCGCGGGGTGCCAACGGTGTGGTGGTGATTACTACCAAATCAGGCAAGAAGGGGAAATTTCAGGTGGATCTTAACTCCTCCTATTCTGTCCAGGAGGAAATTAACCGTCTGGAGGTGCTTGATGCCACGAATTTTGCGGATTACATCAATGAAATAGAGCCAGGTTTTTACCCGGGCTCCACTGACTATAGTACAGGGACTAACTGGCAGGACGAGGTGTATCGCAGGGGCATTTTCCAGAAGCACCAGCTGGCCATGTCAGGCGGGAATGACAGGATCCTCTTTTACCTGTCGGGGAGCTTCCATGGCCATAAGGGGATCATCATCGATTCGGAGATGCATAAGTATTCATTGACTAGCAATGTGGAATCACAGGTGGTTAAATGGTTAAAGGCGGGTGCAAGTATTCTGGCTAACCGTACCAATCACCAGGGTGTCAATTCACAGAGGGCGCCGAGTTCATCACGGGGCGGAGTCCCGGATGGTGCTTACAAATTCTCACCAAAGCTGGGTATCTACAATGAGGATGGAAGCTTTACCATATCTGACAGGGGATTACCCTATGATAATCCCTATGCAACGGCCACGGCCATTGAGAAAGAGACTAACGTTGATCTTTTCCAGGGAAATGTTTACTTGGAGCTGGACCTGATCCGGGGCTTGAAATTCAAGTCTGCCCTGGGATTTCGCAGCTATAATCTCAGATTCGGGCAGTATTACCCCGGGACCCTCTACCGGGCAAGGGGAGATGGGGAAGCCGCCTTGCTGTTCAGTAAAAGCTTTGACCTCTCCAGTGAAAACTACTTCATGTACTCCGGGCAGATCAATGAGATTCACAATATAGGAGTAATGGCAGGGTACAGTTACCAGAGTTTCTCCACCGAATCACTGGGACTTAACCATGCCACGGGTTTTCCGTCGGATGCATTCACGTTCTGGAACATTTCCCTGGCAAACAACCCGAGCATTGAGACGGGAATTGTGGAGTCGGAACTTTCTTCCATTTACGGAAGGCTGACCTACGGGTACCAGAGCAAATACCTGGTCACATTCAATGCCAGGTACGATGGTTCTTCCAGGTTCGCCGTAAACAACAAGTGGGGATTTTTCCCATCCGGGGCCGTGGCATGGAACATCGCCAGGGAGGGATTTATGTCCAATGTTGAGGAAATCAGCCAGTTAAAGGTAAGGATTAGCTATGGGATCACGGGTAACCAGGCGATCCTACCCTACCAGTCGCAGGCCACACTTACAACGGTATTCGTTTCCGAACGGGGGAATATTATTTCGGGGATCGTTCCCGGTGTCCATGGAAACCGGGATCTCTCCTGGGAATCAACTGCCCAGACAAACATCGGGATTGATCTGGGGCTGTGGAACAACAGGCTTGGTATTATCGCCGATTACTATAACATGATCACCTCGGACCTGCTGTTCAATGCCCCGGTCCCCGGTTTTACAGGAGCTACTACCCAGATCCAGAATGTGGGTGAGGTGCAGAACCAGGGATTTGAATTTGCCGTGAGCCCAGAAATCCATTCGGGGGCATTCAAATGGAACATGAGTGCCAATATCTCCTTTAACCGCAATACGATCCTGAAGCTGGTTGAGAATGACACGGAGGGAAATGATATCATCTATTCCACGGCTCCCATTGAAGGCGCAGCAGGCGTGGAGACCCAGATCCTGAGGGAGGGAGAGCCGGTAGGCCTATTCTACGGGTACATCTATGATGGGGTGCTCCAGGAGGGCGAAACACCTCTGGCCAACGGTGAGGGGGTCGGCGGGCAGAAGTTCCTGGATCTGAGCGGGGATACCATCTTAAATGCGGATGACCGGACCATTATCGGCAACCCGCACCCCGATTTCATCTGGGGCTGGAACAACTATATTTCCTACAGGAATTTTGACCTGAATATCTTTATCCAGGGATCACAGGGTGGGGAGATACTGAATTACACCAGGATGGAACTGGGTATTATGAATGGGCGGCACAATGCCACCATGGATGCTCTGGACCGCTGGACCCCGGAGAATACCGATACGGATATCCCGAAGGCTGACAGGTTCCGCAAGCACGTGGCTTCAGACCGGTGGATCGAGGATGCAAGCTATATCCGGCTGAAAAATATTTCGCTGGGGTATAACTTTGACCCGTCGCTGCTTGACAGGATCGGGATCCGGTCCGCCAGGATCTATATGAGCCTTCAGAACTTCCTTACCATCACCAAATACCAGGGAGTTGATCCGGAGGTGGCCTATTCATATACAAACAAGAACGTGGGGCTCGATTACGCAAGTTACCCGAATGTAAAGTCCATGACGTTTGGTGTTAAATTAGGGTTTTAAATTATATGATCCGGAATAATTTATATGTACTCGCCCAGAATTGGTCGTGCTTACTAGTATGTATCAGATCGAACGTTGTCTTTACTTTAGAAACCTAAAACACTCCTGGCACAATGATACAGACTGTAAAATCATTAGCAGTAAGAATTAATCTGCTTTTTCTCATCTTTTATATGGCCGGTTGTGAACCACAACAGGTTGACCAGGGGACGTCAACACCCAATGTCGTTTTCATTATGGCTGATGACCTGGGTTATGCCGACCTGGGATGTTACGGGCAGGAGATAATCACAACCCCGAATATTGACCAGCTGGCAGATTCCGGTACGAAATTTACCTGGTGCTACTCGGGTTCGCCAGTCTGTGCGCCCTCCAGGAGTACGTTGATGACAGGCCAGCATACCGGACATACCACGGTGAGAGGGAATAGGGCCCTGGTGAATTCTACGGATCCCGATGGCAGGGTTCCACTTGAAGAGGGCGATGTGACCATGGCCGAGATGTTTAAATCCAGGGGGTATATCACAGCTGTTACCGGAAAATGGGGACTTGGAGAACCCAATACAACAGGAATCCCGAACCAGCAGGGATTCGACGAGTGGCTGGGGTATCTGAACCAGAAGAAGGCTCATTCTTACTACCCGGAGTATCTATGGTCCAATGAAAATAAGCTCATCCTGGAGGGCAATGCAAATGGCATGCGGAATGCCTACTCGCATGATCTGTTTACCGACTTTGCCATCGATTTTATCGAGCGGCAAAAGGACACTGCATTCTTTCTCTATCTGCCTTACACGATCCCACATGATATCTATGAAATACCCGATCAGGGCATTTATTCCAATAAGCCCTGGTCCGAAGACGAGAAGGTATATGCCGCCATGGTAACCCGGCTGGACCGGGATGTGGGAAGAATTGTGAAAAAGCTGGAGGAACTGGATCTGAGGGAAAACACAATGCTGCTGTTCTGCTCGGATAACGGGGCCGCATTGCGGTGGGAAAAGAGGTTTAAGAGTTCTGGGAGACTGAGGGGTAAGAAGAGGGACATGTACGAGGGGGGCATCCGGGTTCCGATGATCATGTCATGGCCCGGTACCATCCCCGAAGGCGTGGTCAGTGAGCAGGTTATCTATTTTCCCGATATGCTTCCGACATTTGCCGAGCTGACAGGGGCGGAGATAAACGGGAAGATTGACGGGATCAGCCTGCTGGACCAGATCCTTAGAAAGAAGGAAATTGAGAATAACAGGACCCTTTACTGGGAATTTTCCGAGTTCGGATTTCAGCAGGCCCTGAGGTGGTATCAGTGGAAAGCGGTTCGCCTTTCCCCTGAAAGGGAACTGGAACTTTATGACCTGCAGGCAGATGAAGGGGAGCAGGTAAATGTGGCATCGGATTACCCAGGGGTGATCAGTACCATGGAGAGTATCCTGGATACCATCAGGACGGAGTCGTATTACTGGCCGTCCAGGTGAGAAAGTGTTGGTTATGAAATACATATACCTTGCCATACTTGCCGGCCTTTGTTTTCTTACAGGCTGCAGCACAGAGCCTGACAGGCCCAATATAGTGCTGATTATGGGAGATGACATCGGGTTTTCCGATATCGGCTGCTATGGAGGTGAGATCAGTACCCCCACACTGGATTCACTGGCTTACGGGGGATACAGGTTCAGCACTTTTTATAACATGGC
>SDBV01003922.1_pt1 | contig 21615 bp, 23 predicted proteins | sample 2277081 | NCBI WGS metagenome assembly SDBV01 (sample SAMN10402039, study PRJNA504765) | marine sediment metagenome | isolation source: marine sediment core GS10_PC15, 223 cmbsf | place: Arctic Ocean: Southern Knipovich Ridge | collected 2010 | reverse complement strand
GTCTTATGCGAATGACATTAACGCCATTGACTATTTCAAAAGCGGGTTGGTTTGAAAAGCGTTTGGCAATCAGAAATAATTCATGGCCGTCACGAATCAGATCTCTGGCCTCTCTTTCAACACGTCCATCCGGAGGAAACGAATGGTTAGAAAGTACCATTAAAATGTTCAATTTATTTGCCTTTCAATTTGGTGCCACGGCACCCCTTCAATGTTCTATCTTTTCTGATGTATTTTCAATAATGCCTGTGCATAGCTATGTTTAACAGCATTATCCGTTCCTGTCTTTGCTTAAATGCGAAATAATTTTTTTGGTGTTCGGTTTTTCGATGACGCCTTTTTCCGTTATGATGGCGGTGATATTTTCCGCATCCGTTACGTCGAAAGCCGGATTATACACCTTAGCTTCTTCCGGTGCAATGGTAACGGTGTCCCTTATGCAAGATATTTCTTTGCCGTCGCGCTGTTCGATAGGGATTTCTGTGCCGCTTTTTAGACCCAAGTCGAATGTGCTTGAAGGGGCAGCGATATAAAAAGGGATACCGTGGGCTCTTGCCAGGATGCTGAGGCTGTAGGTACCTATCTTGTTGGCGGTATCGCCATTTGCGGCTATGCGGTCGGCGCCTGTTATTACGGCGTCGATCTTACCGGCTTTCATTAGCGCACCTGCCATATTGTCACAGATTAATGTTGCGTCGAGACCGGCTTGGATGAGTTCCCAGATGGTAAGACGTGAGCCCTGAAGCAGTGGGCGCGTCTCATCGGCATAGACCCTGAATTTCCTGCCGAGTTGATGGGCCTCGTACATGGGTGACAGCGCAGTACCCTGCCCCGCTGTCGCCAGTGCGCCGGCGTTGCAATGTGTAAGTATGCCGCTGCCGTCTTTGATAAATTTTTCGCCATTTACACCGATCGCTTTGCACATTTGCTTATCTTCACGGCAGATGGCATGAGCCTCGCCGAGCAGCGCTTTTTTCAGTGCATCTGTATTAGCGTTTGGGTTTTCTGAAACGAACCCTTTCGCAAAAGCCTTCATTCGGTCCAGTGCCCAGAAGAGGTTCACCGCCGTTGGGCGGGATGTTGCCAGATGATCGGCGTTTTTTTCAAGATGCTCTATTGCTTCGGAAAGTGAGGCATTTTTTTCAATCGATCGCATTGCGATACAGACACCATACGCGGCTGCGACGCCTATAGCTGGCGCACCCCTGACAGCTAATGTTTTTATCGCGTCCCAGAGCTCTTCGCTGCTGGCGCATTTTAACTTTGTAAATTCGGCTGGCAGTTTTCGCTGGTCGGTAAGTTCCAGGAAACCGTCAGTGCCGCCTATCCATTGAAGTGTTTCAAAGATCATTTAAGTACCCGTTTTTTCTTTCGCTTTGCTTTCTTAACGCGTTTTGTCTTCGGTGCAGGTTCTGGTGCGGCATCTTGGCGTTCGGCTTCGAGTTTTTCTTTCAGATATTTGGCCGTATAACTTTTCTTGACCTTTATAATTTCTTCGGGCGGCCCTGTCGCTATAACCTGCCCGCCTTTGTCGCCGCCTTCCGGGCCAAGGTCTATAATATAGTCTGCCATCTTAATAACATCAAGATTATGTTCGATAACCACAACGGTATTGCCAAGGTCGCACAGTCGCCTCAGCACATTCATCAGGTTATGAATATCGGCAAAATGCAGCCCCGTCGTCGGCTCATCGAGCAGATAAAGCGTATGTCCGGTACCCGGCTTTCCAAGTTCCGAAGCTAACTTGACCCGCTGTGCCTCACCGCCGGAAAGGGTAGTTGAGGACTGGCCCATTTTCATATACCCTAAACCGACATCGCACAAAGCCTTCAGCAGCCTTACGATCTTTGGAAAATTCGTAAAGAACTCACGGGCATCTTCAATCCGCATATCCAATATGTCGGCGATATTTTTGCCCTTGTACCGCACTTCGAGGGTCTCCGGGTTGTAACGCGTCCCCTTGCACTCCTGGCAGACGACATAAACATCCGGCAGAAAATGCATTTCGATCTTCCTTGTGCCCTGCCCCTGGCAATGTTCGCAGCGGCCGCCTTTGACATTGAAGCTGAACCTGCCGGGCTTATATCCTCGTATCTTTGCTTCGCGCGTCAGAGCGAACAACTGCCTTATCAGGTCGAACACGCCGGTATAAGTAACCGGATTGCTCCGCGGTGTCCTGCCGATAGGTGACTGATCGATCTCGATGACCTTATCGATGTGCGATGAACCGAGCACTCTTTTGTGTTTGCCGGGTTTTTCGCGCGAATTGTACAGGCGCCTCTTCAGGCTCTTTAGTAGTATCTCAGTAACAAGAGTACTCTTGCCGGAACCGGAAACACCCGTAACGCATGTAAAGACCCCGATGGGGAACTTGACATCGATATTCTTTAAGTTATTTTCCTGTGCCTGTTTGACTTCGAGGCAATTATGCAGGTTATATTTTCGCCGAATAGCCGGTAGCTCTATTCTGCTCTTGCCGCTAAGGTAGCGTCCGGTGATCGACCTTTCGCAGTCACATATATCCTTGACGGACCCGGTGGCAACTACCTCCCCGCCGTGAGCGCCTGCGGCGGGACCGATATCTATGATGTGGTCGGCATGTCCGATGACATCTTCGTCATGTTCGACGACTATCACGGTATTGCCTATATCCCGAAGGCTTTTCAATATCCCTAAGAGTCTGTTGTTATCCCGTCTGTGCAGCCCGATCGTCGGCTCGTCGAGAACATAGCAGCATCCGACAAGACCGCTTCCGACCTGTGTGGCAAGCCGGATCCGCTGGGCCTCGCCGCCCGACATCGTCCTGCTCGTCCTGTCCAGTGTAAGATACCCTAATCCCACATCTACCATGAACTTGAGCCTGGCCTTTATCTCTTTCATCGGCTGGACGGCTATTATGGCGTCTTCGTCGTCGAATTGAAGCCCCTTAAAGAACTTCAGCGCCTTATCAATGTCCATACTCGTTATTTCGCTCAGGCTTTTTCCCCCTATCGTAACGGCTATGGCTTCAGGCCGCAAACGGGCTCCTTTACAACTTCTGCACGGCTGCTCGGAAAGATAGCCGTGGAGCCTTGCCTTAACATATTCGCTGGTAGTGGTTTCCCATCTTCGGTTAAGATTTGGTATGACGCCTTCGAACGAGACGCCGTATTTTTTCTCATCTTTATCAGCCGTACCGTAAAGCAGAACATTTTTAATATTGGCTGGTATTTTTCCCATCGGTTGAGACTTGCTTATACCAAAGTCCCGACAGAATCTTTTTATCAGTCGATTATAAAAGATGTTCATTCGCTTGCCGCCCTTACGCCAGGCATCTACCGCACCGTTTTCGAGCGAAACATTTTTGTCCGGCACGATCAGTTCTGGATCGAATTCAAGGATCGTACCAAGCCCGTCACAACTTTTGCAGGCACCGTACGGGCTGTTGAAACTAAAGAGTCTCGGTGACAGTTCCGCTAATGCCGCCTCCGGATGTTCGTGACATGCAAATCTCTCGCTATAGGTAACATCTTCCCATTGGCCGTTGCCGCCGCCGTTTTTGTCGTTCTTTGGCTCCTGGACCATTACGACGACCGTTCCATCTCCCATTCCCAGTGCGGTCTCGATGGAATCAGCCAGGCGGATACGGATCGTCTGCTTGATGATCAACCGGTCGACAACCGCGGCGATGTCATGCTTTTTATTCTTATCGATCGACGGGATGCCTTTGATATCGTAGATATTCCCGTCGAGTCGCACTCGCACAAAACCTTCGCGCTGGATCTTAACGATAATGGCCTTGTGTTCGCCTTTTTGCCCCCGGATAAGTGGAGCGCATATCTGTATCTTGGTTCCCTCCGGACGCGAAAGAATGGAATCCACGATCTGCGACGAATGCTGACTTGTAATGGGTGCTCCGCATTTATAGCAATGCGGTTTACCTGCACGGGCAAAGAGTACGCGGCAGTAATCGTATATCTCCGTTGTCGTCGCCACCGTCGAACGCGGGTTGCTGGAGCCGCTTCTCTGCTCGATCGCTATCGTAGGCGGAAGGCCCTCGATGTGTTCGACCTGCGGCTTTTGCATCTGGTCGAGGAACTGGCGGGCATAGGCGCTTAAGGATTCGATATACTTTCGCTGACCTTCGGCGTAGATGGTATCGAAGGCAAGCGAACTTTTACCCGAGCCGCTTATCCCAGTAATAACGACAAGCTCATCCCGCGGGATAGTAATATCAATATTCTTAAGATTGTGCTCAGAGGCACCTGTTATCCTGATCGCTTTTGCCACCGTCTCACCTTTATCTCGATTGAGGTCGCTATATAGTCTTTGTCTTATCGGCGCACAGCCAATTGGGGGATTGTACCATAAACCCAATTAAAAGTAAACCCCTAATTTCAGCCAATAACCCACCAAAACGGTCTCTTGTCCAAAAATACAAAAAAATTGCTAAACTTAAATATAGCTCTTGACGAATATAGATAATATGCTATAATATGATTATGTGGGAAGTTGAATATACCGAAGAATTCGAGCAGTGGTGGAAAACCCTAACTGAGGCCGAACAGATTGATTTGGTGGCAAATATAGGGATTTTAGAGCAGTTAGGGCCGCAATTGTCCCGTCCTTATGCAGATACTGTCAAGGGTTCGAAGCATTCGAATATGAAAGAGTTGCGGATTCAAAGTTCAGGCAAGCCGTTAAGAACGCTATATGCCTTTGACCCGCGGCGATGTGCGATATTGCTGATTGGCGGAGATAAAACCGGCGATAATCGATTTTATAAAAAAATGATACCGTTAGCTGATCGTCTGTATGACGAACATCTTAAAGAACTGAAAAAAGAGGGATTGATATAATGGCAAAGAATTTTGAAAAACTTAAAAAACAGATGAAACCCGAAAATCTCCGAAAGGCCCAAGCCAAAACCAAGGATATCATGGCTGAGATGCTGCTGACCGAAATACGCAAAGAAGCCGGTTTCACCCAGGAAGACCTTGCTGAAACTATCGGAATAAAGCAGCCAAGCTTGTCGAAGCTGGAATCCCAGGAAGACATGCAGATAAGCACCCTACAGCGACTGATCAAAGCTCTCGGTGGACAACTTGAATTGATAGCCCACATGCCCGGCGGTGATATCCGAATAAGCCAGTTTAAAACATAACCGGCCCGGCTTGTATTGCTATAATCGACTTTGATAACAAAAGGTAGGGTGGGCTATGCCCACGCGGTTAGATGGTTTTTTGAAAGGAAACGGTAATGGACGAAAGTACTCAATTACTACAACGATTAAAAATAATTACGCTTGTTCTGATTATAACTGTTGGGATAGCCGCAATGTTGTTGTCGATTAAAGGATTCTTACAAGTAGAGGGAGCTCTTGGTATTCTGGGTCACCATCTGGAGGAGAAGTACCCTGAATTCAGGGCAGAGATCGTGGAGGGGGATGTTTACTCGCGACAAGGCGGTCTCTATATGAAAGACATGTATGTAAACTTAGAGTTAGATAAAATGTTAATTCAGTTACTATTAGCAGTTACCATTGTTCTACTCATAACTTACTTCTTTCTGTTCATTAAAAGAAGAAAGAAAATAGAATCTGCCGATAAAGACGTTGGCAAAGATAGTTGATAGTTTGGCGGAATTGTTCATGATATGAAAATAAATAACATTCACGGCTGGGATTTGAGTTATGCCCAGGCAAGGCAATTGCAGTTTGATCTTGCGGGCAGAATACAACTGACTCCTATTAAAAAACCGCCGAAAACTATTGCAGGCCTTGATTGTGCGTTCAGTAAGGACATGAAAAGAATATGTGCTGCCGTCCTTGTCTTTACTTACCCAGATATTGAACTTATCGAGACGCAAAGTGCTGTCGAAGATGTAACCTTCCCGTATATACCCGGCTTGCTGTCATTCAGGGAGGCGCCCGTCTGCATAAAAGCTGCCGAAAAACTCAAACACACCCCGGACTTATTTTTGATCGATGGCCAGGGCATCGCCCATCCGCGCAAGATGGGCCTTGCCGCTCACCTTGGGTTATTTTTCGATAAACCTGCAATAGGGTGCGCAAAGAGCAGGCTCATCGGCAAGTACAAGGAGCCCGGAAAAGAAAAGGGCAGCTTTAGCCTCCTAACACACAACGAAGAAACTATCGGAGCGGTCCTTAGAACCCGGACAAACGTAAAGCCGCTATTTATATCCGGCGGTCATAAATGCACACTTGAAGATGCTATCGAGTTTACGCTTGCATGTTCAATAAAATACCGCCTGCCGGAACCAACACGCCAGGCCCATCATACGGTAACAAAACTGAAAGCGACGATCTGACCGACACTATTTCCACTTATGCTCTTTGATCGACTTTAAGATCATATCGGCGCACTCGAGGGCGGCAAGTCCTTCTTCGGCTGTAACTTCCGGACGCTCACTGCTCTCGGCAACAGCTTTCAGGAAAGATTCCTGCTCTACGCGTAGTGGCTCGCGGTCGTCGATATCGAGCTGTTCGATATGCAGCAGGTCCGGCCAGTTGATAGCGGAAAAATCAAAATCGGCTTCCTGCTGATGCTCCCGCACCCATTCGATAACATTAATGTTAGGCGCGGTCTTAATGATGATGCCGTCCTTCTTAAGGTAGTCAAGGCTAAGATACGCCTGCTCGCTGAACACTCTTACTTTGCGCTGGGTTTTAAGAGCAAGCCGCGAAGCAGTTACGTTCGCTACACATCCATTATCGAAAACTATCCGCGCGTTGCAGATATCCTCATGCTCACCGATAACGTTTACGCCGACCGCATCGACTTTCGTAATATTTCCGCCAGCTACCGAAAGGATAATATCAATGTCATGGATCATCACATCGAGAACCACTCCGATATCCGTCGAACGGAATGGATAGGGACTGATGCGGTTGGCTTCGATGAATTTCGCCGAAACGTTCAGACGCTTCATAGCCTGCGATACCGGGTTGCATCGTTCCGAGTGACCGACACCGACTACGACGTTGCATTTATCGGCAAGGGCTACGATCTCCCTGCCCTCGGCTACGCTGGCAGCCAGTGGCTTTTCTATCATGACCGCGATGTCGTTTTCGATGCACATCTTTGCTAATTCAAGATGATATATCGTAGGAGCGGCGATCGTCACCGCGTCCACCATTCCGATGAGTTTCTCAGCCTCCGTAAACGATTGACAGCCGAATTTTGCGGTGAGTTTGTCGGCCCTTCTCTTATCGGTATCGACAACGGCCACAAGCTCACACAGGTCAAGTTCATTATATACCTTGGCATGTATCCGGCCCATCTTGCCGGCACCAATAACGGCGGTGCGAATCTTTTTCATATTTGCCCTTGCTTTAATCTCTGAATTGCTCAAGGTGTCTGCCGAACCGATGTTCGCTGCTCCGTATTATCGCATCTACCATAGTGCGAACATTTGCGTCCAGACCGTCCTCATCTGCTAATGCTTTGACCCTGTCGATGAACACACCGTTTTTGCGATAGATCTTCTTGAATCCCTTAAATATCTCATGCTGTTGGGCTTGTGTCAGGCCCGCCCTCTGCAAGCCCCTCTTGTTGACCGAGCGTATGACAGGCGGATAGTGATCGCTTACGACGACAAACGGAGGAATGTCATGGTTGATACCGGAAAAACCGGCCGCGTAACACCACTTGCCGAAAGTTACAAACTGGTGTACAGCGACCATCCCGCTAAGCCAAACACCCGTTTCAATTTTGCAATGACCGCTGATCTGCGAATAGTTGCTTATCACGATCTTGTCATCGAGAATACAGTCGTGACCTAAATGAACGCCTACCATCAGAAGGTTGTCGTTGCCGACTTTGGTAAATTCTCCCGGGTGCATACTCGGATGTATCGTAACCTGCTCACGGATGATGTTGTCGTCGCCTATCTTGAGACCACCGACCTTGGTATCAGAGTTCAGCCCTAACAACTGTGGCGGACGGCCGATAGCACAAGTGGCGTACAACTGATTATTTTTGCCGATCTTGACGTTCTTACCGATCACAACATTGGCATCGAGAGCCGTACCGTCACCGATGACTACCTTGCTGTCTATGACGCAATTAGGCCCGACGATAACGTCTTTGCCCAGATGAACATCTTTTTCAATTACCGCGCTTGGGTGTATCCTGGTACTCATAAATTTTTCTAAACCTCCTGTTTATGTTCCTTTTATAAATTTTACTTCCATCAAACCATCTCATCATCAACGAGCATAAACTTGATCGTCGCTTCAGCCGCTATATCCTCTCCGACCATGGCCCTGCAGTTACACAGTGCACTTCTGTTACGGGTCTTGACCGCTTCGGAAATAAGGATCAACTGATCGCCCGGAACAACGGACTTGCGGAACTTGACATTATCCATAGTAAACAGCACCGCCAGTTTACCGGTATGCTCGAGCTTTTGCGCGAACAATAGCCCTGAAATCTGTGCCAGCGCCTCGACAATGAGTACACCCGGCATTATCGGGGTCCCCGGAAAATGGCCCTGGAAGAATTGCTCGTTAAATGTAACATTCTTAATACCTGTAATTTTTTTGTCGCCGTCTATTTCAATGACCCTGTCAACAAGAAGGAACGGGTATCTGTGCGGCAGTATCCTCTGTATCTTTCGGATATCAAGCAATGCTTCGGTGCCGAGACTTATCTTGCGGTCGGCTTGGGCGGCCATCCTGTAAAGACGCCTGGCAAGGGCATGATTGAGCGAGTGCCCGCTTTTATATGCGACGATACGACCATAGACAGGACGGCCCACAAGGGCTAGATCACCAATGAGATCTACGATCTTATGCCTTACACACTCATCGTGGAAACGATAGCTATTCTTGATCGGGCCGTCGGAATCGATAACAAGAATGTCCCGCGGAGTAAGATGCGCCCCTATACCGTGGGCCTGCATCTGCCTTGCTTCGGCTTCGAGGGAAAAAGTTCTTGCACGGGCAAGATTTTGCTCGAAATCATCCGTACTAAACTGGCAACTGTAAAGCTGTCTGCCGATCCCCGTATGTTCGGTGTAGTCAAGGTCATAAGTGATATTCAGTTTGTCATCGTCACCGGGCAGTGCGTAAATGGTCTTATCGCCTTCGGTCAGACTGACCGGCTCGGTTATTATAAGTTCCTTGCGTTGAGCCTGCTGTGTGACAATTTCCGCTTTCTTGATCGCCTTGAAGAATTCCTCGCTGCTGCCGTCAAAGCCGGGCAGTTCCGGCCCGTTTATCTCAATGATGACGTTATCCACCTCAAGGGCGCTTATGGCAGCGAGGCAATGCTCAGGCGTCTCAATGCTGACAGGGCCCTTTCGCAGGGCTGTGCGGCGATCGCGCTCAGCGATGTTTTCGGCGGTCGCTTCTATCTTGACCGGGTCGGAAAGATCTGTACGGACAAAGACTATGCCGGTGTCGATGTCGGCGGGTCGAAATACCAACTTAACGTCAGTTCCGCTGAACATACCCTTGCCGGAGAGTTTGGCTTCATTACTTATTGTCTTTTGCAGTTTCAAGTTCTTTGACCTTTTTGGCAATTTCCTTTAACTGTTTGGCCATTTTCGGCAAACGCTTAACCGCCGCTTTTTCCCTCATTATTTCTTTAATATCGCGTGCCGGCATGCCCGAAACCACTTGCCCCGGAGCAACATCCTTCAGCGTAGCCGACTTTGCTCCTACTATTGCACCGTCACCTACTTTGCAATGGCTTGCTACGCCGGCATGTCCGGCTAATACCACACCATTGCCAAGGGTACTGCTCCCCGCCATAGCTACCTGAGCGATGATCAGGCAGCACTTGCCTATTACGCAATTATGAGCGATCTGAACGAGATTATCTATTTTGGTACCGGCGCCTATGACCGTATTTCCAAATTTTGCGCGATCCACACAGCAATTTGCTCCGATATCGACACAATCTTCAATGATCACTCCCCCATTATGCGGGATCAACTGATGTGCTCCGTCGATCAAACTGTAACCGAAACCTGTCGAGCCTATCGTGCTATTGGCTTGGATAACGCAATTATTGCCGATGCTGCAGTTGTGATGGATGACCGCGTTGCAGCCAAGGCGGCTGTTTTCGCCAATCATACTATTTTCGCCGACACAGCAGCCGGCGCTGATCATACTGCCTGCACCGATCTTTGCATTGTGACCGATATAGGCCCCCGGCCCGATGGCTGCGTCTTTACCGATCTGTGCGCTCTGCTCTACTACAGCCGTCGGATGAATACCGGCCGCGGCCGTCAGTTTCGGTGCCAGCAGGTTAAGTGTTTTTATAAGAGCTGCGTCGACGTTTTCAACGACCAGTTGAGTGACACTTACCCCTTCGATCCTTTTAGCGACAATGACGGCACCTGCCGTCGATGTGCCGCATTTTTCGGAGTACTTGTCAGACGAAATGAAACTTACTTCGGACCCGCAGGCCCGGTCGAGCGAATTCACCGCTGTTATCGATTCGGTGCCTTCACCAATAAGCTCTGCTCCAAGATGCTCAGCAAGCTCACTTACGGTTAATCCGGATTGCCTCTTATGTTTGGCCATTATATTTTCCGATATCTGATGCAGTTGTTCTTTGGCGGACAATTACTTATCCAGCCTCGCCAGTACTTCGTTAGTAATATCGAGTTCGTCCGAACAGTACAACAGCTTGCTCGTCTTGATTGTCATCAGCAGTTCACTACTACTGGCCGATGGAAACAGAAAATCTTCCTTGACAAGAACCATATCAAGGGCCATTTCCTTTGCCGTTATTTCAACGGCTGCGAGTATCTCTTTATAAACCTTCTCTGTCCATACCTGCTGTTTTAAAGCAAACTCTTTTTGGTAGAATTCGTCTTTTGCTTTAAGTGTCGCCTGCTTTTCCATCCCTCTCCGCATCAGATCCATATAATCGCCGCTGCCCTTGACCCGCGTATTCATGTCGGCTTTCAATGCCTCGATCTCTTTCTCGAATTTTTCGAGCTCAGCCATGACCTTTTCCCCTTCAGCCTTGAGCTGTCCCTCGAACTGAGTTTTCTTTTTTGTATTCTCAAGAACACCGCGAATACTTACGGCGCCGACCTTTGGCGGCGTAAAATCTTTTTTTGCTTTCGCCATACCCCTCTGGTAACCAAAACACACCGAGAGGACCACGCCTGCCACGACTGCTAACATTATACTTCTTGATCTCATATTCTTACTCCTTGATATTCTGCAATTGGTTTTTGTGTATTTCTATATCTGCTGGCTAAAACAATGCCCCTATAGTAAAACTAAACACCTGGGTATCGTCGACATCGTCTTTCATGATCGGTATCGCAAACTCAAACCTCATCGGAACCGGCCCGAACCACTGCGGCAGCAATATCTGTATACCCGTACCTATCGAAGCCCTGACACCGCCGGTATCGATAACTCCTGTATCAACGAAAAACAGAGCCGAAAGCACTTCGGTCGTAAGCGGGATCGCAACTTCGGCATTAGCGGTAATGAGCCAGTCGCTGCCTATCGGATCCTTTTTTTGAGGATTGACAACGCCTGGTCCGACCTGCAGCCCTCTCGTGCTTACTCCGCGGTAATCGAATCCTCTAATGGATCCCGAACCGCCGGCATAGAATTTTTCGAATGCCGGAGCGTCACCTAAGATCGATGCCATCCGGATCTTTGTCTCAAGGACGGTCTTGCGCTCTGCCAGATCTTCATAAAGAGTCTTGTACCACCGTTGCGTTCCGGAGGCTATGCCATAGTTGAAATCACCTGCGACCACTTCCAGGCTGGAGTTGAAATTGTACCCTCTGCTCGGAAGAAACCTGCTGTCGGTCGTATCTTTGCGGATAGAGAACCTGATCCCGACTAATGAAGTGTCTCCGTCAATATCGCGAATCTCCTGTGGGGCATCGGCCTCAAGGTCCGAAACCTCAACATTTTCAACCCGGAAAGAGACGCCTCTCCGCCAATCATCGTCATAGCGTTTCTCAATACCAACGTAAGCCTTTTTCCTTTGCTCATTGTGACTTTCCTGCCATCTTTCAAACATCGAAGCTGTAGTATTGAACGATACGGCCTGGTCATAAAGATAGGGCTCGGTAAAACTTATAGAAAAAGAATCCTGTCGGGTACCCGGTTCGAGGGAAATACGAAACCTCTGCCCGGCGCCCTTGAAAGCCTTACCGGTAGCAAATTCTTTCCAGCTCTCCGGCCAGTCCGTAATATCGAAATTGCGCTGGTCAAATACCAACTGCCCGATCAAGCCGCGGTTACTGCTAACGCCTGCGCCTAACATAACCGAACCCGTCTGTCCCTCGGCTATACTGACGCGCGCGTCGCGCTGGTCGGGTTTATCGCCAACCGGTTTAATAGTCGCTGATTCCGTATAGACTGTCCGTTTCACTATCTTTTCCAGTTCGCCGGTTTCGTCGCCGCGGGCTATCTCGGCGTTATACCATTGTCCGGGCCGGAAACCTTCCTCGTCGAGAATATGTCGTATAACTTTATCGTGGGTCGCCTCATTGCCTGTTACGACAATTTCACCGATGCGGAACCGGCCGCCTTCAATGACTTCGAATTCGCAAAGAACCTTTCCGGGCCCTATGAATGTGCGGCGATAATTTACCCTTACATAGATAAAACCGATCTCTTTGTAACGCCTGCTGATAGCGCGTATATCGAATCGGCTTTTATCTTTGCTGTAAGACAGACCTGTTTTGAGTTTAATATCTTCAAAAAGGATATCATCGCTAAAAAACTCATTGCCTTTTATGACAACACTATCGACAAGATATACCGGCCCCTCTGTGACGGAGAAGGTTACAAAGGCCCCCCTCTTGTCTTCGCTTAACTTCAGTGTCGATTCGACCCGTGAGTCGAGGTATCCTTTTTCTTGAAAGATCTCCTGCAATTTGGCGATGTCCTTGTTGACCACCTCTTCGCTGTAGTACACGGGCCAGAACCAGAACTTGCGGGTTTTTGTTTTAAGAGCCTTGATAATTTCCTTTGTCGAAAGAGCCTCATTACCTTCTATTGTTCTTTTTTTGACCTTAACTCGCGGCCCTTCGGAGATATTGTAAACAACCTTGCCGGAACGCAGGCTTTCTTCGTCGAGACTTATCTCAACAAAGGCATAACCTTTTTTCAGATACAGTTCCTTTATTGTATCGACACTGTTGCCGATTGCAAATGCGTCAAGGTAGTCGCCTCTTTTAAAGCCCGCATCCTTTGCGAGTTTGCCGGATTTAACTTTTTTGTTTCCGACAAAGGTTATCGACCTGACGAGATTTTTTTCCACCACCACATATGTAAGCTGTATCTGGCCGTCGATCACTTTGGCATTATAATAGGCATACTCGACACCTTCGAGCTTGGCGATGCGTTTTGCATCTTCATCCGCCGAGTCCTTGTCGAATAGTTCACCTGCCCTTGCGCGAACCTCTACCAGAACGCTTTCTTTGCTTATGCTGACATTTCCGGCGACATCAACGCTGCCTATCCGCATTTGGCCCGGATTGACGTTATCGTCATCCTGAGCAAAACACATCCCACAGGTCAAAACAACAACACATAAGATCACAACCAAATCGTTCTTTATCAACAATTCCTTTTGTAAAACCATCTTGACTCCTACAATTGGTTTTAGAACTAACTTACGGCAAAACCAGCCGGGTTATTAAAAGTGTGGCTCCGACGCATGAGAAAGAGTTTCAAAGCGGGTAAACTCACCGACAAACAGCAGCTTAACAATACCAACAGGCCCATTACGCTGTTTGGCGATTATAATGTCGGCTGTATTTGCGTCGTCACTGTCATGATCGTAATCAGGATCGCCTCTGTGATAATACGATTCCCTGTGCAGCAGTATGACAACATCGGCGTCCTGCTCGATACTTCCGCTGTCACGCAGGTCGCTCATCCGAGGGCGATGGCCCTCTCTGCCCTCGGATGCACGGTTCAACTGACTCAATACCACAACCGGAATATCCAACTCTCTTGCAAGAGCCTTAAGCAGCCGCGACATCGTACTTACTTCCTGCTGCCTGGACTCGACCTTGCCGCCGGCACTCATCAACTGGAGATAATCGATTATCACGCATTGAATATCGTGCCGGCTCTTTAGCCTGCGGCACTTACCCAATATCTCTAATGGAGTAATGCCCGGAGTATCGTCTATGAATATAGGTGCTTCAAAAAGCTCACTGCCCGTACGCGTAAGCTCTTCGGCCTCTTCGGAACTGCACGTTCCGCGTCTTACCTTTTGCGAATCGACATGACCGCGGCTGCAAAGCAAACGTTCGACAAGTTGATGTTTGCTCATTTCAAGAGAAAAGATCGCGACAGGGATATTGTTATCGACCCCTATATGCTCGGCGAAATTCAGCGCAAGAGAAGTCTTACCCATACTCGGACGAGCCGCGATTATTGTCATCTCTCCCTTTTGCAGCCCGCAGAGCAGATCATCAAGCTCATAGTACCCGGTCTCAAGACCGGTGATATGCTTACCTTCCCTTGCCTCGATCTTCTCGAATGCTTCGGCAAGAAGATCCTTAACCGCAACAACCGAACCCGTCAACCTCTTTTCGGTAACCGCGAAGATCTTACGCTCCGCCGAATCCATCTTGTCGCCGACATCGCCGCGTTCGTCGTATGCTTCCGTGAGGATTTCGTTGCTCGCCCCTATCAAACCGCGGAGCAGAGATTTCTCATTGACGATCTCAGCGTAATGTTCGAAGTTTGCCGAAGTGGGAGTCGACTCAGCTACTCTGACAAGATATTCAACCCCGCCTGCATCGTCGAGTTTGCTTTGCTTTTTAAGCTCATCACGAAGCAATACAAGGTCAAGGTCGCCTTTTTGTTCATAGAGGTTTGTAAGCGCCTCGTATATCACCCGATGCTCGGGCCTGTAAAAAGAATCCGCCCCCAGAACCTGGACCACCTGTCCAATACAAGCAGGATCCAGTATCATAGAACCCAGCAGCGAAGCCTCTGCCTCAAGAGACTCCGGCATCGTTCGACCCAGCGCCGCTTCGTTCAATACGTTCGCAGCAGCTTCGTCGGGGTTATTCTTCGCTTTCTGTGGCTGTTGACTCAATTTCCTCATCCTGAGATACGACAACAACGCTGATCTTGGCGAAAAGTTCCGCCGCGACCTTTAATGTAACCTCGTGTGTTCCAACTTCCTTGATATGCTCGGGCAACTGCACCATGTCATCGGAAACGTCAAATCCCTGACCACGCAGATTCTCTGCGATATCATGTTGGCCGACAGAACCAAACAAGTGTCCCTGCTCGTTAGCCTTGGCCGCCACGACCGCCTCGGCGCCCTCCACTGCTTCGGCTGCACGTTCAAGCTGCTGTTGAGCAAGCTGCCTTTGTCCCGCTCGTTTGGACTTCTCTTCGGCGATCGACTTGAGATTCGCCTCCGAAGGAACCGTCGCCAGACCCTGCGGCAACAGGTAGTTCCTTGCGTAACCATCCTTGACGTCTACAATATCACCCAGCCAGCCAAGCTTGTCAATATCTACATAAAGTAAAACTTTCATAATATATCTCCGCCGTTTCGTAACTTAAAACTCGAATTTCAGTGTAAAATCGTAAAACAAACTTATCCCAAAGACACTCTACCAGATGAAACCGGATACGCTACAGTTCTTGCACTGCCGATCTGGCCGCAATATTTCCAAATATCGTCTGGTGAAACCTTCGTCTCTATACCGCTGACTTCCCTGTCAATTTGTGAACGGAAGCAAAGCCATAAACCTGGCCCGCTTGATCGCCCGCATAACTTTTCTCTGACACTTGGCACAATTACCGCTGCGCTTACGCGAAAAGATCTTACCGCGATGGGTCAGCAGTTTCTGTAACGTGTCAATATCCTTGTAATCGACATACTTCCTGGATTCCCGACAAAAACGACATTGCGTTTGCTCGCGTTTGTTGCCTGACCTTCGCTTTTTACCTGTCGTCCTGCCCCTGCTCTTCATTTGCATTCTTGCCATTTACAACCTCAAAAACTATACGTTAATTCACAATTTAATTTATTACTGCCTCTGATTAAAACGTTAAAATGGTATATCGTCACCACCCGGACCAAAAGAACCCGGCGCTTCTGCCATACCTTCATCTTGCTGCGAACCGCCACCTGCCTGACCGCCCTGATTGTTCTGATTATTCTGATTGCTATTGGACTTTCCGCCGCCCATGAATTCAAAATTCTCAACGAACACACACAGCTTGCTGCGTTTTGAACCGTCCTGAGCCTGCCAGCTTTCGTACTTAAGCCTGCCTTCGACAAACAGCTGGTCGCCCTTATGCAGGTACTTGTTAATGACCTCGGCACGTTTGCCGAACATTTTGCAATCGGCAAAGCAAACTTCCTCGCCCTGTGTTCCGTCCTGTTTAGAGTATTTCCGGTTTGTCGCCAGCCCAAACTCAACAACCGCCGTCTGGCTTGGCAAATAAGACAACTGCGGATCGCGTGTCAAATTGCCCATCAAGATAACTTTATTAAAACTAGCCATATCTCTTTCCTTTGATAAGGGTTAATCAAAAACTCCATTTCAACCGGCATATCCTGTCGGCTTCACTTCGACCTGCTTACTCCGGCTCTTTTTCCGTTTCGTCATCCTGAGCATCCTCTGTAGTGATTCCGGCTTCGGCTGCTTCGGCCTCTGCCAGTGCTATGGCCGCCTCTATCTCCGCTGCTTCGGCTGCCTTTGCTTCTGCTGTCTTTGCTGCCTCTGCCGCCTCTGCTTCTGCTGTCTTTGCTGCCTCTGCCGCCTTTGCTTCTGCCGCCTTTGCTGCTTCTGCTGCCTCCGCTTCTGCCGCCTTTGCTATGGCTGCTTCTGCTTCTGCCGCCGCATGCTTTTCGACCTTTTCTACCGGGGTGTCCCTGTCGATGTCTTCCTGTTCCATGATATCGGTCCGAAGGATTATCACGCGTGTGATACGCTCGGAAAGCTGTACATCTCTTTCGATACCCGTTATCTTTGCAGGGTCACCGTTAAAGTATGTAAGTATATAAGTGCCCCGCTCTTTGCCGTTAATTTCATAGGCAAGCCTCCGTTCATCCCATTTTTTGATCGAAACCACATCCGCATCGGCCCGGGTCAGCATCTTCTCAATGCTACCGATCACACCATCCCAGTCTGAGGCCGCTTCGCCCGAATCAACCAAAAACAATCCTTCATAAAGTCTCTTAATAACTGTATCCAAAATGATACCTCCCGTATTTCCTAAACTTTCGATTCTGTTTTAATCTTCTTTTTTCTCTTGTCCGTTTCCGCGAACATTAAATTTATTCATTGTTTCATTAAGACCGTTTCGCACCCAGCAAACAACTGCTTCGCACGATATTGCAACAGCCTTTTCTATCAACTCGACATCTTCGCCTCTGGGCTTGCCAAGCACATAGTCCCTCGAGATCACGTTGCCGCTCGACCCTATTCCTATTCGCAACCGGGCAAATTCATCGCTGCCAAATTTTTCGATGATATCGCCCAAACCGTTATGGCCGCCGGAAGAACCCTTTTGCCTTATCCGGATCCTGCCCGGCTCAAGCGCCATATCATCGGTAACAACTATTATATTTTCAAGACCCAGCTTATAAAAACCAGCCGCTGTCGCCACCACCTGTCCGCTGCGGTTCATATACTGCTGCGGTTTAAGCAGCATCACTTTCATATCTTCAAAAATACATTCGCCGAACGATCCGCCGAATTTATTCTTTCTTACATCGACGCCAAACTTACCGGCAAGCAAGTCGATCACTTCAAAACCGACGTTATGCCGCGTGCCAACATACTCTGTGCCCGGATTACCGAGCCCGACTATCATTCTCACATCAGCCATATCATTCGAAGCTACCTCATACGGTCTCCAAACCTGTCGTCGACCGAAAAATCTCGCAAAAAGTTCTTGAAAAAAGTCATATCTCACGATAGACACTCGGAATCTCAAACAACCTACTCAGTCTTGCCTTCTTCCTCTTCAACAGGCTTTTCAGTAATGACTTCAGGACCTTCCGGCATTTCTTCTTCAAGTTCTTCAGTGCTCTTGGCAGCGGCAACAAGATGGCAGGTAAAGATCAATGCATCAGGGTCGGTTACCAGAACAGCACCTTCCGAAAGAGCGATATCTTTAGCATATATCGAGTCACCTACTTCGATGTCTCTTATGGTCAACTCTATTGCTTCCGGTATATCCGAAACGGCACATTCAACCACAATATCACTGAGATGCCAGTCGATAATACCGCCATCCTGACTGCCTTTGGGCGTACCCTTGGAGGTGATCGGGATCGTCACCGTTACTTTCTCGGAAAGATCGACACGGATAAGGTCGGCATGGATCACATCTTTGCCGAGATGGTCATACTGAAGAGCCTTGATCAAAAGGGATTCGCTCTTACCGTCAAACTTGACATCAAACAACCGGTGGCCGTGATGAAGGCCTTCTACAAAATCGTGATAATCCACCGCGATCGATACCGGCTCTTTTCCATGGCCGTAAACTATCGCCGGCAGCTTGCCGCTCTTTCGCAGCTTCACAGCCGCTTTCGAGCCGACTTCCTGCCTGACTTCCGCATTTAATACAACTGAATCTGACATAACTACCTCACAAATTATTCGTTTTTACTGATTTTATCGTGCATTAACTGAACATGCTGCTTATCGATTCGTTCCTGTGTATCCGCGATATCGCTTCACCAAGAAGCCCTGAAACCGTAAGCACCTTTAAATTTTTTAACTCTTTCGCATCACTATTAAGCGGTATCGTATCTGTAACGACAACCTCATCGAACGGTGCCTGCCGAAGACGCTCAACCGCTTCGCCTACAAGTATACCGTGTGTCGCACCGACAATTATACGCTTTGCCCCTCGTTCTTTCAATAGGTTGGCGGCACCGCATATCGTACCTGCCGTTGAGATCATATCGTCGCACATGACAATATTCCTGCCCGCCACTTCACCTATTATCTCATGGCACTCAACTTCACTGCCGCTAACACGTCTTTTATGTATGATCGCAAGTTCACCGCCTAATACCGATGCATATCGTGAAGCGGTTTTCATGTTGCCTACATCCGGAGCGACAACTGTAAGGTCCTTGAGATTCTTGCTCTTGAAGTACTTGACCAATTCACGCTCAGCCAGAAGATGATCTACGGGAATATCAAAAAATCCCTGCAACTGTGCCGCGTGAAGATCCATACCCACGACCCTGTCGGCCCCTGCTATTGTTATAAGGTTTGCAACGAGTTTGGCTGTTATAGGAACCCTGCCCTCGTCCTTCCGGTCCTGACGGGCATAACCGAAGTAAGGAATAACCGCTGTGATCCTTGCCGCACTTGCCCTCCTGAGACAGTCAAGAAACACCAAAAGCTCCATCAGATTGGCATCGACCGGCGTACATGTCGACTGAACGACAAAACAGTCCGCCCCGCGAACATCCTCGTCGAGTTTGATGATCTTCTCTCCGTCCGGAAAAGTGTCTATGTAGGCTTTGCCTAAAGGCACATCAAGATACTTACAGATCGCCTCTGCTAAAGCCGGATTACCCGAACCGCCAAATACTTTTATTGGATGATTGATCATAACCTGTTCCCGTTATTTCCCTGATTCACTGTTTCCATTTTGCGAAAGCAATGCCCCTGGTTTCACATAAGAACCGTCACCGATATTGATGGGAGCAACTAACACAGACCCCGGCCCGATAAAACTATCCCTGCCGATCTGCGTCTTAAATATTTCTTTGCCGTCAAAGTTAGCCGTTAGTGACCCCGCCCCGATATTGACATTATCGCCGATGACCGCGTCACCAAGATAGCTGTGGTGCCTGGCCCGAACTCCGCTGCAAAGGACCGAGTCTTTCACTTCGGTAAACACGCCCAATACAACGTCGTCTTTAAGTTCTGTAGTATCTCTCAGGTAAGCAAAGGGGCCTATCCTGCAGTTTTGCCCTATTTTTACCAAGCCGTGAATACATGTAAACGGCTCGATCACCGTATCCTGACCGATCTCGGTCCTTACGTCTATCCATGTATTATCCGGATCGACGATCGTAACGCCATTATCCATAAGGTAGTGCTGTATCCGCTGCTGCATTATCTTACTCGCTTCACTGAGTTGATAGCGGTTATTGACACCCATCGAATCCTCCGCCGGAACCGCCGTTACCGCAACCACCTTATGGCCGGTCGCGATAGCGATGTGAACCGCGTCGGTAAGATAATACTCGTTCTTTGTATTGTCAGGCGTCACCTTTTCAAGAGCCTCAAGCAGAACCGGTATATCAAAGCAGTAATAAGCGGGATTGACTTCCTTGATCTTGCGTTGTTCGTCCGTGCAATCGTTTTCTTCGACGATCCCCTGAATGTTCCCATAGCTGTCACGGACTATACGTCCATATCCGACCGGCTCATCGAGTACCGTCGTCGCAAGCGTAACAGCCGCCATTTCCGAACCGTGTTTTTCGATAAGCGTCTTTAGCGTTTCCGTTCGGATAAGCGGTGCGTCCCCGCACAATATCAAAGCCTGACCCTCTACACCGGCAAGATGCTCCTTGCAGCACAGAACAGCATGGCCGGTACCTTTCTGCTCGGCTTGCTCGACAAAGACGACATCGCTGCTGTCCTTGTACCGCTCGACGACCTGCTCCTTACCGTACCCGACAACAACGATTATCTTCTCGACCCCCGACTGCCTGCACGCATCGATGACGTAATCGAGCATTGGCCGCCCGCACACCTCGTGCAGAACCTTGACGATCTTTGTATTCATCCGGTTGCTCTGACCCGCTGCTAAAATTATCGCTATTCGTTTACTCATAAAACCTTACAATACTTTACCTAAATGCCAGACCTGTCATTCCAGCGTAGGCTGGAATCTCGACCCAACGATTTTAATGAAACTCAATCTCGTCATTCCTGCATGCTTCTGGCAGGAATCCATATCAAAATAGTATCCGCCGCAGGCGGTTTCAAACAACTAAAAACTAAAAACCAAAGACTAAAAACTAATTTACCCGGCCAGGACTTGAACCTGGAATGCGAGGATCAAAACCTCGAGTGTTGCCAATTACACCACCGGGTAATGCAAATCCAATCAAAATACCAAATATTGGCTCTCGCAAACAGACAACACCAATGGACCAAGCCCGTTCGGGCACATCAATCATCAAATCAAGTTTGCACAACATGTCGCGAGGCCCGTCTTAGCGGACCGGCTGGGCTCTGTCGGAGGCTTGAACTGGCCAAGTCGCGAAACTGCCAGCCCCAAAAAAATCATCGCAACCCCATGCGACAGAGCATTTCCAAAGCGGTAATATACACACTCACAGAATAATTGCAAGTCTTTTTTCAAAAAACTTCAAAAAATGCGTTATCAGCACTGAAAACCACCCCCGTTTAATTGGGGACAGTCACCTATTTTTAAGACATGAAATTCAAGAAAACCTGCCTTTATAGCATTTAAATCCCTATTTTAATTAGGGACAGTCACCTGTTTTTTCTATTGACATCGTGCAGCATTTTGCTATATTTACGATTATGCCAAGATTGTCTCGAATAGTGCTTAAAAACGTGCCGCACCATATCACTCAACGCGGCAATAATCAGCAGGACGTTTTCTTCGTTGACGATGACCGCCATGTA
>SDBV01003921.1_pt1 | contig 21615 bp, 20 predicted proteins | sample 2277081 | NCBI WGS metagenome assembly SDBV01 (sample SAMN10402039, study PRJNA504765) | marine sediment metagenome | isolation source: marine sediment core GS10_PC15, 223 cmbsf | place: Arctic Ocean: Southern Knipovich Ridge | collected 2010 | reverse complement strand
CTGGACGAGATTTTTCTTCGCATAGGCGATATAATAAGTAAGGACGAGGCAGTTGGCAAGGTGGGCTCCTCTGGCATCACCGAGAACCCCTCCCTGTATTTTGAGATAAGGTACAAGGGCAAGCCGCTGAACCCGTCACAATGGTTGAAACGCTAATAGAACCTCCGGAGGACTGAACCCGCTATGAATAAAATGACCCGTTTATTAATTATTTTCGTTATCGTTGCGCTTGCCCTTACAAGCGCTGTGGTGGGCATCAGGCTCACCGGCGACGTAAGCGCTGATAGTAGCGACTACGAAGACCTGAAGATATTCACCGAGGTCCTCACCACTGTCAAACGCAATTACGTGGAAGAAGTGGAGACCAAGGACCTCATCTACGACGCCCTGAAAGGCATGCTCAAGAGCCTTGACCCCCATTCGGCCTTCCTCACCCCCGATTCGTTCAAGGAGATGAAGGTGGAGACCAGGGGAGAGTTCGGTGGGCTGGGGATTCAGATCACCATTCGCGACGCGTTTCTCACCATCATATCCCCGATAGAGGACACCCCGGCATGGCACATAGGGCTCAAGGCGGGCGACAAGATCATCATGATCGAGGACGAGCCCACAAAGGACATGTCCCTCTTTGACGCGGTCAAGAGGATGCGCGGCAAGAAGGGCACCGAGGTCACCATCACCATAATCCGCGAGGGCCTGAAAAAACCCAAGGACTATACGATAGTGCGCGCCATCATCAAGATACAGAGCGTGAAGAGCAAGATGATAGACGACGAGATCGGCTACCTGAAACTGACCGCGTTCCAGGAGCGTTCGGCCAAGGACATGTCTGACGCCCTGAAGGGCTTGGTGCGCGAGGGCGCCTCCGGCCTGATCCTTGACCTCAGGAATAACCCCGGCGGCCTGCTCTCAAGCGCCATAGACATATCGAGCCTGTTCCTCCCCAAGGACCAGATGGTGGTCTACACCAAGGGGCGCGGCGGCGTGAAGACCGAGTACCGCGCGCGCGGCAACGCCATCACGCACTCCATCCCCCTGGTGGTGCTCTTAAACCAGGGAAGCGCAAGTGCCTCGGAGATAGTGGCAGGGGCCATGAAGGACTGGAAGCGCGGGGTGGTGCTTGGCACAACGAGCTTTGGCAAGGCCTCGGTGCAGAGCGTCATCCCATTAAGCGACGGCGCAGGCATCCGCATTACAACGGCCAAGTACTACACACCCAAGGGCACCCTCATCCAGAACACTGGCATCACCCCGGATATCACGGTTGAGCTGAAGGGCACCGAAGGCGCTGTGGCTCACTCCGTCATCAGGGAGAACGACCTCAAGGGAAGGCTCGACAACGAGCAGACCGATGAGGACGACGACAACGGCAAAAACAACGGCAACGGCAACGGCAAAAACAACGGCAAAGACAAGAAGAAGGTCGTCTTACTCAGGGACGTGAAGGAAGAGGACGACAACCAGCTGCAGAGGGCCGTTGACCTGCTGAAGACCTGGTCGGTTTTCAAAGAGCTGCCGGCAGGGTAAGGCCTGGCCCTTTATATATGACCCGCCTTATCCTTGACATAGAGACCTCGGGCGTGGGGCTTGACTCGCTGGACCCCGCAATGCGCGACTACATGCTCCGGAGCGCCGAGACCAAGGAGCAGGCACAGGAGGTTGACGACACCCTCTCCTTCTACCCCCTTACCGCCCAGGTGGTTGCCATCGGGCTGTTAAATGCGGACACGCTAAAAGGGGAGATGTACTACCTGGCCCCAACAGATACCAATGAGCAGGCAGCCCTGCCCCTTGATGAGGACGGCGTGACATATGAGGCCTTTAGTGAAGAGGCCCCGATGTTGGAAAAATTCTGGGAAACGGTGAAGGGCTATGGCTCCGTGGTCACGTATAACGGCAGGGGATTCGACTGTCCGTTCCTTCTTACACGCTCTGCTATTCACAAGATTAAGCCGACCAAGGAGCTGATGCCGAACCGCTATTCATCTGACGAGCACATAGACCTCATGGACAGGCTAACGTTCTTTGGGTCGGTCAGAAGGCGCTTTAGCCTGGACATGTGGTGCAGGGCGTTTGGGATCAAGAGCCCCAAGGAGGAGGTCTCGGGGGCTCAGGTGCCGGAGATGTTCAGGGAGGGAAGATACCTGGACATCGCACGCTACTGCGCGCGCGACCTGTTCGCCACGCGGGAACTGCTGCTGTACTGGGAGAAGTACATGCGGTTCAAGAAGTAGACCTTCATTATTACTCTAGAGGCTTTCTATCCATTATCCTTAAATACTCTTTAATAGGTAATGGTAGAGAAACTAGTCTTTGATACCCAGCACGCGCTTGATGGCTGCGAGGTTCGAGCGGAAGTTCTCATTTCCAGGGGCAAGGGCCACGGCCCGTGTGAACTCCCCAAAAGCGTCCCTGTGCTGGCGGAGGTCGTAGAGGACAACGCCGAGGTTGTTGTGTGCGTCAGCGTGGGCAGGGTCAGCCCCCACCGCAAGCTGGAAGTACTTCCTCGCCAGCAGGGCATCGCCGCGCTCACTATATATGGTCCCCAGGTTGTTCATGGCATTCGCACTTGCCGGATCAAGCTCGATGGCCCTGAGGTATGACTCCACGGCCAGCGCCTTCTTGCCGCGCAGGTCAAGGAATGTGCCGAGCCTGAAATGGGCCACCGGATTGTCAGGTGCAAGGGCCACGGCACGCCCGAACTCCTCCTGCGCCTCATCCATCCTGCCCATTCTTTCTAACGATGCGGCAAGGCCCATGTGAGCATCAGCATAGCCTGCCCTGATGGCAAAGGCGTTTCTGAACTGGCTTGCGGCCTGCTCGTACTGCCCCCTCTTTAGAGATACGGTGGCAAGGTTGTAGAGCGCCTCGGGGCTAAGGGGGTCAAGGGCCACGGCCTCGCGGTAGGCGCTCTCTGCATCTTCCAGCAGGCCGAGCCTGAAATAAGACATGCCAAGGTCCTGATACGCGCTTACAGTCGCCCCGCCAAGGGCCAGGGCCTCCCTTAAGACCGCACTGGCCTCTCTATAGCGCCCGTCCCTTAAAAGCACGCTGCCGAGGTTCAGGCGGGGCTCCACATTGAGCGGGCTCACCTGGATGCTGCGCATGTAAGCTGCCGCAGCCTTGCCCATTTTGCCGAGCCGCTCGTACACCACGCCAAGATTGTTAAGCGCATCGCCGCGAGCAGGGTCCAGGGCGAGCACACGCTCGTATGAGAGCACGGACCCCTCATATTGGCCCAGTCTTTCCAGGGCCAGGCCAAGGTTGTAGTGCGCATCCACGTACCCTGGGTCAAGGGCCACGCTCCTGCGGTAAAGCTCTACTGCGCGCTCCATATCAGTGTGGTCTCCCCCAGCCTCTTTGAACACCCCGAGGTTATACCAGGGACGGGCCTTCATGGGGCTCTTGGAGGCCGCGTCCTCCCACAGGGTCACGCTGTCCCTCCACAGCGCGTTGCGCTCCACGGCAAGTACGCCAAGCATGAGGACGAGTAAGACAAGCACGAACTCTCTGGCCTTGCCGGAAAGCGCCATGTGCAACAGGACCGAGGCCCCTGCTGCCAGGCCCGCAAGCGGCAGGTACATCCTGTACTCGGCTATCGCCATGGGGATGGCAATCACAGAGGACTCCACGGAAAGGGCCAGGTAGAACCAGATCAGCCCAAAGCCAATGACCAGTAATTCGCCCCGGCCACTCTGTTCACGCAGGTCACTCAGGCCACGCAGGCCACTCTGTTCACTCTGTTCACGCAGGCCACGCAGGCCGCCTCTTCCAATGACGACCATCAGCACGGCCCCGGTCCAGAGCGCAAGGTGGACAAGCATTGCAAGAGCAAACGCAGCCTGGCCCACCTCAAGCGGGGAGGGATAGTCATAGTCAAGGTTCTGGTTAATGGGGAACAGGAAGAGCCTCAGGTACGTGACCACCACGCGCGCCTGTGTGAGCAGGTACTCCCGGCCACCGCCATCAAGGGCCGCGTACTGCCCTGCCCTCTGGCCCAGTCCGCTCATTATCTCTCCAACAGGCCGGTCAATGCCCACAAGGGTCAGGGGCACGATAGCCATCAAGGCTATGAAGGGTAGAAGGAGGAGCAACCTTTTTCCTTTTGGCATGTCCCGGCTGAAAAATAAAAACTCCACTATCACGACCATCACCGGAAGCGTAAAGGCGTTCTCCTTGGTCTTCATGGCCAGAAGGGCCAGGACAAGAGAAAGGGCGTACCACCACCAGCGAGCGCGGGACGCATCAGCTGAAACCTCCTTAAGCCTCCAGCAAAGCCACGAGACCAGCGAGCCAAGATAGAACAGGGCAACTAATGAGGCATGCCGCTGGAAGATGTATGTAACAGCCTCGCTCTGTACGGGGTGTGCGGCAAATATGAGGGCTGCCCACATGCCCACCGAGCCGGCGCGCTGGGCAAGCTCTGAATCAGAAAGCGCGGGCGTGCGCAGAAGAAAGAGCACAAGGAAGTACACAAGAAGCGAGTTCAGGACATGTACCGCTATATTGAACAGGTGGTAGCCAAGGGGCTTCACGCCGTGCAGGGCATAGTTCACGGCAAAGCTCAGGTAGCCCACAAAGCGGCTTTTGAACGCCCCATACCATTTTTCCCCCACAGCCTCTGAGGGATGGATGAAATTATCAAGATCGTGGATAATGGGGTTATCCGCGATGAACTCCAGCCCGTCCCACTGGAAGGGTACACTCAGTGTGTTGGCAAATACAAGGGTAGCAAGCAATGCGATCACTGCCAGGTGGCGGCGGTCAAAAGAGGCATGATCGTTCATGGAAACATTATAGCATCCGAGATCATCTTGAACTCCTGTGCCGGGGAAGGGTCAGAGGCAGAAGCGGCCTTTTTGCTCCTTTGCGATTATACAATTTCTGCGAGGCCCGTGGCGGTTGAGCGGGGGGGCATCCATGGGGTATGTTAAATCGTGACCCCTGAGTGCCTATATGTCCACATACCATTCTGCGCTGGCAAGTGCCGGTACTGCGATTTCGTCTCCATCCGTTACGACGAGGCAGTGGCCGGGCGATACATAGACGCCCTGCGCACAGAGCTGAGGATGCGCGCAAACGGCGCTCTCAAGACCCTCTACATAGGCGGGGGCACGCCCACCGTGCTTTCTGCAAGATCGCTCCAAAAGGTCGTATCCTCGGTGCTTGAGTTCTGCACGCTTGCGCCCGCAGCAGAGGTTACATGCGAGGCAAACCCCGTAAGCCTGGATAAGGAAAAAGCAGAGGCCCTCGCGGAGGCCGGGGTGACGCGCCTTTCTATCGGCGTGCAGAGCTTTGACAATGAGGTGCTGAAAACCCTTGGGCGCATGCATGATGCGGACGACGCTCGTCATGCGCTGGGGCTTGCAGGGGATTATCCATTTGACGTATCCCTTGACCTTATATACGGCGTGCCGGGACAGAGTCTGGATACGTGGCGCGAGACGCTCCAGGAGGCTCTTTCATTGGGTCCTGTGCACGTGTCGGCCTATGAGCTTACCCCGGAGGAAGGCACGCCACTGATAGATGACCTCAAGACCGGAGAGGTCTCCATGCCCCATGAGGAAGAAGCGCTTGAGATGTTCCATGCGGGTATAGACGCTTTAGGCAAAGCCGGATTCGAACACTACGAGATATCCAACCACGCAAAGCCTGGAAAACGTAGCCTGCATAACATGAACTACTGGAGCAGGGGCGAGTACCTTGGAGTAGGCACTGCGGCGCACTCGCTTGTGGGGGAGGAGCGCACGGCTAACAACAGATTCGTGTTTGAGTACCTGAAACTCCTTGGCGAGGGGATGTTGCCAATAGATGAGACCGAGGAGCTTACGCTAGAGGATGCAAAAAAGGAGTACGTGTTCCTCGGACTGAGGATGATTGAGGGGCTTGACATACAGGAGGCACAAGAACGATTCGGCCTGGATCTGAACGGTTCAACTAAAGGGCTGGTTGAACAGGGCCTTGTGGAACATGAGGCAGGAAAAATGCGCCTCAGCCAGCGGGGGCTTGAGCTGTCTAATACTACTGTGGGGTCGGTGTTGGAGTCACTGGGACTATAGATCAGGTTGATTCTGTCTCCACCTCACACATCGCAGCTCATCAAATAGAACCATACCTATTTTTCTTCGCTAGATTTTATAGCTTTCCAATTATATCAGTCAAATCTGATTCAATTGCCTCTGAAAACCCTTTAGGTATCATTTTAAGGTTGTCTCCTAATGGGGCAAATAGTTTTTTATAGTTTCGATATAATTCATAAGCATCGTGTGCCTTAGGGTCAACAACTGTAACCTTCAAAGGCTCTTTCCCTCTAGTAGCCAATGCACTTTGGAATAATGCTCTCATGAATCCATCGCTACTAGGCATACTATATCCAATAAAAATAATATGCTTAGCTGATGCTATTGCTTTATATGCTTCATTCCAAATATTTTTTAGCCATACACTCCCTGTGAACTTTGCGTATGTAGGAGGAACTATTGCCGGCATGAGTTCGGGTAATTTCTTCTTCATTTCAACTAATGCATCAACAGGCAAGATAGCTGGCCTCTTTGTTTTCACATATGATTTTCCTACTAGAGAATTAGCAGGTACTAACCCCTCATTAATTAGGAACTCACCATTAGATGTAAAATAGTTAATACTGCCATGCAGCTTGCAAATAATTGGTGATGAATCACTGACAACCGTAGAAATATATTTTTCTTTATAATTAGAAGCATCTATATTTTCATGTGCAAAGGGAACATCAATTGATTCGTATTTAAAATTAGCATAAGAGCAATTTACTCCATTGCTCCAGGCCGCATACTCAAAAATAATGTCATAATTCGTAGTTAAGACTCTAAGTCGATTAATTAAATCATTTGTCGTTAATAAGTGTATCAAAGAATTATAGGGGGTAGCATCATTCTGGGGGGGGGCAACTATAGGACATCTCTGATAATTTTTCCATAACCACAGCTTAATGTAAGACAGAAGCTCATATATTTTAATAGGATTGGAATTTAATTTGATTTCTTTTAAATCAGACTCCTGAATTGCTTCTGCAATGCAGAAAACGTCTTCCATATTATTTATATCAATAGATATATATTGTTTTGCAGAAGAACAATAATCCATGAACTGCTCAAATATATTTCCAGCTTTTGAAAACATTTCTCCGCACTCTTTGCTTTTTGCCCAGGATGCTTGATTTCTTAACTCTAGGCGTGAAGCCTTCCCAAAAGATGCCATAATTGGTAGTCCAGCTTCAAGAGAGAATCCAGCACCTAAAAACAAAACAATGTCACGTCTGCTTTCTTCCATATGATTAATGCTCATTAAATATTAACTTGCTTGAAGTTATTCTAATGCGTAAAAATAAGTGGAGGAAGACACTACTTAATATTTTCCCTTTCATGGGCTACCCTTTTTCCCAAAGCTAAGGTTTTGTCCCTAAGAAATATGATGCCATACCCCATACTTCTCATATCCAATGTATTATGCCGCACGACTTGCAAAATGTAAAGAAAATACAATTGACGCGGGTGCGCAGGTTTCAAACAAGACCGCTCCTACATCAGGCGGGCTTGTTGGTTTTGATGGACTTTAAAGACTTTCCCTTAAAGGGAATTCTTTTCTTCTTTCTTTTCTAAAAACCTTGGCAGGTGGTGCGGGTGTATTGAACAACAGTTATGTGGTCAAGCCATGCCCGACAAGTGAAATTGATAATTACCTATTGCCATGGTGGTACTACATATGGTACTGTATAGATAAGTGCTAAAAAGGTAAATGGAATACAAATATCCTATAAAGATCGAATACAACACGGAGGACAATGACTATATCGTCACCGTGCCTGACTTGCCAGGATGCTCTGCATTCGGCGACACTCCGGAAGAAGCAGCCCATGAGGCTCAGACCGCCATTGAACTCTGGCTCGATGCTGCGCGCAAGATAGGCAAGCCAATACCTGAGCCCTCCAGGCATGAGGATTACAGCGGAAAGTTCAACCTCCGTATTCCAAAATCACTTCACCACGCGCTTGCTGACCGGGCTCACGATGAGGGCATCAGCCTCAATCAATTGGCACTCTATTACCTGTCCACCAGCGTGGGGGCTTCCATCCCAAAAGTGCCTGAGCGTAATTAAAACAGACAGTTCCATTTAATGCATTACCGTCCTTCTTCCAGCAAACGCTCGATAATCCTTCGTGCAAAGGTAATAGTCTTTTTATTAGAGGGAATCCCTTTTTCTTTTCAAAAAACCTTGCGAGTTGGTGCGGGTGTGTGAGACAATGGGGGACGGTCATACTTATAAGGAGACAGCCTGATGAGAAATACGGGAAGGACATTTTTATTAATCGCAATACTTGCCTTTGCATTCATATTCTCCGGCTGCGCCTTTGTGAACCTGAACCTGCCCACCGGAAAAGGCCCTCTTCAGGAGTTCGTTGTCGAGGGCGAGGGCAAGGACAAGATACTGGTCATTGACGTAACCGGGATAATAAGCGACAAACCCCGGCGCGCAGGGCTTGCGGGCAAGAAGCCTCCGCTTCCGGCACAGATACGCGAAGAACTCCAGAAAGCCAAGGACGACCCACTTGTAGCTGGCATCATTCTCAGGATAGACACCCCAGGCGGCACGGTCTCTGCAAGCGACACCATCTACCACGAGGTCCAGGACTTCCGCCGCAGGAGCAAGAAACCCGTGTACGCCACCATCACCGGCCTTGGTACCTCGGGCGGCTACTACGTGGCAAGCGCGGCGGACAAGATACACGTGCACCCCACGGCTGTCACCGGAAGCATAGGCGTCATAGCCATGCAGCTGAACCTTGAAGGTATGATGGAAAAGATAGGCATCAAGGACAAGACCTACACCACAGGGAAGAACAAGGGCATGTTCTCGCCTTTGAGGGCGGACACCCCGGAGGAGCAGGAAATAATCCAGACACTGCTTGAGAGCTTTCACGAGAGGTTCGTGGATATTGTATTTGGCGCAAGAAAGAGCCAGCTCTCGCGCGAAGCAGTGGCCACGCTTGCCGACGGCAGGCCCTATACTGCAAAACAGGCCCTGGACAACGGGCTTGTGGACGCGGTGGCTTACATGGACGAGACCATAGAGACCATGAAGCTCGACCTTGGGCTGGATGAGGCCAGGATAATAAGGTATGTGCGCCCCGGGGGGTACGGAGGCAGCATTTACTCCATCAGGGACTCCTCCGTGAACATCCTCTCCATTGACAGCAGCCTGCTTGCTGATATGGAAGGCCCCCAGTTCCTCTACATCTGGCCAGGCCGCTAACCTGGACCATCATATCCATGGCACATCTGCTGCGCCAAATCAGAATGCGGGAAACAGGAAGGTTAATGCCCTTTCTTAATTGGAGATTCCGGGTGCTCCTGCGTTGCGCCTGACTCAATGAGGCTGATAAGTTCTTCCTTGAGTCGCGGCATCCGCCTGTTTAGTACCCGCCAGATGCTCCGCTCAGTGAGCCTGAAGCGCTCTGCCAGGGTCCTTGCCGTGGCGCCGCTCCGAAACTGCCTCCTGATGGTCTCGTCCCGTGCAAGCCTTTGGAGCTCCTCAAGCGCGGGCACGTAAAGCATGTTGCCCCCGAACACCGCAGCTATCCTGAGCGCGCCCTCCAGGCCCACCACATCGGCTATCCTTCTGAGTTCCCCAGGCAGGTACCTGAGCAACGGCTCATCCATATGCATATGTATGCTCCCTTCCCTTTCCGCTGGCAAAGTGCGCAAGCAGCGCCCTCCAGAGCCCGGCAAGCCCCATGGCATAATACCCATTAGGGTTGTTTTAAACTAGGTTACACTAACTATTGTTAGTCATACAAAGAATGCATCAACACTGCACTCAAGCGCGTCGGCAAGCTTGGCAAGGGTCGTGGTGCGGGGCGCCTTGCGTCCTTTTTCCAGCGCGGAGATTGAGGTTTGGCTGATTCCAACCTCCACAGAGAGCCTCCTTTGAGTCTTGCCAAGCCTTCGTCTTCTTGAGGCCATATGCTCAGGGCTGAATGTCCTCATGATTTGCACCTCCTTCCGGTTTAGCTAACTATGGTTAGTTTACCTGTGCTAGATTCTACTGTCAAGAGTATTTATTAACTATAGTTAATATAAAATGACTTGACATGCACTTTTAAATAAACTATAGTTAATAATATGTTGATAAACGATGCAGATATGAGCGCCATTGGTAAGGTCCTGAAGGCAAGGAGGATCGCAAAGGGGCTGTCGGCAAGACAGCTTGCAGAGCGTGTCGGGGTCTCTGACGCCCACATCATATATATAGAGAAGGCCCAGCGAAAGGCCACCTTTGACAAGCTCATGAACATAATCGGCACCTTGGGGCTCACCGTTGAGGAGATAATGACCGTCATCGGGCAAAGAGGGGATGAGGCCGAGGGACTGGCCTGCTCAAAGCCCCTCAAGAGGATACCGGTCGTGAGCTGGGTCACTGCCGGGGCCTGGCATGAAGTATCGGACGCTTTCGAGCCCTGGGACTCGGACCAGTGGATAGAGTCGGACGTGGAGGGCGAGAACGTGTTTGCCCTTTCAGTGGCAGGCGATTCCATGGAGCCGGAGTTCCACGAAGGCGAGGTCATAATCATTAACCCGCACGTGGAGGCCTTGCCCGGGGACTTCATCATCGTAAAGAACCCGGACGGGGAGGCCACCTTCAAACAACTCAAGAAATACGGCAACAGCTTGGTGCTGCACCCCCTGAACCCCCGCTACCAGGACATGGTGGTCAGGCGCGGGGACTTCCGCATAATAGGCAAAGTGGTCAAGAAAGAGAAACGCTACTGACCATGGACGCTGTATCCTCAGGACCAATAGACACAAACCAGCCCGAGATCAGTACTGAGATGAACATCGCCGGCCTCTGGCGGAGGAGCATCGCCTTGTTCACCGACGCCGCGGTGCTCATTGCGGCAGGCACATTCCTGGGCTTTGTCGCCATGGACTCTCTGGCCTGGCTTGGACCCTGGGGCAGGGCGCTTGGCACTGCTGCCACGCTCAGCTATTTCGGCATCAGCGACAGCGCGCTTGGAGGAGGCGCAAGCCCTGGAAAGCGGTTCATGGGCCTTAAGGTGGTCACAGCCCGCGGCGAGCCAGTGTCTCCGGGGCGCGCCATACTCAGATGCCTGGTCTTTGTCATACCCATTATGGTGGATGCGCGCTATCCCACCTCTCCGGCTTTTGTGGAGATGGCCATGGGGGCGTTGGTCTACGGCGGAGGCGCGGCCATGCTCGTGCTGTTCGTTTTAAACAGGGCCACGCGACAGACCATCCACGACCTTCTAACTGGCACTTACGTCATAAAGGCCGGAGACCTGACTGTGCCGCCAGTGCACGACATCCCCAAGCAAAGGCATTATTTCATGGCCGGCGCTGTAGCGCTGATAATAACGGCCTTCATCACCATAGCCACTGTGGAGGAGGTGAAAAACGGGAGGCGCGCCTATATAGCGCATATTGTCGAGGCGCTTAGAGTTGTGCCCGGGGTCGGCAGCGTGCACGCCCTTGCCGGAGATGTGGTGGTAAGCGGCAAGCCTGTGGGGTTTGTCCAGATAAACGCCAAGCTCTGGCAGCGCCCGCCAAATGGAATAAAAGGGCTTGAGGCAAAGGGCACAGAGCTTGTGCTCGCTGCCATGGACGCGGTCCCGGAGGCCTTTGATAAAAAAAGACTCAGAAACGTGGGGGTCCGGGTCTCATACGGTTATGACATCGGCTTTTCCGTGCGCTATGAGACCTTTGACACGCACAGAAGCCCCAAGGGATGGAAACAAAAGGGCAGCAAATAGGCACCGTCAGCCCCTATCGGGTCAGGTGGCGGTATTTAATCCTGTGGGGCTGATCCGAATCAGCGCCTAATCTTAGCTTGCGGTCCTCCACATACTCGGTATAATTGCCATCGAACCAGACCACCTGGCTATCGCCTTCAAAGGCGAGGATATGGGTGGCTATGCGGTCAAGGAACCAGCGGTCGTGGCTGATAACCATGGCGCATCCTGCAAAGCTCTCAAGGGCGTCCTCCAGCGCGCGCATGGTGTTAACGTCAAGGTCGTTGGTGGGCTCGTCCAGCAGCAGCACGTTTGCTCCTTCCTTGAGCAGCCGGGCCAGATGCACCCGGTTCCTCTCCCCACCGGAGAGCGTGCCAACCATCTTCTGCTGGTCAGTGCCGGAGAAATTAAACTTCCCCACATAGGCGCGTGAATTCATTTCTCTGTTACCAAGCTCGATTGTGTCGGCCCCGTCTGAGATACACTCCCAGATGGAGACATCCGGGTCAAGCTCCCGCCCCTGATCGATGTAAGCGAGCTTTACGGTCTCCCCTAAAGTGATGGAGCCGCTATCAGGCTTTTCTTCGCCCGTTATCATCTTAAACAGCGTTGTCTTACCCGCGCCATTTGGGCCGATAATACCTACAATGCCCCCCGGAGGCATAGTAAAGCTCATCTCCTCCATGAGGATGTTGTCGCCATAACTTCTCTTTACGCCCTCACACTTGATGACCACATCGCCAAGCCTTGGGCCGGGCGGTATGAACAGTTCCATGCTCCCTGTACTTTTCTTGTTACCCTCGGCAAGAAGGTTCTCGTATGATGTTATCCTCGCCTTGCTCTTTGCGTGGCGGCCTTTGGGGGACATGCGTATCCACTCTAACTCACGCTCCAGGGTCTTGGCGCGATGGCTCTCTGACTTGGCCTCCTGCCTGAGGCGTTCCTGCTTCTGCTCGAGCCAGGATGAATAGTTGCCCTTCCATGGTATGCCCTGACCACGGTCCAGCTCCAGTATCCATCCGGCAACGTTGTCCAGAAAATAGCGGTCATGAGTAACAGCGATGATCGTCCCCTCGTAGCGCTGAAGGTGCTGCTCCAGCCAGCGCACAGTGTCTGCGTCGAGATGGTTGGTGGGCTCGTCCAGCAGCAGTATGTCAGGCTTTTGTAATAGAAGCCGACACAGCGCCACGCGGCGGCGCTCCCCTCCGGATAATATCTTGATGGGTGTGTCGCCAACGGGACAGCGCAAAGCGTCCATAGCCATCTCAAGGCGGCTGTCCAAATCCCAAGCGTCAAGGTTATCAAGCTTCTCCTGCACCTCTCCCTGCCGCTGGATCAGTGCGTTCATGGCATCATCGTCCATGGGCTCTGCAAACTTCTCGTTGATCTGATTAAACTCGTCCATCAGGGCCACGGCCTCATGGGCTCCCTCACGCACGATGTCTATCACAGTCTTGTCGTCGTCGAGTTGCGGCTCCTGCTCTAAGTACCCAACGGTAAACCCGGAAGAGATGGCAACCTCCCCTATAAAATCCTTCTCTATGCCGGCAATGATCTTCAGAAGGGTTGACTTGCCCGATCCATTCAGGCCGAGAACTCCGATCTTTGCGCCATAAAAATATGAGAGGTAAATATCCTTTAGAACGGGCTTCTTATTATGATTCTTGCCCACACCTATCATCGAGTATATGATCTTGTTATCTTCAGTGCTCATGGTCGATCGCGGCTCCTTATATATGGTGTTTGGCCTTTAGCCTTTTAAATGAGCATTAATAATAGCAATTAGCACGATAGCGAATCAATTTGTTCATATCTCACACGGGGAGGGTTTCGAAAATGAACTGCCCAGGCACAGCCCTCACCAGCAAATTGCATGAAGGGCGGAGAGGCCAGGCATGTTCTCTCAGGGGGCCGGGCCTACTGTGATGGAATCAAAATGCGCTGTTGCACTCTCACCCGTGTTGTCAGAATCACTCATCACCGCGATCCGCGCCATGCGCGGAGGCGGATTGCCTCCAAATGCCTCCCTGTAGTCCTGAAGCACATTCACGCTCTCATTAACCCATACTTGAGTATCCTGTGCAGGGCCCTCTCTCAAAACAACCAGTCTGGCTTTTTTCGTGTAGGGGCTGGTTATGTATCTGTCATCGTGCGCCCGGCTTGCCCATATATAGTTAAGCGTGCTTCTTGGTGGGTAATCTCCATAGAACGCCTTTAAGGTGGAGTAGACTATGCGCTGCCAAAGTGTTGCCTCTTTGGGGTCGTAGGAGAACATCACATAGAGCCTGGCAGGAAAATCATCCCCGCTTTTAATTCCTGCATGGCCTTTTTTGTAAACATTGCTCACCCTCCACCGCCAGGAGACCACGGGATATTCATACACATCGAACTCTCGTGTGTAGGCCAGGGCCGAGGCCGAGGAATTCGCAAAGGCCACAAGAAAGCTCTCTCCGCCCTCGCTCTTTATCGTGTACTTCGTATGAGCGGGTATCTTTGGGAACTCCACAGGCTCAAAGCCTTCCAGGGTATTAAAATCGATGGATATGAATGGCTCGCCTGCATTCAGGAGTGCTTCCTCTGCTGAGGAATTGCCCGCTGATAATATTAATGATAAAAGCAGGCAGAGTATGAAATATCCTTTGTCGATGCCGGAAGGCAGGCCCACGACCCGCCTCAAGCCACTGCGCCCATTCATGTGGAGCCCTGCCCTGCCACGCACCCGTGGCAATGCTCATCAACTTTAATGGTACGCCCTGAGAGGGCATCGTAATCAAACCGGCTGATGTGGCCGGGCAGGCCATCCATCAGAGAAAGCCCCAGGGCCTGGTTGAAGTCACAGTCATAGAGCCTGCCGTCCGGGCCCACGGAGATCAGCCTCCGGCACATCACGTCCTTCAAGGCGCAGGGGTTGAAGGCATCGGTGAGTTGCTTTATATAACCCGCCAACTGGCCTGAGCGCTCAAGGGAGTTTTTGAACCTGCCAATTGGCATATTCGCAAACGTGTAGAGGCTGTTGAATTTCACGCCCTGGCGCAGGCTGAGTTCTCTCTTGTAGTCAGCCTCAAGGGCCTGCTGGGGTGGGGCCAGAAACGCGCCCTGAGGGTTGTAGACCAGGTTCAGGACAAGGCCGTCCCCATCTGAAGAAACACCGTAGCCAAGTGCGTTGAGCTTTAAAAGCGCTGCGATGCTTTTCTGGAAGGCACCGTGGCCGCGCACCCGGTCCACTCCTTCGCGGCTGTAGCAGGGCAGCGAGGCAACAAGCTCAACGCCATTGTGAGCGAAAAACTCCGGCATGTCCTCCATGCCCTGTTCAAGCAATACCGTGAGGTTGGTGCGCACTATCACGCGTTTATTCATCCGGCGCGCGGAAGAGACCATCTCTTTAAATGATGGGTGGAGTTCGGGCGCGCCCCCTGTAAGGTCAAGGGTTTTTATCCTGCTGTCAGTAAGCGCATGGAGCACATGGGCGATATTGTCCTGGACCATCTGATCCTTGTGACCTGAACCGTCAGGGTTGGCAGGACCGGAAGCCCCGCCCTCAACGTGGCAGTGCCTGCAGGACATGTTGCAGAGATAGCCGAGGTTTACTTGCAGGAGCTCTAATTGCGCGCCCTTAAGCGGGCCGCCAAGCACGTTAACAGCCTTGTCAAAAAATCCTGCCGCCATAGAGCCCCTCTCCCTGAAACGATGCCCGTAGTGATGCCCGTAGTGATGAATGTCCAAGTTGCCGCCGTAATAAAACACGCAAGAAATACAAGCTGGCTCAAACATATTATAGTACAGTTTGCTTTACAGTGTAACCGTACGGGCAATCAGTTAACGCCGGCGCGCCTTGTACGGTTGACAAGCCCCTCGATATAGGGGAAAATACATTCGATACCCTATTGCAACTACATTACAGGTAACGGAGGAACAGCATGAAAGTAGTGGCCTTTAACTCAAGCGCGCGCAAGGACGGAAATACCGCAACACTTATAAAGATTGTTTTTGAGGAACTGGAGAGCGAAGGCATAGAATGCGAGCTTGTCCAGTTTGCGGGCAAGCATTTGCAGGGATGCATAGCATGTTACAAGTGCTTTGAGAACAAGGACCGCAAATGCGCTGTAACAAAGGACTTCATGAACGAATGCATAGAGAAGATGGACAAGGCCGACGGCATAATACTTGGCTCTCCAACGTACATCGCCGACATGAGCGCCAGCATGAAGGCCTTGGTGGAGAGGGCCTGTCTCGTGTCCCGCGCAAACGAGAACATGTTCAAAAGAAAAGTGGGGGCTCCCGTGGTCGCAAAGCGGCGCGGAGGGGCCACGCATGTGTTTAGCTCCCTGAACTTCTTCTTCTTTATAAGCGAGATGGTGGTGCCTGGCTCAAGCTACTGGAACTTCGGCATTGGCAAGGCCCCGGGGGAGGTCAATGACGACGCGGAAGGAATAGACACCATGCGCACACTGGGCAAGAACATGGCATGGCTGATGAAGAAGATAGACCAGTAACCTCAAACCCCTTCTTTAAAGGAATCGGGCCGCTTTAAAAAAAGGTGACAATATGCGTTTAGGTATTGTGGGGCTTGGCAAGATGGGGCTGAACATGGCCCGGAGGCTCACCAGGGGCAGGCACAAGGTGGTGGGCTACAACCGTTCAAAAGCAGCTATAAAAGAAGCCGTGCGCGCAGGCGCCATCGGCGCGTCCTCCCTTGCGGACCTGGTCTCAAAACTCCCCGCACCGCGCGTGGTGTGGCTGATGCTGCCTGCCGGGCTTCCAACTGAAGATACGATCGACGAGCTTAAGAGCTTGCTTAAAAAGGGCGACACGATAGTTGACGGCGCAAACAGCAATTACAAGGACTCCATACGCCGTGGGCTTGAGCTTGCACCCTATGGCATAAGGTTCATGGACGCGGGCGTAAGCGGCGGCATCTGGGGGCTGAAGATCGGATACTGCCTGATGGTGGGCGGAGAGCCAGGCACTTACAGAAAAGTTCTCCCCGCACTCAAGACCCTTGCCCCCAAGAACGGATACCTGCACTGCGGCCCCGTGGGAAGCGGGCACTTTGTGAAGATGGTCCATAACGGCATAGAGTACGGTATGATGAGCGCCTATGGCGAGGGGTTTGCCATCTTGAAGGCCTCTGAGGATTTCGGGGACCAGTTCGATTTCCACAAGATCTCCCGGCTCTGGAACCAGGGGAGCGTCATACGCTCCTGGCTTCTGGAACTCACGGAAAGCGCATTTAAAAATGAGGGCCAGCTTGAGAGCCTGGAGCCCTACGTGCCGGACTCGGGCGAGGGCAGGTGGACAGTGGACGCGGCAGTTGAGAGCGGAGTGCCTGCCCCTGTGATAACAGCGGCCCTGTTCCAGCGTTTTAGCTCGCGCGGCAACGGGGATTTCTCGGACATGCTCTTAAGCGCCCTCCGCAACGAGTTCGGGGGGCATGCCGTAGTGCATAAGAAAGAGAATAAGAACGCTAAAAAGAAAATAGCTAAAAAGAAAACAAAGAAGAAAAAGAGCGCGAAGCAATGACCGAACCGGGGCGGGACCCTATAATAAGTTTTGCGCGCACTCGCACGGACCATCTTGAGAACTGCCGAATGGAGGCCCCCGGCCCTCTGGGCCTGATGGTGTTTGGCGCTTCCGGGGACCTCACAAGACGCAAGATAGTGCCAGCCCTATACAGGCTTGAAATCCTGGGGCTTCTGCCGGATGATTATTTTGTCCTGGGTATTGCGCGCTCCGGGATGACTGATGCTGAGTTCCGCGCCCTGATGAAGATATCCGTAAAGGACACCCTGAAGCAGGGTTTCACGGAGGATGGATGGTCAGAGTTCGCCCAAAGGCTCTACTACCAGCCCATGGACTACGGAGAGCCGGAGGCCTACGGCAAGCTCAAGAGTCGCATCGAGGACATCGAGGGCAAACACGACACAGGGGGCAGGCGCATATTCTACCTGGCAGTGCCGCCTTCCGTGTACGCACCCGCCATCCGGCACCTCTCCGGCGCGGGGCTTGCCGCAGAGGGCAAGCACTATACGCGCATTGTAATAGAGAAACCCTTTGGGCACGACCTGGAAAGCTCCAGGAGCCTGAACACCACGCTGGTAAAGGGTTTCAAGGAGCACCAGGTGTTTCGCATGGACCACTACCTTGCAAAGGAGACCGTGCAGAACATACTGATGTTCAGGTTCGCAAACTCCATCTTCGAACCCCTCTGGAACAGCCGCTACGTGGACCACGTGCAGATCACTGTGGCTGAAAGCATCGGGGTGGAACACCGCGCGGGATATTACGAGCGCTCCGGCGTGATACGCGACATGTTCCAAAACCACATATTCCAGCTCCTGGCCCTCACCGCCATGGAGCCTCCCTCCAGCTTTGAGGCCGAGAGCATCAGAGACGAGAAGGTGAAGGTCTTCCGCTCTGTGCGCCCCTTTGACCTTGAAGGGCTTGAGGACCAGGTGGTGGTGGGCCAATACGGACAGGGCGCGCTTGAGGGGGCCGTGGTGGCGGCATACCGGGACGAGCTGGACGTTACAGAGAACTCCACAACGCCTACCTACTGCGCCATGAAGGTGCACGTGGACAACTGGCGCTGGCACGGGGTGCCCTTCTACCTGCGCTCCGGCAAAAGGCTCAGGCACAGGATGGCGGAAATCGCCGTCTGCTTCCGCGAGGCCCCGCACCAGATGTTCGACTCCCTGCTGGGTGACCGCATAGAGCCCAACGTCCTCGTGCTGCGCATACAGCCCGACGAGGGCGTGAACCTGAACTTCCAGACCAAGCAGCCAGGCTCGCGCATATGCCTGAGCCCGGTGGAGATGGATTTTTCCTATGAGAACGTGTTCTCCCTTGAAGCATACGAGCGCATACTGCTTGACTGCATGGAGGGAGAGCGGCTGCTCTTTGTGCGCGAGGACGGGGTGGACGCCACATGGAAGCTCCTGAGCCCTGTCATCCAGCACCTGGAGGAAAGGGCCCGGCCCCAGGCCTTCCCCAACTACGCCGCAGGCTCACAGGGCCCGGACACCGCCCTTGCCATGATGGTCAGAGATTCCAGAAGGTGGAGAAAGATATGACGCCCGATGGAACACCTGAGATCGAGATACTTAAAAGCCACGAGGACATGTGCCACCGCGCGGCATCGCTCTTTGGCGAGATAGCAAAGAAAAGCGTCCTGGAGCGCGGACAGTTCACTGTGGCCCTTGCCGGGGGCACCACCCCCGCCGGCCTCTACCTGCGGCTGCACGCCCCGCCCTATGAGCTTGACCTGGAGTGGACCAAGACACAGGTCTTCTTCAGCGACGAGCGCTGTGTGGGCCCGGAAGACAGCGCCAGCAACTTCCGCATGGCCCACGAGGCCCTTCTGCAAAGGGTGTACATGAAGCCCGACAAATACGTGCACCGCATCAAGGGGGAACTCGGGCCGCACAAGGCTGCGACGGAATACGAGGCAGAGCTCAGAAATGTCTTCGGCAACGGCGTGCCGCGCTTTGACCTCATACTGCTTGGCATAGGGAGCGACGGGCATACGGCCTCGCTGTTTCCTGGCTCACAGGCGCTCGCCGAGTCGCGGTACAACGTTGTGGGGGTGCCCGAACACGAGATGAAGCGCGTGAGCTTCACACTTCCGGTGATCAACAACGCCCGGAACATCATGTTCATGGCCACAGGCACTTCAAAGGCCGAGGTGATAGCAGAGGTGCTTGAGGAGGGTAATCCAAGATCGCTTCCCGCAGGGCTTGTGAGCCCCAGGGATGGAAGGCTCATCTGGCTTCTGGATACGCGCGCGGCCAGCGGGTTCACTCCAGAGGATTGATATTGCCAGAGCGCACTGGGGGATTGCGCCCTGCGCAGCATCTGATATAATGAAGGCAACCGCAGATCTTTTAGCAAAAGGTGGTAATGCAATGTCCAACGAATCCTCGGAGTTTAAATAAATGTTCGTTTTCAATGGGAGGTAATGGATGTCCAAGGAGCCACTGGAGTTTAAATACAAGTTCGTGTTTGAGGACGGGAAGTCCTCGCAGTTCAACCTGACCCTTGACCCGGACACCCTTCTCATGCAGCGGGACATCCCCGAGCCCTACCCGGAATGGACAGCCCTGGATTTCGAGCAATGCCCGCACTGCCCACTTGACCCGCGCCTCGAACCTCACTGCCCCGTGGCCTTGAACATTCTGGCACCGGTGACCACGTTCAAGGAATCCATCAGCTACGAGAAGGCGGACGTGTACATCGCCTCGCCCGAGCGGCGCTACATGAAACCCACCACCATACAGGAGGGCCTGAGTTCGCTGGTGGGCCTTAGCATGGCCACAAGCGGGTGCCCCTACATGGAGTACCTCAAGCCCATGGTGCGGTTCCACCTGCCCTTTGCCTCAAGCGTGGAGACTCTCTACAGGGTGCTTACTATGTACCTCTTTGCGCAACAGATGCGCTCAAAGCGTGGAGAAGAGCCGGACTGGGAGCTGAAAAAACTGGACAAGATATACGACGACATCCGCCAGGTGAACAAGAGCTTTACCGAAAGGCTCAGGAACATCCATGTGCAGGACGCGACTCTGAACGCGCTTATCAACCTGGACTGTTTCGCCATCAGCGTAAAGTTCTCCCTTAACTTCGATATGCTTGAGGAGATCACCGACATCTTTGGCGCTTATATGGATTAAGGGGACCGGCATGCACGACCTTACCTTCAAGTACAGATTCGTCTTTGACGGGGACAGGGAGCGGGACTTCGTGGTCAGCCTGGACCAGAAGACCCTAGCCCTTAAGAGCAGCCTGCCGGAACAACACCCCGAATGGGCAAAGCTTGACTTCCACAAGTGCCCCACATGCAAGCTGGACAGCTCCGAGCACGAGTACTGCCCGGTTGCCTTTGCGGTGTACGAGCCCGTGGTGGTGTTCAAGGACTTCCTCTCACACGACGAAGTAGACATCTATATAGAAACACCGGAGCGCAACTACCACAAACGCGCCCCCCTGCACGTTGGGCTGGGCTCGCTTGTGGGCATATACATGGTCACCTGCGGGTGCCCCACCCTGGACTGGCTCCGCCCAATGGTGCGCTACCACCTGCCCTTTGCCGGAGAAGACGAGACCCTCTACAGGGCAATGGGCATGTACCTTGTGGGGCAGCACCTTGTGCAGAAGCAGGGTGGCGCTCCGGACTGGGAGATGGGTGGGCTTCAGAAGATATACGACGACGTGATGGAGGTCAACAAGAGTTTTCTTGCGCGCCTTCAGAACACGCCCGTAAAAGACGCGAGCCTCAACGCCATAATCACCCTTGACTGCTTTGCCATGAACGTGAGCTTTACGCTGGAGGGCGAGCCCCTTACGGACATGCGCAGGATATTCGGGATGTACCTGAAGGGGTGATGCTTCAGTCTATTCCTGTCCAGGCGACTCGATCAATACTCACCAGATAAAAAAACCTGGTAGCCCCGCGGCAGAGTGGGGCTGATTCCTGCACTTCACAATCACCCATCAATAATTAACAGGTATCGGAGAAGACCGTAGCGTAAGCTGAATAAGATGGCCGGTTATGGCCAGAGGCGCAATAGATTGCGAGCAGCCGGAATCTTGATATTTAGAAACAAATGTGATATATTTGCTAAATTAGAAGTAAGGACACTTTATTAAATGTAATGGCATTCAGTGCGGAAAACTACCTCATTGACACTTGCATCTTATAATTTGCACTATGAAATATCTGGCTTAATTACTTTTTCGTATTGCTTTTTTGGAGGATAGAGTTAATGATTTTGCGTTTCAGGTCTGGCTTGATGCCACGGTGAACACGAACTAATTCTTTTAAGTAAGCGAACGATCCTTCG
>SDBV01003920.1_pt1 | contig 21621 bp, 14 predicted proteins | sample 2277081 | NCBI WGS metagenome assembly SDBV01 (sample SAMN10402039, study PRJNA504765) | marine sediment metagenome | isolation source: marine sediment core GS10_PC15, 223 cmbsf | place: Arctic Ocean: Southern Knipovich Ridge | collected 2010 | reverse complement strand
CTGGCAGCCTTCGGTTTTTTCATCCTGGTCACCGTGATCAATTTATTCTCAAACAACAATATCGAAGAGCTGGATATTTACAATTTATTGCTATTTCCAGGACTGCTTTTGGTGTTTTATCCAACCACATTCGGCATTCAAAATGACGATGACGCAAGCATGCTGGAAATCATATTTGGTATTCCCAACTACCGTTACAAAGTATGGCTGGTTCGTTTTGTGCTCATCATGGTCATGGTATTTATGATATTACTCTCCCTGGGATTGCTAAGTTCCTTCGCCCTGATTCCTGTTCCAGCGCTCGAATTCACAAGCCATTTGATTTTCCCGGTGTTTTTCCTGGGTGCATTAAGTTTCATGTTTTCTACTCTGGTGAAAAACGGAAGCGGCGCTGCAGTAGTAATGATTGTCATTGGCATGAGTTTATGGATTCTGAGTGCGGAAATTACTTACAGCGAATGGAATGTCTTTTTCAATCCCTTCGATATACCCTCGGATATGAACGAAACCATCTGGGAAGAACGTATATTCAGCAACCGTTTATACCTCATCTGTGGTGGAATAGTCGCACTTCTGACCAGCCTGATGAATTTGCAGAACAGGGAGAAGTTTATTTGAACCTATAGCTCTTTAGTCTTACTGTGACACTAAGGCAATTAGGTGCAATTAGAAATTTAGTAGTACGCCTACTCGCTTATTTTTGTTCCAATTCACCATGAGTTTAGGCCGCCTACTGGTTTTCAGAATTAAAGTTCACTTTTCAATTTCATTCTTTCCATAATATTCACGTAATTCGACCAAACCATTAGCTATGAAAAAACCCATACTTTTAATTCTATTATTTTTTGTAATTGGCGCCTTCAAGCCAATGCCTGCCTACCAGATTTTCTCAGGTGATAAATCCAAAACCGTCGATTTTGACAAAATGATGAATGGGTTAAAAAACGCCGATGTGGTGTTCTTTGGAGAATCCCATAACAATTCTTTATGTCATTGGCTGCAACTACAGGTGCTAAAATCTCTTGGGGAGGTCACAGGGAAAGATGTAATTGTTGGTGTTGAAATGTTTGAAAGTGATGATCAGTTGGTTTTGAATGAATATATGAATGGTATAATCAAAAAAGAAAACTTTAAAAAGGAAGTCAAACTTTGGAAAAATTTTAATACGGATTATGAACCCCTGCTCAATTTTGCAAAAAAGGATAGCCTCGCTTTTATTGCAACAAACATCCCCAGAAGGTATGCCAGTATAGTTTCCGGAAATGGATTGTCTGCTCTTGACAATCTGGGCGAGGAAGCTAAAAAGTATATTGCTCCTTTGCCAATTGAGGTAGATTATGAGCTGCCCGGCTACAAAGAAGTTGCCAGCATGGCGGCAACTCATATGGGAATGAAAGGTAGGGATAGCTTAAATATGGTTGATGCCCAGGCGATTAAAGATGCAACCATGAGCCATTTTATTTCTGAAAATCTTTCGGATGGAAAAGTAATGTTTCATATCAACGGATCTTTTCATTCTAAAAACAAAGAAGGAATTGTACATTATCTACAGCATGCCAGACCAGAATTAAATATTGTCACCATCACTATGGTGGAACAAGAAGCAATCCAGGAGTTGGAAGAAGAAAACCAATCCCTGGCTGATTACATCATTGCCATTCCCGATGATATGACGAAGACGTATTGAGCATCATTATTTAATTTTTATTCTTTTGCGAAAGACTCACCAATACCACTGCCAAAAAAGCAGCCACCCAGGCAATTAGCCTTGAAGACAGAAACTGATCCATTTCCGGGAAGCTGGACCAAACGATGGTGACCACCGTTCCGGTGATCATGCCTGCCAAAACTCCTTTGGCTGTTGTTCGCCTCCACCAAAGGATCATGAGTAATGCAGGACCAAATGATGATCCCAATCCAGCCCAGGCATAGGAAACCAATGCAAATACTAAATCCTGCGATGTAATCGAAATGATAAATCCAAGGGCTCCCACTGCTATGGTAATGATCCGACTGAGCTTTAATAATTTCTTTTCAGAAACGGTATCGTTGCCGAGCGTTTTATGGTAAATATCTTCAATCACTGAAGAGGTGATCACCAACAATTGTGAATCGGCAGTGGACATCATCGCGGCAATGGCGCCGGATATAAATATGCCAGCCAGCCATGAGGGCAACAGGTCATTGGCCAATTGAGGCATGATGTTCTCCACATCATCAAAAGCGCCCTGGCCATAATACACCAAGCCTACCAGTCCAATGACTAAAGCCCCTGTAAATGCGGGGATCGCCCACACAAAAGCAATCCGCCTGCTTATTTTAATATTCGCAGGATCGTTGATCGACATAAAGCGAGTCAATAAATGCGGCTGTCCCATATAGCCCAGGCCCCAACTCAAGCCACTGATGATAACTGCAAATGCCGCCCATCCGGTCTTTCCTCCTGTCACATCAGCATAGTCGGCCCCGGCTGCTTGCAAAGCGCCATGTAAACTTTGATGCTGCTCCATAATCTCAATCAGGCCCACGACAGGCAATATAACCAGCGCCCCAAACATGATAATTCCCTGAATCATGTCTGTGTAGGCTACGGCTAAAAATCCTCCCATCATGGTGTAGAATACGATTACAATTGTGCCGATCAGAATCCCATAGATGTTTGGGATGCCAAAAGTTACGTTTAGCACCTTTCCCGCTCCATTGAATTGGGCGGCCAGGTAAAAAGTGAAAAAGAAAATGATAATAATGGTTGCCGTCAGGCGAATTGGTTTTTCCAGTGAATTGAATTTTGCGGCAAAAAAATCAGGAATTGTAATTGACTCGGTTTCTTCTGTTTGTATCCGCAGCTTTTCGGCAATCACCAGCCAATAAAAAATTATTCCCGATACACAACCTATAGCATCCCACATGCCGATATATCCAGCGGCATATCCCAGGCCAGGGAGCCCCAATAACAGCCACGCGGACTCTCCGGAGGCTCTTTCTGAAAAGGCAACGACCCATGGATTCATCGCCCGCCCGCCAATGATAAAATCCTCATGCGATTTGTTCCTGTGATACATCACAAAGCCTACAATAAGGATAATCAATAAATAGAATAAAAAGCCTGCAAGGGTAAACGACATAGTTATTTCAATTAGGTTCTGCCACGAATTTAATGGAAATAACAGGTCATAAAAAAAAGCGCCTCATTTCATTTCACCGTGGATGCCGTAATGACGAAATGATTCCTTAGTACCTTCCCGCTTTCGCGGAATTTTCTGTTAAGAGTATACTGCTCAGTAACCGAGGACAATACCCACTCAGAGTCCTCTTCGAGTGACTCTGAGGAGGATCATAAATCGGAATTTATGGATTGAGGATTTAATTACTTCGCTTCAGAAATATTAAAACTCCATGCATAGACACAAGGAGGATTTTTTTGCACATCCTCAGAGATCAATACTTTTATACCCCCACTAACTTTCTCCCACTCCACTTTTCCATAACCCAACATACTGACTTGTGTGTGCTTAGAAGATTTCACTCCCTGAATTACTATTTCTGAAGGAGCTTGTTTTTCATCCTCATCCGCCAAATAAATTGCGTTGATACTACCATCTTTTGAAACTGTAAAACTCACCTTTCCTTCTTTGAAATGCTCCCTTCCTTTCGTTTCATAAATGGCCGAACCATTTACTTTCATCCAGCTACCAATTTCTTCTAATTTTTCATAGGCCTCTTCATGCCAGGCGCCATCTGGTCCCGGACCAATATTTAATAACAAATTTCCGTTTTTAGAAACAATATCAACCAGTGAGTGAATCAATTCCCTTGTTGATCTGTATGTGGCATTTGGGCTATACGACCATCCGCCATGCATGGTGATGCAGGATTCCCATGGATTCGGGTTATAATGATCCGGAATATGATTTTCCGGCGTCAGATAGTTTTCTTCCTTACCTTCAACAAATCGGTCAACCATGATAAGACCGGGCTGTTTTTCCCTTGCCATAGCAGCCATTTTAGCCATTTGCATATCCTGGTTTTGCGGAATGTTTAACTGCGTATAACCGACATCAGTAAATATTCCATCAACAAATTTTGAAATCGTTTCCTCAATTGGAGACAATGGCCTTACCCAACCGCCATCCAGCCATAGTATATCGATCTTGCCATAATTGCTCATCAATTCATCTACCTGGGTATGTGTGAAATTCACATATTTTTGCCACCGATTCGGGTGTTTTTCTATACTATAATTCACATTCCGGTCCGGTGCAGGGAAATACGGCCACCAAAAATACGCACTGTTCCAATCCGGTTTTGAAAAATAGGCGCCAATCATGAAGTCTTCAGTTCTGAAGGCATCAAAAATCTCTTTGGTGATATTTGCTTTTGGATGCTGACTAAAGGGGCAATCGGGACTAGTGATTTTGTAATCGGTCGTTTTCGTATCGAACATACAAAAACCATCGTGATGCTTTGCGGTAAACACAAGGTATTTCATGCCAGCGTCGCTTGCAGCATCAGCCCATTTATGCGGATCAAATGCTGTAGGATTAAAGGTGAGCTTCAGATCTTCATATTCCTTTTTAAACTCAACATAGTTGTCATGATTTCTTATGCACCACGGCTCATCTTCTCCACAAAGAGCCCATGATTCTACAATACCCTGTTGACTATACGTGCCCCAATGCATAAAAAGTCCAAACTTCTGATCCTGCCATTTCTCCAGATTGGCCTTTACATTCGGATCTTCTACTTCATAGTATTGATGTTCGCGCTCAAAGAGATAGGAGTAGAAACCATATCCTGTAGCCAATATTAATATCAATACGACTCCCAGGAATTTTAATATAAACCCAAGTGACTTTTTCATGATGCATTCAGGCTTTTATTTTTTTAGTGAGATTACTTCCTCCTCTATTTTATTGATTTTAAAACTCACCGCTCTTTCTGTATTTTTTCCTGTTGGAGGGATGACCAAATGACCGGCTGAAGAATTTTCAATCGCTACAATTTCAATACTTTCAGCTTCCGGCACTATGTTTATCTCTTCTTTATTCAATTTTTCCAGGTCAGGAATGTAAATAATTGATGGAGCTGAGATGTCAGGAGTTTCGGTCCATTGACAATTAAAATCTCCCTCCTCATACATATAGGAATAAGATTTTAAATTTCCGGAGGTTGAAACGGGATATGGTTTTTTCAACACATTCAGAAATGATGCCTCGTCCAAAAATTTACCATACGCCCAAAAGGTATCGCTAAATCCATGTCTGTTAAATTCGCTCATCAAATAATCAGCAACCGGAATCAGATCCGGGGATTTGCCATGCAATGCACCCCATTCACCTATTAATACAGGAACATTAAGTCGTTTGCCGGTCTCGGCAATGCGATCAAAAATTAATTCTACCCGATCATTGCTCCCGAGCGCCAGCGCCTCGGTGTCGACGACCAAATCGTACCCATGGGCAGCATAAGCCACTAATGGGTCTTTATTCCCATGCTCATCTACAATTTCTCCTAAGGCGCCTGTTACACCCATATTTGTAAAGTAACTGTGCTCTGTGAAAATAATGTGCTTCGTATTCACTTCCCTGATGGCATCTCTTGACTTTTGGAAAAAAGCAGTTAAAGGTCCCTGTTCAAAGACTGCATTCACTTCAAATATACCATCGATCATTTTCCGGTACACTTCTTTTTCAGAAAGTGTCTCCAACACTTTGAGTCGTTCTTCACTCCACATATACATCAATTCTTCGGCTGAGGGAGGATTTTGTCCTGTCTGCTCTACTATTATCATGGCATAAGCTTGCAATAGTAAAGGCATCACATTATTTGCCCCTGAACCCATGAAAGGCTCATTCATGATATCGTATCCAATAACAGTGGTATTGTCAGCATATCGAGCGGCAATATGCTTCCATAGCTTGATGTAGTGGTCCTGAATTCCAATACCATCAGGAGCAGGTGCGTTAGCCCAGAAATTATCAAAGGATTGCTGAACAGCCGGGCTAATCAGATACGAATCGCTCCAGACCGAACCGGTTTGGTGTGCTTGCCCATTATCCAGGGTTGCCCACGCTGGCGCACCATCACTAAATTCAACACTATAAAGATCCTGGTGCATATCGAGGAATACATACATATCATTATCCGCTGCCCACAGAATCATTTCATCGATCCCTTTCAAGTACTCTTCATTGTATACCCCGGGCTCATGTTCCAGTCCATCCCATATAATGGCAAGCCGCACCACGTTAAATCCCCAGGTTTTAAATTTGACAAAATCATCCGGACCAACATGTCCAAGATATTTAGTTTCGGGATTTTTATTGACAACATTTACCCCATGCAGCGTCAAGTCTCTGCCGTATGGATCAATAAATTTCTGCCCATTTATTGAAACGTATTCTGATATTTTGTCAGAACTGTTTATGGAATTATTAGCATTTCTATTGCAGGATTGAAAACTCAATATCACAGCTAACGCTGTGGCAAAAAAGAGCAATTTTTTATGTTGATGCTTCATACTTATTCGGTTAAAATCTTGCTTGTTTCAGCGATTCAAACTTATATAAATTAATGACTTATAATTAAAAATTGGGATAAAAGCGCTCATTTAGGGTTTAGTATTTCAAGAAGTAATGAAAAAAAATTAAACGGATCTGATAACGCAAAAACTGTGATGGATGGATATAAAAAAAGCGAAAACCCAAATGAGTTTTCGCTTTCATATTGATTTTTATTCTCTAATTATTATAGTTCGGTAACCTCAAGAATTACTTCAACTTTCTTAACTGCAAGTGAACCGAGTATTGCAGTTTCACTAAATACATTCGTTGGAGTAGTAAATTGTTCAACCATACCTCTGATAGCTTGATATGTTCTTGGTACTGGAAATCCTTGATCATCAAATGAGTCTAAAGGATCAATAAATTGTTCTATTGTTGGATTATCAATCACGTAAGTGATGGGAATCTGAGAAACCAAATTTAAAGCCCATGAAAATTGATCATTTGCCCAAGAAATTGAATAATTTCCAATAATAGCGCTTGATCCTGCTGCATCATTAAGCGTGCAAATTGTTGTTAATGTAAAATCTTCCTCAGCTGCAAAGTACAATGTGTTCCCTTTTTCTTCTGGAACTAAAGCCGCACATGCGAGGTCGGCAGGTAACTGCATTAACAAGTTTGCTATCATTCCTAAAACCAGGTTAGGGAATAAATATTCCCCGCTCCAATTAGGGTTCCCCAGTGGCCAATCTGCTGGCCAACCAGTTGGGATATCTACAGATGGATCTAGTAATTCTGCAACTTCCCCATCTAATCCTGATAAGGTCCATGGATCATCCTGATTCATATAATACTGCCAGGAATAACCTTTTCCTGTTGGATTAAAATCATCATTGATTCCAATGGTGATCTCTGCTGTACCGTCGGAGTTCCCGGCAGAATTTGTAGCTTTAACAACAACGCTATACACGCCGGTTGTTGATTCTGCAGCAACAGAAAGTTCTCCTGTAGTTGCATCAACTGTAACGAATTCCGCATCGCCATTATCTGTGATTTCATAAGTAGCTGCATCGCCTGTGACAGCTACTACAATACTACCTGTACTACCCACTGCAACAGTAGTTGGTGTATAGCTCAGACCAGGCGCTACTATTGGATCTGGCTCAGGTTCATCATCGCCTCCGCATGAAGAAATAAATACAAGGGTAGTGCTCATCATGATAGCCAGTACCCATTTTGACGCTTTAGTAAGTGTAATCATTGGTTAAAATTTAAGTAAAAAATAATTATCTAAAATATGTGTAATTTGTTTATTAATCCAACTTTATTTAAAAAGGTAAGTGCAAATGCCTTATCTCCTGACATCCCACCATAATCTTGTGGTCGACACATCGTCGCCTCCCAGTGTTTTCACAGCCTCCTTAACGTTGTGGTTATTCGAAAGTTTTTCACTGAGTGGATATAATATTCTGGATGGAAGTACTCCATCTGTATCACCAAGTGAAGTTGTCACTCCATCTCTTTTGGGAATAACCGGATAACCTGTACGGCGTATATATGCATAAGCTTCAGGAAAATTAGGAACTAAAGCCAACCACATTTGGGCGCCGATTTGTTCAAACTGCTCCTCTTGTGTTCCACTCAAAGTTGCCAGTGGAGTGGCAAGAAATGCATCAATATCTTCCGTTGAAACACCATCAAATTCAGGGGACTGTGACAAACGGTTCATGGCAAGCCTTATTCCTTCGCGATAATGTTCATTGGCGCCTTTGCCCTCAGAATCTCCCAATCCAAATAAAGCACATTCAGCCTTTAAAAATGCCATTTCGGCTGCAGTCATCAAATAGGTAGGCGCTGCTTTCCCTACCAGGTAATCTGCAGGATATGAACGTTCCTTGTTGATCACCTCTCCAAATATTTTCTCAACCAATCCATTTACAAGACCTTTGTAAGTCCCATCGCTCATTTGTGTGGCAAAGATCGGCAAACGCGGATCGTTGGTGGAGCTTAAGTGGCTGACTAGTTTATCGCTAATCCTATATTTATAAAACTGCCAATGACTATACCACGGACTATATAATGCGCTATTTCCTCCATCAATATTATATGACACGACGTTGTGTCCATTCAATTCCAAAAGTGGTTCAGAAAAGCATGCCGTGATGACAGTACTAGCCTCATTGGGAACAACATGCCGCATGCGCATGGCTAATCGAAGTCTTAAGGAGTTGGCAAACCGTACCCAATAATCTGGATTGCCACCATAAATGGGATCCTGGATTTCCAGTTCGGGGTTACCTATTGTGTTTTTCAAAGTTTCAATATCTTCGCCCAGCCTTCTGATCATGTCAGCATAGATCACATCCTGGGAATCATACACCGGAGACAAAATTCCTGTATTGCCAAAGGCTCCTTCAAAATAAGGGACACTTCCATAAGCATCCGTAAGCTGGGCATATGACAATACGGCCATCACATCGGAAATGGCGTATTGGAATGCGTCTTCTATTTCCATACCTGGACCTGTAAGCGCCAGAATTTCATTATAATATTTAAGTTTGCCTTTATACTCGCTATTAAATAATGACTCATATAAGTCCCCGGTCAAATCCTGAGCATATGTATCAATATAACGATCTACCTGAATGGGCACATAATAATGCCCCAAGGTACTCGCTACCTTATATCCATACCCGCCTTCAATGCCATTTCTGAATGATTCTCTAACACCTTTGGCAAATAAGTGTGATGGATTTACATCACTAATTCCATTAGGATTTGTATTTACCTCTTCAAATCGTTCATCACAAGCCAGCGTCCCAAGGGTGAGAAATGCCAGTAAAAAGAAGATATTATAGTTTTTCATTTTTTTATTCCTTTGTTTCATCATTGAATATTATTAGAAATTGACCCTGAGATTGAAACCAATGGATCTTGTTGACGGCATGGTACTTTGTTCAATACCATTACCGGTATTGCCACTACTATACCCTGCTTCCGGATCAATATGATCGGCAGGCTTATAGAAGAAAAATAAATTTCTTCCTGTTGCTGCCAAGGTTAGCTTGGTCATTTTCAGTTTTTTTATCCAATCTCTGGGGAAACTGTAGCTAAGGGAAGCTTCCCTCATTCTGATACTTGAGGCATCCAATACCGAACCAGTAATTACTTCATTTAAATATGGGATATATCCTCTGTAGGCAGGATCAGAGATTGCCTGAGTGTTAACCTCTCCTGTACTTTCGATGATCCCTTCATACATATACCCACCAGGTTCTACATCAGGTATTGGAAAACCATTTTTATCGTGGGTATCAAACCACTCTTCTCTTCCTTCGAGCGATTCCACATCCGTTCCAAACAGCATTTTGTAGGTCTTGCCGAACGAATAAATCTCCGATCCCATCGAGCCATCGATGAGGAAATTTAAGGTGAAGTTTTTATAAGAAAAAGAGTTTGAAAATCCGAAAATATAATCCGGATTGATACTTCCATGAACAATTAGTGAATCGCCGCCCTGAGCGTTTCCGTTATCTTCAAGAAGCATCACGCCATCTTCATTGCGTTTATAGTCATATCCAACAATCTCACCATATTCACGGCCTGGAGTGGCTAGAATGGTTGCGGCCCAGGCACCGTTAAGCTTGATGGTTTCCAAATCGGGATGAACACTTTTTACATATGATTCATTTTGTGAATAAGTCAATATTGAATTCCAGGTCAATCCACCAGGGAAATCAAGAATTAAGGCATTGAGTTGAACTTCAATGCCACTATTTTGTAGCTCTCCGGAATTTAATTTTTTTGAAGAATAACCTGTGGATTTCGGCACCGGTACATTCATTATTTGGTTTTTAGCCAAACTGTAGTAGTAGGTGAAATCAAGCATTAACCGGTCTTCCAGTATTCCAATTTCCGTTCCTATCTCCCATGTATTGGTTATTTCCGGTAGCAAGCCCGGAGTTATAAGATTACCGGGAATATTCACCTGGCTATAAGGTAATGGCGACTGAACTACACCATATGTCGTTTCTAACTGATATGGTCCGGTGTCATTGCCGGTTTGTGCCACAGACCCCCTAAGCTTGCCTTTTGAAAAGATGGAAGGCAAACTAAATGTGTTGGTAAACAACCAGCTCACATTGGCAGAATAATAGTTGAATTGATTCCCGTCCAATGGTAAAGTTGAAGACCAGTCGCTTCGGTAGGTAAGATCAAGATAGAGGTCGTCACCATAAGAAACGTTTGCTAAGCCATACAAGGAGGCGACTTCTTTTTGCCAGCTCCATTCTCCGGTATAATATTCACTCATATTCGAAATATGATAATAGCTGGGGATTTGCATTCCTGAGCCACTTTGGTCTATGGAATTCCCTTGTTGTACCCTGTAATTTCCTCCAAAACTTGCTCCATAGCTAATTTCTCCTTTGCTACTATTATAGGTTAATAGGTAATCAGAATTCCACTCGAAACTTTTTGACATGCTATGACCATACCAGCCGCGCCCATTTGATGCGGTATAAGATCCTCTGTTTACCCAGTCCTTGTCCTCCTTTGAAGACTGGTCCATCCCTGTCCGTACAATAAGATCCAACTTATTGTTGAAAATAGTTTTGATAGACAAGGAAGTTTGGTATCGGTCTTTTTTGTCGTTATTTCCCTGATGTTCCAATGACCAGTAAGGATTACCAAATGTCGGGTCCATGCCCCAAGTCATTTCATTGCCATATTCATCAACCGTATTGTTTTTCAAACTTTCTGTGCTTACACTTCTGGGCATTATCGAAAAACTCAACGGGGCATTTCCACCATGCTCGCGCAAGAATGGCCGGTTATTTACATTATGATGCATATAGGTTACTTTAGCATCAATTTCAAATATATTCTTAATCTTAGTAAAACCTCTTACATTAAAGGTTTGTCTGGAAAGGTCATTGTTTGGCGATATCCCTTTGCTTCGTTGGTCTGTTAGAGATACTCTTAATGAGGAATTTTCATTGGATGATTCCAAACTGAAATTATTGATTATGGAGCTTCCTGTTCTGAGGTAATCTTTAAGTTGATTCTCTTGAGGTACATAAGGTGTACTCGCTCCGGTCCAGTCATACCTCATGGTGCTATCCATCTCTGGTCCATAGCTCCAAATACTAGGGTGATCCAGCACGGTTCTATTCGGATTAGTAATTGGATATTGTCCTCTCAATCCTCCCTGGCCATACACATTTTGAAGGTCAGGCCATACCAAAGGTGATTCGGAAGTATAGGATGAGTTGAAGCTAAGACCGATTCCCGATCCGAGGGTTCCTTTTTTTGTTGTAATAAGTATAACGCCATTCGCTCCTCTGCTTCCATAGACTGCAGCAGCTCCAGCTCCTTTTAACACAGAGATCGATTCAATATCTTCAGCATTGATATCTCCCAGGGCATCGCCACCATCCGTACTTGGATTATTTCCTCCACTATATCCTGCCGGCATGGGAATGCCATCAATTACAAACAAGGGTCTGTTATTGCCAAGCATCGAAGATACACCTCTCAACACCACTCTACTTGAACCGCCTACACCCGTAGATGATTTTGTGATTTGAAGGCCTGCCACTTTTCCTGATAATGCATTGACAAAATTGTCACCCTTTACGGTATTGACTTCTTCGCCACTTACCTGGCTTACAGAATAGCCAAGAGATTCGCGATCGCGCTCGATACTCAAGCCTGTTATCACAATTTCAGATAATGATTCAATGCTTTCATTAAGTATGACATTAATAATACTTTGTGCGCCTACTACAATTTCTTCACTGATATAACCAACATACGAAAACACTAAAACTGGATTTTCGCCTTCTATATTAATGGTATAATTTCCATCCAAATCAGTGATGGTTCCACTTGATGAGCCTTGTATCACCACATTTACCCCAGGAATCCCCTCATCGTCCAATAATGAAGTAACACGACCGGTAACTTTTCGGGTCTGTGCTACTGTGGCAGGAGATATCACAATAAGATTATCATCTAAAATCTGATAGTTAATTCCGGATTGGGTGGAGATTTCGGCAAGCACAGATTCTATAGATTTGTTCTTTGAAGCAATATTTATTCTTTTATTTAAATCTATGAGATCATCGCTATAAAAAAACCGATAGTTGCTTTTTTCCTGGATTTCATTTAAGATCTCCTTTACAGGTTTGTTTTGAGCATAAATAGTTAGCTGATCGGTCTGTGAATAAGCTGATGATGCAGCAACTTGTAGAATACTCAGGAATAATAAATAAACTGTGAGTCTCATAGCGAAATACTTTTTAACCGGCCTATAAAGGATAAATCGGCATTGTGTAAAAATTTTCATAATTCTCTCTCGGTTAAAATACTCATATTTTCTTTAATTCGACTATTGATATCAGTCTAAAATGAATAAGCAGCGCTTATTTTCGGTTATAATCAATTGAATTCAATTATTCTCTATTTCTCCATTTTACTAATCCAGATCTCTCGTTCTTCAATTCTATAATCGAATGATGCTGCAATCTTTATGGCAACCATTACTTGCTCAATGGTTTCATCCTCAATTGTTCCTGTAAATCTGGATTGTTTAATTTCCTCGTCCTCAAAATGTATCTTCACATTATATCTCCGCTCCAGGGTCACTGCCAATTTTATCATAGGTTCACTTTTTATGATTAGCTGGCCATCTTTCCAGGAGGTAAACCTATCGGTTTGGATACGCTTTGACAGGACAAATTTAGCTTTTCTTGCCGGCACATTTTTTATCCTTTTTTTCTTGCTTATGCTTGGTGTAACTTTTTCTGTCTCTTTGTATAGCACAATCCTTTGGTTGGGCTCCATTGTTATTTCTTTTCCTGTAGCCTTGCCATTTAAATTCTTTTGGATACTTACCGAGCCTTCTACCAGGGTGGTCTCTACAGTATGATCTCCCGGATAGGACTTCACATTAAATTTAGTTCCAAAAACCTTCACCGTGAGATCAGGAGTTTTTACTAGAAATAGGCGATTTTTATCTTTTGCAACTTCAAAAAAAGCTTCCCCCTCCAGGAATACATTTCTACTATCATGCGAAAATTGTTGTGGGTATCTTAGTTTAGAATCTGCATTAAGCCAAATTTTACTGCCATCCGGTAAGTTGATGGTGGTACTGCTGCCCTTTGGAGTTTCGATAACGTTGTAGGCAATTTTGCTTTTCACAATGGGATTGGACTGCTCAAAAATAAGCCATGACGCCACAAAACCTAATATAAAAACTGCGGCTACTTTAAAAAACCAACTGCCATTAAAGTTCCTAAGCTTAGATTTAAAAATATTATTATTGATTGGTTTATCTTCGATCCGAGTAAGTACATTACTAAAATCGGATTGAATGCTATGCTTATCCAATTCTTTTTCTAACTCAATAGAATTCCAGGTATCTCTGATTTGTTCAAAGTAGCTAAAATGTTCAGTATCTGACGAGATCCAATCTTCAAGAAGTCTTAAGTCTTCTTTTGAAGCCTCATTCATCAAAAATCTGACAATAATATTGTTATCGAAATTATACCCTTCTTTCATTCTTTTACTGTAATATATCTAAGGCAATCCCTTGATCATTACTACTTACAAGAATTATATACTTTTAAATATAATCAGGATAAGTCAGTTGCAAATGACAAATATGGCTTGAGGTTTTCCTTCAAAACCTTTAGGGCACGATATATTTGGGTCTCAACGGTGCGGGGAGATATCGAATATATTTCCGCTATTTCTTTATTCTTCATGCCACGGAATCTGCTCATTTTGAAAATATTCCTGCATTGCTCGGGGAGTGTCTCAATTATCCTTTCGATCCTTTCAGAAAGATCTTTGTGGACCACCAACTCGTAGGCATCTTCACTTGCTGCTGTTTTGTAGGCCCCTTCGTTAAGCTTTATTAAAAATTCTTTAATATAATTTTCTTTAGTCGCTCCCCGCTTTAAATGATTGATACATGCATTGTGAACGGCACGGAACAGATATGATGAAAGTGACTTATCAATGGTGAGTTTTTGTCGTTTATCCCATAAATACACAAAAACATCCTGAACCAGGTCTCGCGCAGTCTCAGTCTCCATGACAAATTTTTTAGCATACAAAACCAGGTTCTTGTAATGATCAAGAAATAACTGCTCGTAAACTTTTTTGTCTCCAAAGCGCAAGCCAGAAATTACAGCCTTATCTGAAATTACCATATACTTTTAACCTCATCGAATAATCAAATCGATATCTAAAAAAGAATTAAAATCCCTTGGTTAGGTGAGTCGATATATTAGGGCGTAAACGCAAATATAAAAATTAATATATATTTTAATAAAAATATGTCAGCTGATTTGATTTAATGAACGATTCTGACAGTCTGAAGGTGAGTATTACATTGAATACAACAAGAATTATAAAGGAAAGCATGGAAGCAAAAACACCAAAAGAATTCACTCCGAACACAAATAATATTCCGGATATCTGGCCTGCCAGCAAAATAAGTCCCTGCGAGGTGGATTCCGGAGCAGGGTAACTTTTCTCTGCTCCGTATTGAAATCCAATTGGTCCGGCGCTCATGATGAAAAAACCAAAAATAAATCCGGAAATCATTAATGGGGTAAAAGCTGTAAAGAAGGTAAGACCAATTAGCCCGGGCAGCATAAGCGCCATGCAAAGAATTAAAAACGGCTTCCTTTTTTCAATTTTATCAGAAATAGGAGGGATGATCAAAGCGCCCAATACACCACCTACCAACATTACACCTCCTACCATACCGGTTTTTTCCATTGATAAACTACCACAAATCTGATCAATGCAAGTACTCACCGCATTAAATATTCCCAGGCCGACAAAGAACATAAGCAACAATAGTTTCATATCAATGGATTTAAATATTTTTTTCATCCCGGCAATAGGACTTATCCTGATTGCTTCTTCAAAGGTGGATGGAGGGCTTGGCGGCGCCTCTTTGAAAAAAAGAAGCAACAATATTGATCCGGCAACCGAAATTACGCCATAGAATAAAAGCATTTGACTGAGGTCGTATGAGCTAGCGCTGCTTTGAGAGATTAAAACAGGTGTTAATGCCAGGGCAATAATTATCCCTACATATTGGGCGAGGGATCCAATACCAGCAACGGTTGCTCTTTCATTTTTCGGAAACCACTGCGCTCCAACTTTTGTGAGCGCATTGAGAATAAAAGGTTGGGCTGCTGCCAATCCTGTTTGAGCAATTGCTACCATCACATAGCTATCGGCAAAAACAGCTTTCATAAGGGAAAACACCCCCGTTAGAATAGCGCCAATTGCCAAACCTCTTTTCAGGCCATAGGTATCGATAATGTAGGAGGCCGGAATACTCAATATGATAAACACAATCATGTATATCATAGAAAGAAAATCGACCTTAAGCGCAGTGACATTATAAAAATCCTGGGCAGCAGAAGCGATGGAGGCAAAAGTCAACCATTGAATTTCAATAATTACCGTAATTAAAAAGTACAAAGCCAGAATGACCCAGCGATACCGGTATATTTTTATTTCATCGCCTCCCATATTTTATGCCTTGGGACTAATTCAATCTTTTTTCTTTTGTTTGGAGTATTTCAACAAATAAAACTGGTGCATCAAATGAGCCTCGAATTTGCTGATTCCTTTTGCCCCACCTAAAAATTCTGCCTCAATAAATGCCTTGCACGCTTTCTCCAATACCTGGCACACTACAAATGCCTCTTTCATATCGCGACCGACGCAAACAGCGCCATGGTTGGCCATTAAGGCAGCATATCTTCCTTTTAACGCTTTCACCGTAGCCTTTACAATTTTTTTGGTATTTGGCAAGGCATATTCGGCACACCGCACATTTGGCCCAATAATCTGTGCCATGTCATCCAATATCGGAGGAACATCTCTTCGGGCAGCAGCAACGGTGGATGCATTCATCTGGTGCGTATGTATTACCGCTTTGATTTTATCTCTGGTTCTATAAATTTCGGTGTGGAGCTTAAATTCTGATGAAGGTTTGATGGAACCTTCATAGCTATGGTCCTTATAATTTACGATAACGATATCATCGACCGTCATGGTTTCATATTCCCTTCCGCTGGGAGTGATCGCCATCATGGTATCATCAATCCTGCAACTAATATTTCCCCATGTACCGGATACATATCCGCTGGCAAGCAGTTCTTTTCCTGAATCGCAAACCAGTTTTTTTACCTCATCAATAGTCATATTTCTATACTTTATTTTTAATAATTCCTAAATGCATCCAATAATCCACAAGACATTGACAGTCATATGATTTATCTAATATGATTATAAAATTAAAATTTCAATTAAATAATCTGAGTTATATGTCAATGTCGTAATTTATAGCTCATTATAAGTTTCAATAATTATTTCCTGCACTATACAGGTTATAATGTAAATCTTTTTGAATTTGAATGCTTGTATGTAGCCTTCAGTGATTTGTAAATATTTTTATACCCTGAAAATAACTCATCGTAAATTGCATAATTGTCAGGATTAGGAAGAAACTCCTTATTCTTTCCTACGATCGACTGAACTGCTTTGAATTCTGTAAATACCCCGGCTCCAACAAAGGCGCACATTGCTGCCCCGATTGCCCCGGCCATTTTAGCTTGATTGGTGGTGATAATTTTTCGTTTTGTGACGTCTGCAAAAATCTGCATCCAGTTATCATTTTGCGTTCCACCCCCGGTGATCCTTAATGATGGGATCTTAAAACCGAAATCCTTTTCATAATTTTCAATAATCCATCGCAGATTGTAGGCGATGCCTTCCGAAAGCGCCCTGACAAAATGGCCTCTTTTATGCTCCAGGCTTAAATTATAAATTGTGCCGCGTGTGGTGGTGGTGCTCACGGGACATCTCTCACCCAAAAGCCACGGCGTAAAAATTAAATGATCGGAACCGGGAGGGGTTTCCATGGCTTCCATATCCATTAGCTCGTAAATGCTTTCGCCTTTTATGCTGTTTTTTTCCATGGAATAGAATCGCTCGATCAACCATTCCAGGTTGGCTCCAGCAGATTCGGTAATGCCAACGACCAGGTTTTTTGATGGGTCGGCGCTCTGCAGGCAGACAGCTCCATTTTTGAATTTTGGATCTCTTTTTGTCATCACCCCAACCCAGGCTGAGGTACCCAGGTAAATATGCCCTTCGCCCTCCTCAATTGCACCGGCGCCAATCGCCGCACTTTGCGTATCGTCGCATCCGCCAAATACCGGAATACCAGAATCAAGTCCCATCTCAGCAGCAGCTGTCTCGGTCAACCCACCTACATTATCAATTGATCGCACCAGTGGGGGAAGTTTTGCTGTATCAATTCCGGCAAGTTTAAAAAATATACGTTCCCAATCTTTTTTCTTCAAATTGAAGGCATAGGAGCAAGCGCCAGACCATTCCGCAACTTTTATTCCTGTGGATTTAAATTTCAAATATCCATTTACATCGAGAAAATATTCAGTTTTGTTATAAATATCCTGATGGGTTTCCTTTAGCCACATCAATTTCGGGATCACATCTTTACCTGTGAGTTCAATTCCTACAATGGATTTAAAGATCTTTCTGCCTAAAAACCGGCGCATGAGTTTTGTTGCCTGAGCTTCAGCCCTGCCATCCACCCAGGTGATGTTATTATAAAGTATGTTATTTTCATCATCAATAGGAATAATCCCCATGGCCTGAGTGGTATGAACTATGCCGATGATCTCAGATGATTTGATTTTTGAGGTCTCAATGATTGATTTTGTGGAGGCAATAATTGCTTGCCAATAATCGTCAGGATTCTGCTCTACCCAACCGGGATTAGGATAAGAAAAGGGGTATTCCTTCTCGGAGGAGGCAATAATCTTTCCCTCAGTATCAATCAAAACTGCCTTATTGCTACTCGTACCTACATCATGGGCAATTACATATTTTCTCTCCATGTTATAACATCTCACCTATATAATTCATGAATATTTCCTGTTTGTAGATAAAGCCTTTTTGCTAGGCGTAGCTTCTAACTCTTTACATCTATCAATTAATAGTTTCTAATTTATACACAAATCATAAAATACACTTAAACTCATTCAATTCGCACTTCTTTCTTTTCTTTCTACTTCCCGCTACTTCCTACTGCCACTTTTTACCTCCCTAAAGGCTTATCAATTGTATTATTCCTACATGATAGAAATCTGTTTCTTTTGTAAACTAAACTCCTTCTATCTTTTGAAAAACACTTTCAAAACGGTTGAGGGCATCATCAATAATATCATCCGTGTCGGCCATGCTGGTGTACATTCTGCTTCCTGCTAAAGTCACAAGCCCCTCTGCCATATATGCAGCGCCCATTTCTTCCATCATGTGCTTTCGTTCTTTTATTTCGGCGAGCACTTTCATAATCTTAAACCAGTTTAATTTTATGAACATCACTCCCGAAGTTTCCAGGTGATTGATTGATCCCTGATTATAGGCCACGAAAGGTAAATTATATTTTTCAATCAATTGCTGCAATCCCTTAGTCAGTCGGTCACCGGCCTTTCCGGCTTTTTCACATGCATTTTGCTTTTCAATTTCCATGATCGTGTAATATCCGGCTGCAGCGCTTATCGGATTGGCTGCCATGGTTCCTCCCACCATAGCTCGTTTCTTTCCACTCTGCAAACCTGCTGCCAGATATTCCATCACATCCTGGTTTCCTCCCAAGCCACCGGCAGAAGGATATCCCCCAGCTACAACTTTGCCAAACACTGTAAGATCAGGCCTCACACCAAAGTAACCTTGCGCCCCACTCAAACCGATTCGGAAAGCCGATACTACTTCATCAAAAATGAGTAAGGCGCCATATTTATCACACAGCTCCCTTACCTGTTTGTTGTATTCAAAATCTATTGGTCTGGTTCCACTTTCTGGGCCGATAGGTTCTAAAATTACGGCTGCCGTTCCTCCGCGCAGTTTGTTCATCCTCAATTTTTTCTCCAGTGATGAAATGCTGTTCGGCCACACTTCCTGAGTGTGCTTTGAACAGGATCTTGGGATACCATGCGCTTCAAATCGTCCGGTCCCCGGAATCCTCATTCCGTACACCATCTGATCGCTCCAGCCATGATAAGCCCCTCCAACCTTAATGATTTTCTTTTTCTTTGTGGCCAGTCTAGCGACACGAATTGCGGCCATTACCGCTTCAGTTCCACTACCCAGCATCCTGAAAAGATCTATTGATGGATATAGATCACAAATCTTCTTTGCAATTTTAAATTCATATTCATGAAATAATCCCGTAGACGGACCACATTCATGAAGCAGTTCAATAATTTTGTCCTTTACTAATGGGTAATTGCTCCCCAGGACAGTCGGTCCGCCGGCCTGAAGAAAATCAATGTATTTATTGCCATCTTTATCGTGGAGATAAGCTCCTTCAGCTTTGGTAAAAACTAGCGGAAAAGGATAATTAAATGCGAGATTATGTTGCACTCCTCCCGGGATATAATTCATGGCCTCGGAGGTAATGGCGTAGGATCTTGAACATTTCTGATCAAAATATTTTTTATACTCATCAATCTCATTTCTCTTTATCGGCCTGATTGGTTGGCTCAAAAGATTGTCAAGTTTTTTATAAATTTTCTGTGTATCGTGATATTCATTTATTGCATAGCCGGCACTGCTCATATTTTCCTCTGGTTTGTTAGCTTAAAAAAGTATTCTAAGTAAAGGCATATAACTCATGTGATCTACTTACAATTTATTCCCATTTAAACAAAAAAATCATGACTTTCATGTCATAAGGACACACTCATGATCACCTTCGATACACAAGTTTCAATTTTACATCATTTTTAGCCTGAAGGATGACCCCCAAATTACAAGCAGATAATATTTCAGGAGTCATCCAGAAATAGAAAATTTCATGAATTATTGAGGTTAATTAAATATCACCCTAATTTATATTTAATATTTTCCTTGTTTCCTCCTCAGTTCCCAAAATGACGGCAATCCATTTAGTTCGTTTATTTTGTTCAAGCACAATTTTAATGGTCATAGTTAGTGGAACGGATAAAAACATTCCAACTACACCAAATATAAATCCCCAAACAATTAATGAAAGAAACACAACAAGTGTGGACAAACCCAGGCCTTTCCCCATAACCCTGGGTTCTACTATATTCCCCATCACCAAATTAACGACCAGATAAGCTATACCTGTCCATATCATACCTCCCACACCCAATTGAACCAGTGCCAGCAACATGGTTGGTGCAGCAGCTATGATAGATCCGATATTTGGAATATAATTTAACAGAAAGGCAATTACTCCCCATAAAACCGGGTAATCAACTCCGGAGACGAGAAGCCATATCCAAATAAAAATCCCTGTCAAAAAGCTTATTACAGTTTTAATTGAAAGATAACTTCGGATACTCTGACTAATTTTATCCAAATATTTTAATGAATTTCCATGCACTTTTTCGATTAGATCACCTTTAAGTGCAAAACTCTTAATTTCCAGCAACATAAAAATGGTAATTAGTATTATCACAAACGAATTTGACATGACACCACCGATCTCTCCAACAGCCCCTGCAGTAAAGCTGAGGATTTTTCCAGGATCTATTAAATCGACCAATTGCCGTGGGTTTATATTTGCTCCGGCATCATTAAGATAACTTATAATTGAAAGCGTAATTTGTCTTAAATTTTCCTCGTACCTGGGAGCATCATTTGTAAAGCGTGAAAACGATTTGCCAATAATTCCTCCGAAAAACAAAAAAAGCAATGCCACACCTCCCAAGACTATTGCTATAGCTATTACATTTGGAACTCTCCTTTTTTCTAACCATAAGATTGGTTGAGCACAGATTATACTTATAAATAATGCCAGAATTATAGGGAGGATAATGGATTGTGCCGCCATTACACCTGCTATAATCACAATCAATGATGCGAATATTATTATTGGTGATATTTTGGATTCTTTCATAATTTGGATTATCAAATACAACTAACTTAAAATTACAGGCATTCGGTAAAAATTATGGGAAAATACGGCTTTTTACTTCATAGCGGTAAATTATTAAGAAAAACTAAAACCAATCCATATAATTTT
>SDBV01003919.1_pt1 | contig 21625 bp, 24 predicted proteins | sample 2277081 | NCBI WGS metagenome assembly SDBV01 (sample SAMN10402039, study PRJNA504765) | marine sediment metagenome | isolation source: marine sediment core GS10_PC15, 223 cmbsf | place: Arctic Ocean: Southern Knipovich Ridge | collected 2010 | reverse complement strand
GATCCATGTGTGGGAACCGGACGGCTCCTGATGGCAGCTCACAAGCAGGCACCAAATGCCAGGTTGTTTGGAGTTGACGTTGATCTTAGAGCACTACGTATAGCTTTCACCAATTTCGCTATTCACGATATTTCAGGCTACTTGCTTCACGCAGACAGCCTTCGACATGAGACAGACATATCCACTGACGAAGGATTTCATAACTGGCAGTATGCCAACAAGTGGTATTCCAGTATAGATCAATTGAAGCCAATTAAAACTCATGGTGGGTCGAAATCAGAAGTAAAAAGCGGTGATCAGCTCACCATGTTTGGGAAATGAGCAGTTCAATTTATCTCCCGGTTTGGATAAACGTACTTGTGCATTTGCATAGAGCACCAGACAGCAAGAGATATTGCCAAAGACTGAGCCGGGAAGTCGATACATCCATAAATCATCTAAGGGCTATTGTCAGGCGTCTTGCTGAGAAAAAACTCGTAGAGGTCGTCGCTACGAAAAAGATAAAGAGAATTATAGTGACCGATAAAGGCAAGCGGATTGCTGTCGCGGTCCAAAATATCAAATCTGAATTAAGATGAAACCAGACTATGAAAGAATTAAACGAGAACTCTCGATAGAGCGAGTGCTTCGCGAGTACGGCATGTCACTGGACCTGAAAAAAAGTGGATCACAACTTTATGGACGTTGTCCGATTCACAACGGAGACAATCCAAAGGCATTCAATGTTAGTCTTGAAAAGAATCTGTGGAATTGTTTTACGCATTGCGGTGGTGGCTCTGTTATTGACCTGCTGATGGCTGTTGAACACGTTAGTGCCCGAGAATCTGCCCGAATAGGATATGACCTGCTGGGAATTGATAATCCAAAAGGTTATACTTCTGAACCTGGACTTAAACCGCTGAAATTCAAACTAACACTTGATCCAGAGCATCCATATCTGGAGAAGCGAAACATCACTCCTGATGCAGCGAGTCACTTCGGTATTGGATATTGCAATAGAGGGATAATGACTGGAAGGATTGCCATACCCGTACACGACACTGACGGGCACCTGGTGGCCTATTGTGGCCGAGCGATTGATGATACTCAGCCGAAATATCGTTTCCCTCGTGGATTTCCTAAGAATAGGGTTGTTTACAATCTCAATCATGTTGTCAAGGATCAAGGTAAAGAAGTAGTTGTTGTCGAGGGCTTTTTCGACGTGTTTGCTCTTTATGCAGCAGGTCTTGAAAGTGTCGCCCTGATGGGCAGTTCAATGAGTCATCATCAGAAGAAGCAGTTGCTCTCACTTGAACGAAGGCTTGCATTCATGTTTGACGGAGACGAAGCCGGCAGGCGTGGGATGCGCCAAGCAATCGACGCTCTGCATGAGAAGCGGCCGATTAAAGCAATCTACCTTCCTGAGAACATGCAACCGGATCACTATGGGCCAAACTACATACGGGAGTTCCTATATTGAAGATGTATTCAGCTTTTAGCGATTAAATAACGCTCACCAAATAATAGAATGGAAAAGAGGAATCAGGAAAAAGAGGATGAAGTCGATGAGATAGTTGATACTCTGCTGGAGCTGCCTGTTAAGAATCTAGAAGAACGGATGAAGCAGCTTGAGACAGAGATCCAGATGAGGGCGATTATCCGAAATGGCGCCCTATCCAGCCTGGGTACTCACCAACTCAGACTTGAAGAGAACCTGAGGCAGATACATTATCGAAGCGCAATAGACGGTTCTGCCTTGTCCCGGAAGACAACCCTTGAACAAGAAATGGCACGGACTGAGTTCAGGAAGATTGACGAATGGCTCGCGTATTTCAAGGATGTTATCAAGCTGAATGATGATCTACAGCAAGCCAGGGAAGAACTTGCCCTTGAACGTGAGAAACGGAGGTTGATCAAATGAAAGAGATTAAGGATTTACTGAGGAAATTGGAACCTGTGATGGGTGAAAAAGCCAGAGGCTTGTGGTATCTGAACCTGCTGTCGAAGGATTCCAAGGCAGCCCAGGGCAATAAGGATCTGCTCAGGCTCCTCGCTGATAGAAAAGCTAAGCAGGATTACCAGGAGAGTATTAGGCTGCCTCCACCGGTGTCGGAGAAATTGGCCGGGGACTACCATATAGGCTCTGTGATATATCCTGATAAAGAATTTGCAGAGTTCGGACTGCGGGAAGATGAATTCATCAAACACATCCTGATCGTGGGAATGACCGGCACAGGGAAGACAAACCTGAGTTTTCACATTCTAAGGGAGTTGGCCAGGCATAAAAAGCCCTTTCTGGTCTTTGACTGGAAGAGGAACTATCGAGACCTGAAGCAGCTGCCTGAGTTCCAGGATCTGAAAGTGATACGTCTGGGCGATCCCCTGTGTGACTTCAAGTTCAATCCTCTAATACCGCCACCAGGAGTTCACGCAAAACACTGGATGGCCATGCTCGTGGACGTGATGAAGCACGCATTCTTCGTCGGTCATGGTGTGGAGTATTTCCTCAGAAAAGGAATCGACTATCTCTACGAGTAATTTGGGATTTATGATGGGAAAGGAAGTTATCCAACATTTAGGGATCTTGAGAAGTCTCTGAAAAAGGAATTCGTCCGCGGGAGAGAGATGCTATGGATGAGTTCTGTCAAGAGAACCCTGGCCAGTCTGACGTTTTCAGGTTTGCTGGGAAATGTCCTCAATGTTCGACAGCACGAGAGCATTGAGACGCTGCTTCAACAGAATGTGGTCATTGAAATGGATAACCTGGCAACGATTGAGAAGATTTTCTTTGTTGAGGCCCTACTGCTCTGGATCTACGAGTTCAGGAAACAGGAAGGCAAGCGAGAAGAGTTTAAACATGCCATTCTAATTGAAGAGGCTCACCACGTGCTTTCAAAGGGGAAAGAGCATAAGTCAGGCACTGAAACCATCATGGAGACCATTGTCCGGATGATCAGAGAATTCGGAGAGGGAGTGATTGTGATTGACCAAGAGCCCAAGAAATTGAGTGACTCTATTATCGCGAATACGAACTCCAAGTTTTGCTTCACTCTTGGTAACGGAGCTGATATTGCAAGCATCGCTCGTTCGATGAGTCTGATTCCAGAGCAGAAAAGGATGATAGATCATCTTGAAGTAGGACATGCTATTGTGAAGATGAAGGACAGGTTTGTTGATCCAGTACATGTGAGGTTCCCTCTGGTTAGTATAAAGAAAGGACTTTATTTGGATTCTAATGATGAAGTAAATGCCTCTGTAGGTTCCCCTTAGGGTAAGAAGATGGTGTTGATTGTGAAGAAGCTCGTGCCTGTGTATCAGCCCGGGGATAAGGTTCCGAGACAATGGCTCAACTTGAGGAAGGCAGTCTACGTGACCACGTTCAAGCACCCGTATCCTAACATGGCAGTGATTCTTCAGGAACAGTACGGCTTGAAGCCGGATGAGAAGATCGTAGTGTTCTGGACAAAGGAGATTGCGCTGCCTAACTTTAATAGGTACCGGATTAGATTTAGGAAGGTGTATAGTGGAAGACTTGAGGAATTGGATGATTCTATTCTCAACGATTTGCAGCGTCGAAAGGTTCCGAAAGGTTTATGAATGATGATATGTCAAGATTTTAATCTTGCGTCAACGAAATTATGATATTAATATGACACTAAAGGCTTTTCATCAATATCAATTAATATGGGAAGGGGGTAATGGTACCAAAATGATGTTTGTATTTATTTACGGTAGTCAACCCCCGCAGAGTTAAACTCTTGCAGTTATCTCGATATTCTTGGGACGGCTTATTCCGGTATTCTGTTCTTCCACGCTTCTGCGATTCCAAGAAACACTTCCCTGAATCACTAGCACTCTCTAATTACAGCTTCTCTGTAGGGCGGTTTACTATCGTGTTAGCGGAGGGAATGATACGAACTGCTCTGACGACCGGCATATTTAAAAACGTTGGATCATTCTATCACTCATTTGAATTCGAATCCAATTAAGAGGTATCTCAAATGGAACTTCCATACGAAACACGCCAAGCGCAATTGTATGCTTTGATGTCTGTAATTAAGTCAGTGTCTAGTAATATGATGCTCCAAAACGTCGTTTTTCTGTCCCAGAAGATTGGTGCAATAGACAATATATATGATTTTCACTTAGCAGATTCTCCAATCGGTACACCGTATTCCCCCTCTCTTGAACTTGACTTATTATCATTAGAAAACCAGGGCTATCTATACGACACCGGTTCTCCTGAATGCTTTACCCTAACGATGAAACCCTATCAATTAGATAGCTCTCCTCGAATTAACCAAGAAAAATTTGAAGAAATATTACAAATGGATTATGACCAATTAAAATCGGTAGCCAAAGTCATTCAAATCAAAGATGAACTTGAGCATGCTGGAATAAGTGATCGGTCTGAAATAATAAACAGAACATCTGACTACCTCTTTATTTCTAGAGATAATGTTCAGCAATCCCTCGATTATATCGAATAAGGAATGATCTATCAGTGACAAATCAGGATTATCATTAAAAAATTCGAACTTTTTAAAATTCTCCACTCGTCACTGAACATTGTATCTGAAAGCAATATTCTTAATACTTTCATTACTCTTTAATATATTCACATGTTATGAAAAAAAGATCCTCAATTCAAAGATTTATGGAATTCGAATCAAGACAAGGTCTTGATTATATCAAAGATCCCATCTATCAATACATTCAGATTACAAAACCGTATGATGATGCAACGGACGAAGTAACTGAGCGCAATTTGCTAAATTCAAAATGGCTCCAACGCCTCAGAAGGATAAAACAGACTCAATGTGCACATCTTGTCTATCCTGGGCTGGAGAACTCTCGATACCAGCATGTTCTTGGTGTTATGCATCTAGCAGGACAATTTACACGACAATGGTATGGAACTTTTTGGCATGAGATGAAAACTCAGTATGATAAAACTAAATCTTCTGCAATAGGTGACTCACTTCCTAATTTTCATAAGATATGTCCTGAAATTAACTATGTTGAAGAGGTATTTCGTATAGCGGGACTTTTACATGATGTGGGACACGGGCCGTTTAGCCATTCTCTAGACATCGGTTATAAAAATGCTTTCCCCGATAAAGATCTAACACATGAAGATGTATCAAAGCTCATTATTGAAGAAAAATTAGATGATATTATCAGAGGGATAAAGAGGAGTCCAAATGGCCCATTTGAGCAAGAAATTGATCCCACTATCATTTCTTGGCTAGTTAAGCAAGATGATACCATTAAAATTGACAGCGCTTTAAAATGGCTTGATAATCTAAAAGGCATTATATCTGGTTTCTATGATGTTGATTTACTCGATTATCTTGTTCGTGATTCTTACCATGGCGGTTCTATCGAATACGGAACCACTGACGTTGAAAGATTAAAGTTGACTTCTTTTCTAACGCCAGAAGGTGTTAAGATTTACAAGACTTCAATGCCTGCTCTTGAGAATCTGTTGATATCGCGTATGCAAATGTATCGGACTTGCTACTACCACAAGACAGTAAGGGCTTTTGAAATTCTCGTCGAAAAGATAATGCCTGAAACACTCGCACTCTTAGGAGTCACACATCCTGACGATGATAAAGAGCGATTTTTAAGCCTCTTTTATGATTTTGACGAATACAGTTTATTTGAAAAAAGTAGAAGTTGGATGAACTCTGAGAATCAACGAGAGAAATATATTGGTGAATTGTGGCAAAAGGTGTATAATAGAATACCCTTCTATAAACTTGCGTACACGAACGAATATAGAATCGATAGCAATTTGTTCGCCAGGTTATCTCAGCATTTATACGATGATCTAATTAAAGCGTTTATGGCAGAATATTCTAGTCTTCTTTCAATCGATGATCCAGGGCTACGAGATATGGGGCTAACAGATGAGAGTATTAAAGAACTGCGAACCTCGAGATTTGAAGATATAATTCATATTGATCTTCCTGCAATAGCACCTAGGAGAATCAATCCTTTCCAGTTAGAGCATAAATTTACTATTTTTGATCCACGATCCGGTAAGGAAGATAGCTGGGGTGTATTCCGTTTAGTTGAAAATATTCCTGTGAAGCTACAAATAATAATGGTTTTTACTAAGCCCCATTTTAAGGAATTAATTGCAAATATTTCTAACAAAGTTTATAATAAGTTTGTTTTTGAAAAAATACAACCTACTAGTTTCTAACAGTAATTCATTTTAAAGAATTCCACAACTTCGTATATTTAACTTAAGCGTAATATTAGTTGATTCCATCTAAATATAGTCTATCAATCATAATTAGTATAGTCTATCCGGTAAATTAATAACTTCTTATATTAGATATGTGTAGGGTGAGGTTTAGGAAGGTGTATAGTGGGCAAGTGGATGATTTGAATGAGATATTCACTAGAAGATAATCGATCTGCTAAACTTAGGTGGTGAATAATTGGCTATAGACAGTAGGAGTCATCATCATGGCAAGACTCACCGAAGATAACCTTAGAAAATATGTATCTCAGCGTTGCATCAATGCACTAGAAAAGGGAAAACTCATAAAGGAAGCGGCAGTTGCTAAAAGGCTGATAAGCACTTTAGACGGATATGAAGATCTTCAAAATTTTGGTGATCTGAGACAAATTGATCAGGCCTCAGCTGTTGTAATAGACGTTAGAGATTCGTCTGTTAGAGCAGCTACGCTTGGACCATACCGCACATATATCACCATTGAATGCTTTTTACCTGTTATGGCCAAGCTTGTCGCTTTTTTCGGGGGGACTGTTGTCCAATTTACAGGTGATGGTCTTTTTGCTCTGTTCTATCGAACCGATATACAAACATATACGCGGGCGTGTTATTGTGCAGCGTACATGATGCTGACAATCCATGAAATCATAAATCCCATTCTTAGCGCAGCAGGTATACCTTCAGTTGGTGAGCTGCCTCCGCTTGAGTGTGGTGCCGGTCTTGATATCGGTTCGTGTTTTGCTGTTAAGACAGGTTCTGAAGCTTTCGCTACAATCACGCCGTATGGAGAATGCATAAACAACGCATCACACCTCTCTTCTGGAGTGAATCGTGTTAAACTAACAGATAGATTTTACAAGTTTGTTAAAAATATGCATGACGCCAACTTTGGCAAAATTGACGATGTTAATTGGCATTTAAACTGGGCAATATTTAAGTTTCCGACACTAGATTTCTAATCTGGTAACCTGCAATGGTTAGAGGTGTTCTGGGCGAAGGAGATCTCACTTCCGCATTTCAATAGGTATAGGATTAGGTTTAGGAAGGTGTATAGTGGGAAGGTCGCAACCTTAAAATAAAACAAGCTCAATTTTATCTAGGGATATTCCTTAATACTTATTATCTTTATCTATGTCGGGGAATATTTTATAGCATTCGTAGGAGGAATAATTAATGTATTGCGGATTATGTGATTCAGCTCCATGTACATGCAGGGAAAATGTGTTCATACCCACCGAGTACTTCAATTCTGCCGATCTTGATAAGATTAAGAACCCCCTTGCCCAGACGGCAACAATTCCATTGATAGAGCAAAAGCCACTCATCCCGATTAAGCGAGAATGTCTAAGGTGTGGAGGAACTGGTTGGGTGAAAGAAATTGTTAGAAACGACCAATTCGATCCAGGTTCATATGATGGGCCTTGTTTATCATGTGGCGGGAGATAATCGTAGAGACGGTAACCATCTCGTAGTAGATTCCCACAAATGTGCCGCTCCAAGACGATTAGGCAATGTAAAATTAGAAGATCGTTGTGTTCTGGACGAAGGAGATCGCTCTACCTCACTTCAATAGGTACAGGGTGAGGTTTAGGAAGGTGTATAGTGGGAAGGTTGAGGAAATGAAAAATTCGATTGGCGATAAATCGAGAATAAATATTTCTAATTCTTGAGGGGAGTTGAACTATTAAAAAACAGTTCAGAAGCATTATAAGCTACTTCAATAAAAGTTTGAATACAATGCTCGAAATATTGTATATTCCCACGATTTCTCAGAATAATTGAAATTCAAGCTCTTGATAGATGAAATTTCTTAGAGGAATTAATCCCACCAAATTAGGTCGCATTAAGTTATTTGCGGCATTTCTAGGCCTGAGTTTGATTGGCTTGGCTACTCTGTCTATAGTTGGCACCTCATTTTACAATATTGACCGAGTATTCGATCAGGATCGTAGACATTTAGCCATAGGTCAGGCAGGACATTTTCCTCTTTATTTTGGTGTAGCTATTGACTATCCCAAACGTCTAAAAATAAATACTACAAAACGCTTTACACTGACAATAATCCCTTTGATAATGAAGGATGATTACGAATTTTACGAGCTGGACGGGTGGGGTTATTATGCATACTTCGATAGCATAAAGATCAAGTTGTCTTCTCCTTCCTTCGATATCAACGATGGCGTGCGGCAGGTTCCGATAAAACCTTATACCAAATTAACATGGCTAATTACGCCAAAGAGGAGCGGTCAGCACATAATTCAGCTTGATCTGATAGACATTATTAATGTCAACGCAAAATGTTCGGGATATTATGCAAAGGATGACTATATCATCATCTATAATAGAAACAATCGAGAAAAAACATATAATTCTTCGGGCGTAATTGATATTGACATCGAGGTTGTCACAATGTGGGGTTTAAAAGATATCACACTTGAAGTTATTCAACTAGTAATATTGTTTTTAGGTTTCCTGCTGATGTACCCACAAGTGCAAATTTTTCTCAGCTCTAGATTTAAGAAACCGAACGGTGCCAACAAATCAGCGTAGCTGCTGGAATATTTGGAATTCGGTTCCCTGATGAAGCTACTTTTAGGATTGAAGTAATAATTAGAGATAAATCCATCTCATATCATTTTAGATATATAATCCGAATTTGACTGTTGACATAACTCGCATAATCAGTTGGCGTAACGACGTTCAAGTATCCATATCCGAACATGGCGCAGATCCTGCAGGAGCAGTACGGGCTTAAGCCTGATGAAAAGATTGTGGTTTTCTGGACGAAGGAGATAAGTCTACCGCACTTCAATAGGTACAGGGTGAGGTTTAGGAAGGTTTATAGTGGGGAGGTCGCAAATCTTGGACGCAGCATGGCCAAAAGTCGCTTATCCATATATAAATTCAACCATGAATGCCTCTGACCCTCACAGAGCAACCGTTCTATTTGATGAATTCGGTACTCCAACTTTCCGTACCGATAGAGAGTCTGATTATTTCTTGGGAGTCGGTGTTGTCTATCCCAGAGAAGTTGAGGATGATCTTTTTAAGCAGGCTGATGAATTATTTGGTCTATCAAATAGGAATCCTCTGAAGAACAGTCGTATTGCAGTTCCACGTGCAGAGAACATTAAGCTTTCCCCCAAAAACTAGACACGGTGTTAAGATGGTAAATTAGCTACCTGGTGCGAGTGGAAAGGGAGCAGAATGAAGCGTAAGCAATACAGTGCGTCGTTTAAGGCGAAGGTGGCCTTGGAAGCCATCCGCGGGTTGAAAACCACCAACGAAATAGCGTCAGAATTTGGAGTTCATACAACCCAGATCGGATACTGGAGTCACTTCCTGAGATATTTACCAACAATCAGGGCCGGTCCAGGGATGAATATGCGGCTTTGAGGGACCGGTTATATCAACAGATTGGCCAGCTCCAGGTGGAGTTGGAGTGGCTAAAAAAAAGACTGGATATACCTGCTGAAGTTAGACGTGGCATGGTGGATCAAACCTGCGGAGAGATTCCCATCAAGCGTCAGTGTGAACTTTTGGGATTGAGCCGGTCAAGCTGGTATTATCGTCCCAAAGGTGAAAATAGATTGAACCTTACGTTGATGCGATTGATTGACGAGCAGTACACTCAGACCCCTTTCTATGGCAGTCCGAAAATGACGGCCTGGCTGCGGCGTCAAGGCTACCAAGTCAACCATAAGCGGGTGGAGCGGCTGATGAATCGCATGGGCCTGCAAGCCGCTCAGCCAAAGGTCAATACCAGTCGGAAACACCCGGAAAACAAGATCTATCCCTACCTGCTATCAGGAGTGAAAATCGCTCGTCCAAACCACGTATGGAGCGCCGACATCACCTACATCCGACTGGTAGTCGGGTTCCTGTATCTAATGGCCATCATGGACTGGTATATCCGGTTTGTACTGGCCTGGAGGCTCTCCAATACACTGGACACCCACTTCTGCGTGGAAGCCTTGAAAGCGGTTCTGAGCGTAAGCCAGCCGTAGATCTTCAACACCGATCAGGGGAGCCAGTTTACCAGTTTGCGGTTCACCGGCATATTGGAGGACCGCAACATTCGTATTAGCATGGACGGCCGCGGACGGGTATTTGACAACATATTTGTGGAACGGCTCTGGCGGTCGGTGAAGTACGAAGAGGTTTACCTGAAAGATTACCAGACCCTGGCAGAAGCCTACCGTGGTCTGGTAGGCTATTTTGAATTCTATAACACAGAGCGACTACACCAGGCGTTTACGGTACGCCTCAAGAGGCTTACCAGTCAGGGGCTGGCAAGCATCACTCTGAGAATGCTGAATACCATCTTATTTCAGCATGAATTTTGTCTAGGAATGGGGGAAAGCTTAAGGATACATTTATATAGTTAATTCCTTTTTTCTTCATAAGTCATGGCAATAAAAGCCAAAAAGAACATTTCAGTACTTCATACGAATCATATTCCGAAGTTATTCCAAACATATTAGAGGTTCAATTTGCACACCTACCACACATGAAATTATTGTCATGTTTGAATAAAACTCGTTCAGCATGAAGGAAAGATTGGAAGGAAGCAAAACATTATTTAGTAATCCTATGCACTGAAATGGTTAACTTCATTTATATTGAAGCAAGATGGCAGCATGGAATCAGTTAAAGAGGAAGTTTTAAGGATTATAGGGGATCATCTGGGGATTCCGGGCGCCACATTACGGCTGGAGGCGCACTTAGCATACGATCTTGGGGCAGATTCTCTCGATCGGGTAGAGCTGATTATGACAATCGAAGAACGATTTAGGATTAAGATCCCCGAGGAGGACATTGGAGGCATCGACCGAATCACTGACATCGTTGCATATGTTGAGAAAGCCTTGCAAAACAAGTAGAAACGATACATATTGAAATGGAGTAAGGTACAGGGATAAATTAACTCACAATCGATTTCAAGTAAGGAGTATAAAATGAAATTAAAAGGAAAAACTGCCATTGTCACAGGGGCGAGTACGGGCATTGGCCGAGAGATTGCTAAGGCTATAGCCGCCAATGGGGGGCGTGTTGGCTTAATTGCAAGGACCGTCAAGCGTTTGGAAGAAACAAAGGAAATGATACAAACTTCAGGTGGTGAGGCGCGGGTCTTCCCCACAGATCTTAAGGATGAAAAAGCAATCAAAAAACTGGCCTCCGACGTCACAACAGCTTGGGGGAACATCGACATCTTGGTGCACGCTGCGGGTGTTTGGCATAACGATGACATCGCGTACGCCGGGGTCTCGCTCGTTGATACACCGAGCGGGCAGATAAATGAAGTGCTAGACGTTGGGATTCGAGCTCCTATGCTTCTTACTCGTCTATTACTCCCTGGGATGATAAAGAAAAAGCAAGGGAAAATCCTTTTTATCTCTGGGACATTTGCGAGCGGTGGGGCTGGATGGCTGCATTATTATGTGTCTAAGCTGGCCCTTGAACACTTCACTGTTGGCCTTTGCCAGGAGCTTCGTGAGCACGAGATCCAAGTCAACTGTATCTCCCCGTCGGATACAGATACTGAGGCCTTACGCAAGTTCTTCCCGGAAGATGCTGAGACAGCTATAAATCCCACTGAAGTCGCTAAGCTCGCGGTATTCTTTCTTTCGAAAGATGCAGATAATATCACAGGGCAAATCCTTGTGATCAAGAATAAAGCAGCTCATTAGCAGTAAGTTTGTTTCGGTGCTCCCTGTTACTATATGGCAACACATCACTTGAAAAAGGCTATTCCCATAGAAGAAAAGGTTAGGGTTCTCTACGATAAGTTTGGTCAACGCAAGCCGATGGGGTTGGCAGTATCTGATGTTCGAAAACCTCTTTATTTCTTACATCGTACTTTTCTAGCTGAACAGGATCTCCTTATTATCTTCAATACGAAACGTTGTCGCTATCAATGTCACTTCTGTCAACTCCCTTTAAAAAGTTCGAGATATTGGATATCAGGTGAAGATATACTCGCACAATTCGAATATGTGATCAATGAAATGAAAAATTCTCTCAGCGTACTGGATAAACTTACTCTTGCCAATGAAGGCTCAGTTCTTGATGTAGATACCTTTCCTACCAAAGCCCTTTTGACTATTGCTAGGTGCGTTCACGAGCTTCGCCTTGTTAGAAGACTTGTCTTGGAAACACGATTAGAATTTGTTAACCCGAGCGTCATCAAAAAGATTCAAAAAGAAGCCCCAAAAGCAATCATTGATATTCTCACAGGTTTCGAAACACGAGATCCTTACATCCGAGATAATGTACTCTGCAAGGATGAGCATCTAGACATATTCTTAAGTGGATTAGACAAAGTTGCTCAAAGCGGTGCAGAACTTACCTCTTATATACTTTTTAAACCAGCGCAAACCATGACTGACAAAGAAGCTTTCGTCGAGGCTGAAACCTCCATTACCTACCTAGCAAATCAATGCAGAACCAGAAACATTCCTCTTACTATTCGTCTAAATCCCATGTATGCAGCTGCAGGCTCTCGATGGGCTAAAATTGCCAATGAAACTTCGGATTATCAGCCACCGCAATTAACTGATGTCATGAAGCTCGCGGCAAAAAAGAAACTAGAAGGCCTAAAAGTTTACATAGGTCTCTCAAGCGAAGATCTTGATGAACCTTGGGGTAGTTATATTGCCCGCGAAGACTATTCTCGAAGTTTAATAAAGCCAATAAAACTGTTTAACGATGGTAAAATCTCATCCTTTGACGGAATAATTTAGAATGGATCCAACAAATCTTTTTCGACTCATGGAGACTGGATGTATAGTGTGTAGGCCTGATGGACTAAGCGTGAGAATCCATCCTTCTTGGATAGTTGAGGGTGAGGACCGCCTTTCCTATGCTTCCCTGATTCGTTTAATCGAAGGCTGCAGGGAATACCATTGGAATATTGATATTCTTCCGAAGGCCAATGATACTACGGTGGATTCCATATTGAAATCAATTACTGGGAACTTTTCAAATCCAATCTCGGCAATGAGGCTGATCACAATTACCTATAGTGTTACTGACGTTCGCTCGAAAAGTTATACCCTGAGATTTACTGTCCGTGATGGGGAGGATCAAACCCTATATGCTGAGTTTGATTTAGTTTCAGTTTTTTACGATCCAATAACCTGCAAATCAGAGGCTCCCCCCAAGGCTGTTTTAAACCATATTTCTAGGCTACATACTCAGAGGAGAAATGAAGACGAGCAATAGAAAAGAGGAATTTGATATCCTTAAGGAAATCTTTCAAAGCATAAAGGATCCTTCTCAGAGAATCGTTGCCTTTGTAGGGTCAGGCCTTAGCAGAGGGACTCCAGCTGAAATTCCTACTTGGAATGATTCCTTCGTTCGTCTTTGTGCTCGTTGTAGAGAATTAGGTCATCCGGACATTGCAGACAAGCTTCACCAAATAGCATTGCTCGCAGAATATGAACCTCACTTTCTTACGGCCTGTTTTGATAAGCTACAAAATACAATGGGTAAGACCGCATATGAAGCCTCTATTCAAGATATTCTCTCACCCAAGCGGCCTGGAACACCTCCCGCCGTGGAGATCTTAGCTAGGATTCCTTTTACAGGAATTATTACCACCAATTTGGATAAGCTCATCGAAGATGGGTGCGCAACAGCATCTGAAAATGGTAAGCGCCCAACTCTCTCCAGCGTTTGGACTTCTACTGTGGGAAGTGGTCAGGGAAATCTAGCGCGACGATGTAATTGGCTTTGGAAGATCCATGGTACAATTGATCTTCCAGACTCATGGGTTTTTACTTCTGCGCAGTATGCAAAAAGCATATATGCTAATGAACAATATACCCAAGCGCTTCAAACAATTGTTCAGAGCGCTAGACTTGTCTTCTTGGGCTATAGTATCTCTGATCCAGATATTGACCGAATACTCACACTCCTCGCTGATTACTTTGGAGGTAGAGATGATCCACATATTCTGCTAACGAGGCAGGCTTCATTTAGTAAAAAAGGTGATTTGGCTAATCAAAATATACAAGTCCTAGAGTATGGAGGTCCCGAGGATCATTCGGCTTTGTTAGAGATCTTGACAAAATTCCCCTGCTTTAAAAAAGGGAAGCATGTTGAGGACTATTTTGACGATTCCCATTATAGAAGGTGGCTTAGCGATGAGACAGGATATATCGATATACGTGGGATAGGTGGGGGGGGGAGCAAAGACAGCAGGGCAATTCGTTTTCCTATCCTCGATTTATACACAAAACTGCATGTTCTAAAAGGGCCAGCAAATTGGGATCTAGATCGAGGAAAGATTCGAGGTGAAGAACGAACCGAGTTAACTCAGGTAGTCAATGCTTCACGATGTGTGGCAATAATGGGTGATCCCGGCTCAGGAAAGACTACTTTTCTTCGTTATATTGCAAGAAGCTATTTAGAAGACCCCAGTAAACCTCTTCCATTTTACTTTAGCGTTGCAGATGTATATGATTTTATAGAGAAGAATAAATTAGAACTCACATCAGATACTTTTATAGACTTCCTATTGGATTTGAGCGGAAAAAAGAAGCTGCGTCTTACCCGAGAAGGTCTTGAAAATAGAATCAAATCAGGTCAATGCATATGGCTCTTAGATAGCTTAGACTTGATCTCTTCAGCTCAAGATCGTGAGGCAATGGTTCAGGTAGTTGAAGAAGCCTCAAGAAGATGGGAAATATGCAAGTTTGTTCTAGTTAGCAGACCACGAGCAATGAGAGGGAAAGCCATTCCTGCTGACTTCGATTTGGTTGGCATTGACCAAATGCAAGAAAAAGAGATTAGGTCATTTCTTGAGACTTGGACTGATTTGCTATTCCAGGAGACAACGAAAAAGACCCGTCGCCGTTATAGTGATGAACTTTTATCAATCATTCGGAGTAGTCCAGATCTAAGAACCATATCAAAGAATCCTGTCATGCTGACCTGCATGGCAGTAGTTCATTATAATCAAAAGCGTTTACCAGAGGGTCGAGCTGACCTGTTAGAGGCAGTGATCCATTGGCTAATCAGTCCAAGAACTAGCCCCTCGCGCACTAAGTATCCTGAACCGAGAGTTATAGAACCTTTGTACCGTGAGTTGGCATTATTCATGTTTGAGAAAAAACGGGGTCCTAGCTACCAGATCGGGAGACAATTAGCTGCAGAAACCATCGCCAAATATTTTGATGGAGTTGAAAATATTGCATTAGAATTCTTAACTGAAGAAGAAAACGAGAGAGGTTTACTGGTTCGACGTGGGGAGGGGGATCTTGCATTCTGGCACCAGTGGTTCCAAGAATATTTAGCCGCAAAAGAAATTTCTGGAAAGACGGACGACGCAAGGACAGGTTGGTGGTCTAAGCTGCGATATAATCTAGACAAGATCGAATGGCGAGAAATTATTTCTTTTGTGCCTGCTTGCTTAATTAGGTTGGGTAGTGATCGAGTTGATCTATTTTTTACGCGGTTGTTCAATTCCTGCGCAGATGCAGATCTAGTGATAAAAGCTCGAAGGGCGGGTCTCGGAGGTAGCATACTTAAGAATTTACGTGTGATAGGATATGAACCTAAGAATATTATAGTAACGTGGAACAACCTTTTGAAAGACATTCTTCTAGTGTTTAAAGAAGAAGGGGAGAGAATTCCGCTGGAGGATCGGTACGAGGCAGCCGTTGCCTATGGTCTCGGTGGTGACTCCAGGCTACGCAATTTCGAAGAAACTTGGATTCAGCTCCCCGGCGAGATTTTTCAAATGGGGGCACAGGCGCATAATGATTCGAGTACAAACTATGATCCTGAAGCTACACTTTGGGAAGGGCCAGTCACTGAACTTCATATGGGTTCCTTTGAGATTAGAAAATACCAAATTACGTTAGAGGAATTTGCACTCTTTGTTTCTGATGATGGTTATCACAAACGTAATCTGTGGTCGGAGGAAGGATGGCACTGGCGCCGCGAAAACGATATTGAGACACCTGGTGATTGGGAGGATCAACTTCTTTTCCCCAATTGTCCTGTGACTCTCGTTTCTTGGTTCGAAGCGGTCGCATATTGTCAGTGGCTGACATTGCAACAACAAAACCGAAATGTTGTTTGTCGCCTGCCTAGCGAGGCAGAATGGGAATATGCTGCTAAGCGTTTAATACCTGCTGGGCAACGGTTTATTTGGGGTAATGATATGATTGTAGGTGATAGGGCTGAAGCCAATTGGGCGGGCTGTAATCTGCGCAAAAAGACACCCATTGGAATGTTCCCGAAATCCAATACGACTGATGGTATTGCTGACATGATTGGGAATGTTGAAGAGTGGTGTGCGGACAGTTGGAGTCCTGATTATGCCAACTATCCGAAGGACGGAACACCGCGAATGAGTAATATTGAAAATCGACGCGTTGTTCGTGGCGGTTCAACTATCCGTTACCTACGTCTATGTAGACCAACATATCGAAGCAGGACTTTTCAGCATGGACGATATGCCACCATTGGTTTTCGCTCTGTCAGGAATTGGATGTGATTAACTATTTAATTTCGCTTGATTAACCTAACATATACACAAAGATGAAATAAATTTGATCCCGAATACTTTATGTCAGCAATATTTGATAACGTTGCAGAGTCGTATGATGCTTCATTGCCACCATTACCGGAAGAATATATTCAACTAATTCAAACACGATTCAATTTGCGAGGAAATGATAAGGTTATTGACCTCGGATGCGGCTCAGGTCTTTTGACATTCGCGCTAGCGCGGTTTTCATCTGAAGTCCACGGTCTCGATTCATCGAAAGAGATGATCAGAGTTGCAAGGGAGAGGGACGTTAAACGGAGAGTTCAATGGATATGCCAACATGTCGAGGAATTCAATCTTAGCTATGACTTATATAAACTCATAATTGCATTTGAATCCTTTCACTTATTCCCGAACCCTGAAGAATTGGTCAGAAATTTTTCTCTATCACTTAAGATAGATGGATATCTTGCGATTGGGTGGTGTAACTATCATTGGGAATTACCCCTCCGACACATAATCTTACAAGTCTTTGCTTCGAATGGCATAGAATGGGGAGAATGGGGCTATCAATCTTGCTCTAATTTTGCCCAATTGGTACACCAATATGGCATTGGCCTCTCTCCGGTAGTTACTGAGACTATAGAAACAGAATCTAGCGCCATTGTTTCAGATATTGTTTCCTATTTAATTAACATTGATAAAACTGCACCATTAAAGGAAGAAATCAAAAAACGCATCTCGGTAGAATTGGAAAGCGGTTTTAAGAATTTTCTATCATCAGATCATATTGTTGGTGTTTCCTCCTATTCTATTGCTTATTGTAAAAGATAGGCCTGATTTGACATAACAAGTGCACAATGTTTTATCGGTAGTAACTCCTTGTCGTAGATATAAAGGTAAAAGTGCATATTCCGCATGAAAACAAACTGCATAAAAGGGCGCATTATTTTCAGTATTCAATAGGGTTCCCCAGGATGCAGGAACAATTTTATTGCGTCAAAAGGATTGACAAATGCCCATTTTGTTGTATAAGAACGAATCATGCTAAGAACCTTGTCAGTAGCGCTCCAAAAGAGAATAGTATTTAGGAAGAGCATCAATGCTAGATATCAATTAGATTATTAGACTTATATAGCATTAAAATATGAATATTGGGAATTTTAAGAAAATAATCGGCAAATCGACCCTTTGATACAAGACATAGATGCTCAATTGGAGCAACTCTATGAACGACATACGAGCTCTTAATACAATTATGCCCTTCCTAACTTCAAAACAGTTCTACAGTCATTATAAAGTCCTCCTTTCAATCCCCATCCAACACCTACACTGCTTGCAGAAATAGAGGTCGATGTCAGCATCGGGCTTTGAGATTAGTTCGATGTGCTTGCTGTTGCAGTGGACGCATCTTTCTACAGGTCCATCAACCAGTGTTGCCTGGGCTCTCTCAGCTGCGAGGAACTCCTTCCCACACTTCTCGCACAGGTACATCATTAGCAGGGACTTACCTATTGTCTTAGGGGAGGCGGGAATGGTCTCAAGCCATTTCCACTTGTTACTGCCACAGTGGGGACATCGACGCTTGGAGTCGAGGTCGAGGACTGCAACAGGTTCGGCTGCCGCTTGGTTTGGCACTGGTAACAGTATTCCCACCAATTAGATACCCAAGGTGATCTTCTCTTCTACGAGAAAATCTTTCTTACAATGAAGACACCGAGCATGTACTAATTGCGAGTCAGTCTTATCCCGGGGAGTAGTCGGTGATTCGTCGAGCAACTAGATCTTGACGCTACTACAGTACGGGCATCGTCGCTTAGCATGGGCCGGGATTACCGGAAAGTCAGGACGTTGAGTCATGATGTAATATCCTCGTCCATTTGTGGTCAGGGGAAATTACGTCACCGGTTGGATGTGGTCAAGGTAAGCTACTCTATACAACCACTCATCCATCCCAGTTGGAATGACCACTGGGAGTTCATGCCAGTGGTGTAACATACGAGCACTAGCGTATATCCTTAAATGAGGACATATCTTCATCGAGAAAACAACATTTGATGCATCCTTCGCACCTCCACAAGCCCTGTACTACTTCGCTCCACTATTTTTCTCTCCATCATGCCACGCCGCTAACCATTTAAGCCTTTCCCCTTAAAGGTCACTTCGTTAAAAGCATAAAAGGCACAGCTCTCCGCGAGGCTACGGGCATGAGAAAAATAGTTGCGCTTAACAGAGTTGAAAGGAGGTGGATGGATAGAATGGAAATCGTAGAAAACGAAACACCAAAGGCGATGACCTGGAAACAGGTGAAATACCTTGGTCTTCTCTTCGATAAGACAAAACTCAACGATGACGAAAAGGACCGATACTGGTCAAGAGTCGTTGAGAATGGCTTTACTCGTCAATCGGCAAGTGCAGTCATCGACGGACTAATCGGGGAGAGAAATGGATTCCTAAAACCTGAGGACTACTAAGTCAAGGTTCTCATTTTTCTATTTCTTTATTTTTTTTATCTCACACCAGTAGGAGATTTCGTTACATACAGGTACTGCGGAACCTCCCAGGTTGAGGAAATCTCTGGAATGGGAACATCGTTCTCTGCCCCGGTCAGAGTGATTGATTGCTCTGATTCAGCATCAACGATTTCGTTTTGTAGGTGGCGGACAATTAACAGATCACCGCCTTCGTCGTGCAACCGATCACCAAGGTCGTACCGCCTATTAAGGGGCCTAGAGTTGAGTATTTTTCGTCGATTAGGCTCTATGGTCTCAATGTAGTTTCTGCCGTTGTGATTGGTAAGAAGAGTCAGTTGATTATACAGGGTGGGAACCATTGAAAGAATCTGGCGGTTTTCGAGTACAAGGGGTTCAATCTCAGTAATAGTAGGTGGTCCCCGGATGTCCAGCGAGTAGATGCGGTTGGGATGAATGTCATCAGACGTAGATTCAGTGAAGATGGTGTATTCCTTATCCCCTATCTTTATAGGGTGGTACTGCTCTTGCCGTTGGAAGGTGTGGGGAAAATGTTGTTCACTGGAGACCTCAACAGATTGCGCTCTTCCCGTGTTTGGATCGATCAGGATGGTTTTTTCACCAGTATTGTTGAGCAATACTATTTCCTTTAATCCATTTTTTATTCGGACGAGTGATAGTATGTTTTCATTTTCGCCCTCGTGTCGAGTCTCATAAGATGGAACATTGATTGCACCCCCCTTGAATTTAACATTTTTTAGATTTCCTATTATATCACCAAGGGAGCGAATCTGAACCACGTTATCCCAACAAGAGATAAGATATTTGGGGGTTTTACATAAGATCTGTGAGATTTCGTCAACACCCTCCATCTCAACATAGTCCTTGGACCCACTTTGGATGTCGTAGGCAAGAATTCCCTTGCCGTCGGCAACGAGAATATAATCGTCTAAGGTGGTTATGTAGTTGAATCCGCCAATGTAGCCGCCTCGGTAGGGAACAGGGATGATGGTCGGCTCGGTCGGGTTGGAACAGTGCCAAAGATTGAGGTAGTAATGGGTAATGCCTTCCCTGAGTTCTGTTGTTCTGTCGTCTTTGCCGTCCCGGATGCTGATAAGTAACAAATTATCAAGGGAAACCATCCGTACCGAGAGGAAGTCTCATTTATAAATGTTTACATTTGTTGAAACGGACCGAGGCCGAACACCCCCCAAGTAGACCAAGCTTGACAAGCGGTGGAATCGTGATTAAACTTGCTTTGAATTAAGCCGGGATTCACCGGCAATGCCTTCGGGGCTGTCTGTCGTCGGAGAAGTGGCGCAAAGACTGAGTCGTTAATCCTCGTTTGGAGGAGTAAACACTTGGTCTTTTTTAGTTTAGGCGATACAATATGCGAGGAATAAACGTTCATAAGGATATCGATGGAACTATGTTCGCTATCGGCAAAGGATCATCTGGGCCAGTGATTGTCAGTACAACTGACAGGAGCAAAGCCATTGACATTGTATATCGTGGTGAGGGACGTTGTTGTCCACATTGTGATTCCCCAAAATGTTTGGTACCGTCTCCCAGTAAGTATACATTTCTCCCGAAGAGCTATGTGAATCGGCCGGAGATCCTCAAACATGTAAGTGTTAGCGTCGCAAAATGCAGGTCGAACAAGGATTTTTTTTTTAATTCGAGAATCCCAAAGATTTGAGCTAAGACATTCTGACCATAGGTGCTGGGTATGCACCAGTCCTTCTTACGTATCAACGCGTTTATTTTTCATTTCTGAAAATATCTGGGATACTAGGAGGATTATTGGTAAAGCGGATATCTTGCCAGTAGTAAACGCCATTTATAGCATTGAAGGAGAACACTGTTACCAGTGTAAATATAAAGGGCTCTGTCTAATAGACTATAACATAGAAGATTATACACTAATATCGCCATTACCATTGAATGAAGAACAAACAGCCTTGTGGGATGCGTTCTTTAAGAACCTGCTGAGACCTGAATACTTGGAATTAATTACTCTAGAAGACATTTCTGAATCGTTATTATTCTATGATGAATTCCTTTCAGGTGTGAAAGCCATCGAGATGATTTCGTATAACAATAACATACCTATCCGAAGTTACGGGGATTGGGCACAATGCCCTCATGGTTATAAAGAAGAAACAGACCCGGAAGAACGTTATTTTATGATACTGGAAGCGATAGGATCTGGTATAGCGAATAGGATGTGATTCATAAGGATCTAGATTCCATGTACAATTTGGGAAGAACTCACTAATTATATGAGAGATTGGAGTGGATAAGATAGTCGCATCTTAATAATGGGCAAGCACCCAACAGTAGCTAAATAGTTACTGGCCTGTCAGTAAAAACTGCAAAGGCTCTTGTTGGAGAGACAGTCAAAGTCTCCGGGTAAGGGCC
>SDBV01003918.1_pt1 | contig 21627 bp, 21 predicted proteins | sample 2277081 | NCBI WGS metagenome assembly SDBV01 (sample SAMN10402039, study PRJNA504765) | marine sediment metagenome | isolation source: marine sediment core GS10_PC15, 223 cmbsf | place: Arctic Ocean: Southern Knipovich Ridge | collected 2010 | reverse complement strand
CATGATTGTTTATCCTGTGAGGCAAATGGAGACTGTGAATTACAGGATGCGGCATACCATCTTGGAATTGAAGCTCCTGCATTTATTCTAGAATCTGATAATAAGCAAATAATAGAAATAGATACTTCCAGCGAATTTATTGTAATTGATCATAAGAGGTGTATTAAATGCGGCCGCTGTATTATTGCAGACAGAGAACTCGTTGTAAATAATGTTCTTGATTTTGGATTTAGAGGAAGAGATATAAAAGTAATCTGTGATAATGATATAAAGATGGGTAAATCCTCATGTGTACAATGTGGAGAATGCGCCCAAATATGTCCTGTTGGTGCAATTATAGATAAAAACGCAATAGGCACAGGACGGCCATGGGAATTAAAAAAGATTACAACTCTATGTCCTTACTGCGGAGTGGGCTGTCAGATTAAATTACATATAAATGAAAAGCAAAATAAAATTGTCAAGATTACCGGAGTGGAAGAAGCCCCGGCAAACCAGGGCATGTTATGTGTTAAAGGCAGGTATGGATTTGATTTTGTAAATTCCGAAGAGAGATTAACAAAGCCATTAATTCGGAAGGGCAGAGATAAGGATTTTGCAGAAACATCCTGGACGGAAGCAATTAAATTCATCTCAGATAGGTTAAAAGAAATAAAATCAAAGACCGGTCCGGATTCAATTGGAGGGCTTTCTTCAGCTAAAACTACTAATGAAGAAAACTACTTATTTCAGAAATTTATGCGAGCTGTTATAGGGACAAATAATGTAGACCATTGTGCGCGGCTATGCCATGCATCCACAGTTGCAGGGCTTGCTAATTCTCTTGGTTCCGGGGCTATGACAAATGATATTAAGGGCATAGATAAAGCGGATGTTATTATGGTAATTGGCTCCAATACAACAGAAGCGCATCCTGTAATAGGTTACTATATAAAGCAGGCAGTTCAAAAAGGAAAATCAAAATTGATTGTAGTAGATCCAAAATGGATTGAGCTTGCAGATTTTTCTGATATTTATGTAAATCAAAGATGCGGAAGCGATGTTGCTTTTATAAATGGCATAATGAACCTTATTATAAAAAATGATTGGTATGATAAGGAATATGTGAAAAGCAGGTGTGAAAACTTCAAAGAATTAAAAGAAGCTGTAAAAGATTATACACCCGAAAAAGTATCTAAAATAACAAGAATATCAGAAGAAAATATTACAAAAATTGCTGAATTGTTTGGAACAGCAAACACAGCATCAGTGTTTTATTCTATGGGTATAACTCAACATACAACGGGAACAGATAATGTATGGTCGGTTGCCAATTTACAGATGTTGTGTGGTAACCTTGGTAAGGATGGCGGCGGAGTTAATCCTTTACGCGGCCAGGCAAATGTACAGGGAGCATGTGATATGGGTGCTTTGCCTAATGTGTATCCGGGGTATCAGAAAGTTACAGACAGTAAAATAAACGAGAAATTTGAAAAAGCCTGGGGAGTTAAACTATCTGATAAGGCCGGTCTTACTGTAACGGAAATTATTAAAGGCGCAGAAAAAGGATCTATAAAAGCACTTTATATAATGGGAGAAAATCCTATGTTAAGCGATCCGGATATAAATTCTGTAAAAAAAGCTCTTGAAAAAATTGATTTTCTAGTTGTCCAGGATATTTTTAAGACAGAAACTACCTTTTTAGCAGATGTAATTCTTCCTGCAGCATGCTTTGCAGAAAAGGATGGATTGTTTACAAATACCGAAAGGCGTGCTCAATTACTTAGAAAAGCAGTAGCTGTTCCAGGTGTTGCTAAAGAAGACTGGCAGATAATAACAGATTTGGCAAATTCTTTGGGCGCTTCCTGGAACTACAAATCCGCATGTGATATTCAGGAAGAAATAAGAGAGGTAACCCCACAATATGGTGGAATATCCTGGGAAAGGGTGGGGTATGAAGGTTTGCAATGGCCGTGCAAAGATCTTAAACATCCGGGAACATCAATTTTGCATGTAGATAAATTTACCAGAGGTAAAGGCCTTATGAAAGGTATACATTATAAAGAACCGGATGAAATTCCGGATAAAGTATTTCCCTTCATCCTTACTACAGGCCGGGTATTAGAGCAATTTCATACAGGAACTATGACCCGAAAAACAGCTGGACTTAACAATCTTGCGGGCCATAAAATTGTTATTTCGGAAGCTGATGCACTATCGCTTGGTATTAATAGTGGAGATAAGGTTAAAGTTAAAAGCAGACGTGGCGAAATAGAAACCTTTGCATCAATAGAGGCAAATAATATACAAGTGGGTACAGTATTTATTCCCTTTCATTATTATGAAGCTGCTGCAAACATTCTAACAAATCCTGCGGTAGATCCTGTTGCTAAGATTCCGGAGTATAAGGTTTGCGCTGTAAATGTAAGTAAAATTTAGTATTACGGATATGTACACATTGTATAGTGAGAATCGGCGATGTCTAAATGCAGGTAGAACCATGGATTGGTGGAAGCCGGCCTTTTTTTTGCCCACCTTGTGAAAGTTGGACGAATCCCTCCGAATTTTGATCCTGTTTCTTTGAATTAAAAAGTATCTTCATCATTTTCAGATTAGAGGGATTAGATTTATCGTTTACTGGTAAGAACAGAAGAAAATTAATTCATTATGAACAGTATAAGCAGCTCCGATAATTTTTTCTGTTATTTCTTTATATCTATATTCTTCTTCCATCTGCGTTAATCTGAGTAAATCTGAGTCAAAAAATCATTTAGGTAAATAGATATTGCCTGTTTTTAAATTCCCACCCTACTTCTAAGCAGCAATTCTTGGTGAAAGATTTTTATATAAATTATTAGAAAGAAAATTAGATTATCTTAATATTTTGATCCTGAAAGATTTAATAGAAAAAAACATTCGGAATGTTTTAATCTTTATGATGAATTTCTTATTATAAGCTGTGTGTCAATTTTAACACTTGCTGCATACGGTTCATTTTTTAGCATTTGTAGCAGTATTTTTGCTGCCGTATCTCCCATTAAATAACGGTTATAACCCACAGTAGTTAATAACGGCTCTATCAAGTTTGACATTTCAATATTGTCAAAACCGACAATAGCAATATCTCTAGGAATAACAAAACCTCTGTCTTTAAAAGCATGAATTACTTCAATTGCCATTTGATCATTTGCACAAAAAAAAGCCTGGGGAATATTTTTTGTTTTAATGAGTTTAATAATATTTTGATTGGCAATTTCACCGGCAAAATCACAAGTAATATCCCATTTCGAATTATATTCTAAATTATTTTTTTTTAAGAAATCCAGATATACTTGATAACGAATTTGATTATCATATGAATCTTTTAATCCTCCGATATAACCTATTTTCTTGTAGCCTCTATTTATCAGGTGTTCCATTACATCACTGGCACCTTTTTGATTATTAATATAAATTATACTTTTATTTTCAAAATCTATATTTTCATCAAAGGGTTCTATATCAAACATAACCAGAGGAAATTTTCTGCTAATAAGCTCATCCATAATTGAAGTAGGGAGAAATGACGCTCCAAAAATAATAGCACCATCAACACGGCCTCCAGTAATAAAATCAATAACTGTTTGGCTTCCATTTCCGGCAAACATAGCTGCCATTATCATCTCATATTCCATTTTCACTAATCTGTCCTGGATACTTTTGATGATTTTAGCGACATACGGGCCTATTAGATATTTTAAAAATAAGCAAATCGTTTTAGTTTTTCTTAGTTTTAAATTACGGGCAGCAATATTAGGGTGATATTTAAATTCCTGAGCAATTTTTATAATCCGGGAGCGTGTTTTAGCACCGACTTTAGGGCTGTTGTTTAAAGCATACGAAACAGTTGAGATTGAAACACCAGCTTTTTTTGCAATATCTTTAATATTTGCCAAATAAAATATCCTAACTATACTATTTTCGAAAGGAATCTATCTACAAAAATTAACTTTATTACTTTTGATCAAAAGAAACGTTTCGGGGTAAACAGTAATATTTTTTCTCTTTTTTGTCAAGACTAATATTTTTAACTAATAATTCAAAAAGGACTTGAACAATTTAATATTTAATGATATTTTCTAAAGCACTCAACAATTTAGTGAAACGTTTAGATTTATTGTAGTGAGTTTACCTTGACAATATAGTGAAACGTTTGGGTTTACTTTCGATGATTTTACTATCAAGAATAATGAAGGAGGCGGGAAAAAAGTAACTTATGCAATAATTATGGGAAAATCCTGCTACCACTTTAGCTATAGAAGAACTTGGTAAAAATTTAAAATAGGTAAATAAAATAGGTACATTTAGTATTTTGTATTAAGTATAAAGGAGGATGATTTATGTTTTTAATAACTTTTCATGAACCTTAGTCTGTTTAATATAACTTAAAAAAAATATTTTAATAAAAAGGAGAAAATAGTATGAAAAAATTAAAAAGTAATAATAAATTTTTTTTTTCTTAATTTTTTGTCTTATTTTATTATTAGGTGTAAGTTCTGATCTTTTAGCTAAAAAAACAAAACCACCAAAAAGTTGTAAACCAACAAAACCAACACATTCGGTTGATTTTGGTCCCAATGTAATCATTTTTGATGAAAATTCTGATCAGCAGGAGATTCAGGATACAGTTAATGCGATTTCTGATGTACAAGAATCCAATCAATTTGGATTAGAACGTTATGCAATCATGTTTAAACCGGGTAATTATGATGTAGAAATGCTTCTTGGTTATTATACCTCTGTAATTGGTCTCGGAAAGACACCGGATGATGTAGTTATTACAGGATCTGTTCGTGTAGAAGCAGATTGGATGGACTGAAATGCAACTCAAAACTTCTGGCGTTCAGTAGAAAACTTTTCTATCATTCCTACAGTTCAATCATATCCGACTCAACCGGTGAATACAGAAAATTGGGCGGTTTCACAAGCAGCACCCATGAGAAGAATGCATATTATCGGCGGGCTGTCCTTATGGGATCCTATAGGTCACGGCACAGACTGGGGAAGCGGCGGATATATTGCTGACTCTGTAATCGATGGAGAAATTTGGTCTGCATCACAGCAGCAATGGTATACACGTAACAGTGTTATAGGTTCATGGGATGGCGCAAACTGGAATATGGTTTACCAGGGAGTTGAAAATGCTCCGGTTGATTCATATACATCACCGGCAGTGACAACTATAGACACTACTCCTATGGTTAGAGAAAAACCATTTCTATATTTAAATAGGAGAGGTAAATATTTAGTCAGAGTACCTGAGTTTACCGAAGATAGTTCTGGTATAACATGGGAAGACGGATTAACTCCTGGAAAATCGATTCCTATCAGAAGATTTCACATTGTAATCGAGGGTGTTGATACTGCAGAAACAATCAATAGAGCACTTAGAAGGGGGAAGCACCTGCTTTTTACTCCTGGTATTTATCATCTTAGTGAAACTATAGAAGTAAATCGACGTAATACAGTTATACTTGGTATGGGACTTGCGACTCTTATTCCTGACGATGGAATTGTTGCAATGGAAGTTGCTGATAAAGGCGGAATAATAATTGCGGGACTACTATTTGATGCAGGAATGGGTTTATCTCCGACTTTACTTGAAGTTGGTCCGGAAGGATCATCAAGATCACACGAAAACAATCCTATATCATTAATTGATCTTTTCTTTCGTGTTGGTGGTACAGGTTTAAACACTCTCGGAAGAGCCGATGTTTCATTAACAATAAATAGTAATGACGGTATTGGTGATCACTTTTGGATCTGGCGTGCTGATCATGGTGCTGTACCAGATGATCCCAGCGTTGGTTGGTATGCAAATACTGCAAAAAATGGCCTTATTGTTAATGGTGAAAATGTAACAATCTATGCACTTTTTGTAGAACATTTTCAAGAATATCAAACACTTTGGAATGGTAATGGTGGACGTGTATACTTTTATCAGAATGAACTTCCATATGATCCTCCATCACAAGCAGAGTGGATGAATGGTATTAAAAACGGTTGGGCGGCTTACAAAGTTGCTGATGATGTAACCAACCATGAAGCGTGGGGGCTTGGTGTTTATAGTTTCTTCAAAGATGATCATAGTTTAATACTGGATAGTGCTATTGAAGTTCCTGATGCTGATGATGTTGCAGTACACCATATAGTAACAGTTGAATATTTAATCGGTGCTGACGGAAGCCCTGATGAAACAGCTCAAATAACACACCTTGTTAATGATCAGGGTGATGCTACAACAAATGGAACTCTCAGACGACTTAATGATTATCCTTATATTCCTGTTGTCATTCCACCATCAACAGGTGGTGTTATTTATTCATCTACTGGAGAAATTGACCTTTTACCAACAATAGTAGAATGGGGCTCAGGTTCAGTACTTAATGAAATCTTAGATGACCCGGATTACGGAAGAGTGATGGAAGTGATTCCCGACATGGGTTGGGGCGCAATAACATCATGTATCGCTTTTGCTGATCTTAATGATTATCAGGCATCATGTGAAAGTATTACATTTAAGATAAAATCAGCTGATCTATCAGCAATATATCTAAAAATACCAGAAGTAGAAATTGCATATAATTTTGCAGATGGTGTAGACTTAGGAAACGGCTGGTATGAAATTACAGTTCCTTTTAGTGATTATTTTGGTACAGTTGAAGGTACAACACAATTTGGTATCCATGGCGGCTGGGGTAACGGCGGAACATTCTATATTACTGATGTTCGATTAAATTTAATACCATAAGTTTAACTGTTGCAGTGCTACTTTCACTATATGTACTGCAATTAATTATATTGCACAATTATAATATCTGTTGGCAACTTATAATGGATAATGTAAAAGCAATAAAGAATTAAAAAATGACTATTTTTTAGTAATAAGAATAACAAGTTAGAGGTTGTCTCTATGCGGGGCAGCCTCTTTTTAAATTCTTGTTTCTTCTATAAATCTTACTTATCATAATATTACATATAATTGTTCCATTAATTTAAATGTAAAAAAGTTAATTTATTTTTTTGTTTAGCACTATATTAATACTTAATAGTTGATTAAGGAGGGATGTCACATAAAACAGGAAATTAATGCCGGGAATATTCCAGGAATAGTTAGCCCTTTAGACCCTGGTTCCTATTCTATCTTAAATATGCTGGGAGAAATAACTGATACTATTGTTATTAATATTTCTACACAAATTTCAGTTGCAATAGGGCCTTGTCCAACTTATATTATTAAAAATTAAAATTGTTGGTTACAAAATTAATCTGAATCAAGCTCTTTACTTTTAGAATCCTGATAGAAAAGGAAAAAACTACAAAAAGTGTATAGGTTTTTAGGAAGCTTAATGTGTAAATTAGCACACTAAAACCAGTTCTCACAATTAGCCCCCGGGTGTCAGGCTCTCGCCTGGGATCTTGCAATATTTCTTTAAATGCAATACAAATATTTTATCAGCTTTTTATTAAATAGGTTGATGACTCATCATTTGGAAATGTTACTTCTAAATAAATTGGAAATATATTTCCATAATTTTCAATAATTATAGGTTTATTAGCTTTTATGAGCCATATATTACTGTAAAATAGCGTTTCTGTGCTCTCCTGAAAAAAACCATGTTCAGTAACCAGAACATTTTTATAAGCAATGAACAGAACATTTTCTAAAATGGAAGTACCATCTGAGCCGTATAATTTGAAACTAATTTGTATGTCATTTTCTGAAAGCGGACCTCCCGAATTAATAAAAAATGATATATATTGATCCTCAGCTAAAATATTTTTATTCCAGTTGTTTAAAACAACTTCTTTTTCTTCATTTGAATAACTAACATTTTCTTGCATAAGTGTATTAACCTGTTCTAAAAGGTTATAAAACGGGAATAATTTTTAATGCAAAATATGTTTAATATTCTTTTTGCTGTAGAAGAATTGAATAAATAAGAAATAGATGAATATTTGTATCATCTTATTTATTAGACTTAAAGCTAACTATTTCATCTGTTAATGTATCGCTTGACAAGTTACCCATGGTTATACAGATAATTGCGTTTTTTTAAAAATTTATTGTTTCTATTAAAGAGCTTCCAAATCCAATTTTTTACTTAAAAAATACAGCTTTAAGTTATTTTTGAAAGAGGCTCGGTAGTTAAATAATTTTAGTTGAAAAAAATAGTAAATGTCATATTCTTTATAAGATGAACAAAATAATAATTTTAATTATATTTGTCCCTATTTTCATAATTTTCTGTGTAGAAGATAAAGAATCTGTCACAGATTCTATAATTACTAGTAATAATAACAATAGTGCAACTAAAAACAGTATAATAACTTTTATTGATGTTACAGAGCAGGCAGGATTATTAGAACCACTTAAAGGAATAAAAGGGCATAGTGCAGCTGTAGGTGATTTTAATGGTGATGGTTTACCGGATCTGTTTGTCGGAACTTTCTCCGATAGAAGCTGGGAAAGCTATAATGTTCGGGGGAATTTAACAGGGCCGGAACCGGACAAATTGTTTATAAATATAGAAGGGAATTCATTTATAGAAATTACCGATACCCCTGTAAATGTTTTTGGCCGGAGCAGCGGTTCTGCATTTGCAGATTTTGATAATGACGGAGACCTCGATTTAGTTGTATCGCATAATAAAACAGGAGTGAATGAATATAATAGTAAAGGTGTATATATTTTCCGGAATAATGGCAATAATAATTTTGAAGATGTTACTGCTCTTAGTCAATTAGTTGTACTAAATACCGCGGAAGTTTTTAATGCCAGGAATACATTTGTTTTTGACTATGATGGTGATGGTTTGCTTGATATTTTATTTCAGGAAGATCATGTGCGAAGTGTCTCCGGAGATAGATCCAGGCTAATGCATAATGAAGGGGATTTCACTTTTACAGATACAACAGTTTCTGCTGGTATTTCAGAAATCTTATTTGGGCTTGGCGGATTTGTGGGAGATATTAATGGAGATAGCTGGCCGGATATATATTTTGCGCATTCCGATATTTTATATATAAATAGTAAGGATGGAAAATTTATAGAGAAAAGAAATTATTTATTGCCTTTAGAATACAGCCTTCCGGAACCAGAAAATCATAACTGGCCATGCAGTGCGAATATAGGAGACCTCGATAATGATGGTGATATGGATATCGTTATTGGAGAACATTTTCCAGATGCTCAAAAGCATAGAATCTTTGTATTTTTAAATTCAGGAAATGACATGGAAGGATTTCCGATTTATAAAGAAATAACAGAGCAGGCAGGTATAAAGTATTCACAAAATAAGGAACCTAATATACAGATAGAAGACTTAAATAATGACGGGTGGATGGATATTGTTACTTCTTCGCAGGATACTTTTATTTATCAAAATTTAGGAGTAATAGACGGAATACCTGTTTTTGCAAATCCAATTCCAACTATATATATAGAGGAAAGTAGAGGGCATTGGACAGCTGGCTGTGTATTTGACTATAACAGAGACGGTAGGCTGGATATTTTTCTTGCAGAATGGGAGGCAAATGCACCTTCTATTCTTTTAAAAAATGTAACGGAAGCTAATAATAATTTTATAAATATAAGTATTAACATTCCGGATACTAGAAATATATTTGGTGTAGGTGCAACAGTAAAAATATTTAAGCCAGGTGAATCTGGCAATCCGGATGCTTTATTAGGAATAAAATTAATTAGTGTTTCCAATGGTTACAGCTCGGGTAGTGAGGCTATTGCTCACTTTGGAATTCAAAAATATAATTTTGTAGATATAGTTGTATATATGCCGAGTGAAGGAAATGTTTACATTGTGGATAATGTTTCTGCAAATCAGTTTTATATAATTAGATCTAACTAGATTCTAATTATACTCAAAAAAGAATTGAAATAATGCTCGAACATATCACTATAAGTATGTAAACATTAAAATATTACTGACTATAATGTGAAAGAAAATGCGCGAATCTATCCATTATTATCTGCATATCTTCTAAATTAGGCAGGAAAACTAATCTTAAATGGTCCGGTTCAGAAAGGTTAAAACCTGTTCCCTGTACAACAAGTAATTTTTCCTGAATTAATAAGTCTAATACAAGCTGTTGATCATTTTTAAGGTTAAATTTCTTTACATCAAGTTTTGGAAATAAATAAAGTGCGCCTTTTGGTTTAACGCAGGTTACTCCCGGTATTTTTATTACACTGTTGTAACAATGTTCCCTCTGATCCCACAGCCTTCCACCTGGTTTAATAAGGTCATTAATACTCTGATAGCCGCCCAGAGATGTTTGTATGGCAAGCTGAGCAGGTGCATTACTGCACAGCCTCATAGAAGCAAGAATATTTAATCCATCTATAAAATCCTGTGCATGAGATTTCTTACCGCTTATAAGCATCCATCCGGATCTAAAACCAGGAACGCGGTAGGTTTTGGAAAGTCCGTTTATTGTAATGCAGAGTAGGTCTTCTGTCATTGCAGCAATGGAATAATGTTTTGCATCATCATATAAAATTTTGTCATATATTTCATCACAAAAAACAATTAACTCATGTTCTTTTGCAATTTTAATTATATCCTCTAATATTTTCTTTTCATAAACCGCACCAGTTGGGTTGTTAGGAGTAATAACAACAATAGCTTTTGTTCTTGAAGTTATTTTAGATTTTATATCATCAATGTCGGGATTCCAATCGGATTGTTCATCACAGATATAATGAACAGCTTTTCCTCCGGAAAGGTTAACTGCAGCAGTCCATAAGGGATAATCTGGTGTAGGAATTAATACTTCGTCTCCGTCATTACACAGTCCCTGCATTGCCATTACAATTATTTCACTTGCACCATTCCCAGTATAAATGTCCTCTATTGTAACATCCTGAATGCCCATTTTCTGATAATACTGCATAATAGCTTTTCTTGCAGAAAACATTCCTTTGGAATCCGAATATGCTTCTGCTTTATTAAGGTTGATAATTACGTCATGGATTACTTCATCCGGTGCATTTATTCCAAAGTGGGGAGGGTTGCCGGTATTTAGCTTGTAAATAGTGAAGCCTTCTTCTTCAAGCTGTTTTGCTTTTTCCAAAACAGGCCCTCTAATATCGTAGCATACTTTATCGAGCTTTTTTGATTTAAGAATCTTTTTCATACATTTCCATGGTAATTACTACCAGTAACAGAGATTACCACCATAAGTTAAACCTCCGCCAAATGCAGCCATTAGAATAAGGTCGCCTTTTTTTAACAGATTTTTTTCATACATTTCATTTAATGCAAGAGGGATAGATGCAGCAGATGTATTGGCTACTTCATCCATATTAATAAAGAATTTGTCAAAAGGTATGGCAAGTCTTTTTGCTGCTGCTTTAATTATTCTTATATTTGCCTGATGCGGTACAACATATGCTATATCATCTATAGAAAGGTTGTTTTTTTCTAATAATTCCTGCAAAATTTCTGTAATTACTCTGACAGCAAATTTATAAACCGGCTGACCATCCATATACAGGTAGATATCTTCTTCTTTTGTGTCATTGTTATATGGATTGCGGCTTCCTCCTGCAGGAACTTTTAAGAATTCTGCTCCGGAACCGTCGGATCTTAACAGAGCTTTACCAATTCTGCTTGTACCTGTACTTTCAGTAACGATTGCAGCACCTGCTCCATCTCCGAACAGTACACTGGTGTTTCTGTCTTTCCAGTTCATAATTTTACTTAAAACTTCTGTTGCAACAACAAGGATATTCTTATACGCATCACCAATTATAAAGTTTTTAGCAATTTCGAGTCCGTATATAAAGCCAGTACATGCTGCTGTAACATCTAAAGCGCCTGCATTAACAGCACCCAATTTGTCTTGCAATATACATGCAGTAGATGGAAAACCATGATAATCCGGTGAAACTGTTGCTACAATAATCAAATCTATTTCTTCCGGTTTTATATTGGCTCTTTTTATTGCTTTTTTAGCCGCAATTAAGGCTAAATCAGATGCAGCTTGTTCTTTTGTAGCAATATGTCTGTATTTTATGCCCGTATGAGAAACAATCCATTCGTCGGAAGTATCTATAAATTTTGTAAATTCTTCGTTTGCCATTCTTCTTTCTGGTAAATAAGCACCAATTGAGCGGATTTCTGCTTTCAACAAATTACTCCTTACGTTTAATAAAACAATCTTTGAAATAGCATATTAGCCTTATTCTTTTTTGTGGTCAAGAGTGAATAAAAAGGCATTATCATTAAATAATCATTTAAATTTTTATATTAAATGTTAAGAATTTCAATATTCTCATATATCTTGACCAATAATTTGGATTGTGCTATTTTCCTTATTTATAATAAAATAAAGACGTTGATAAATAGTATAAACTTATGTATTGTATAAAAACTTATTCTTTTAAGTAGTAGGAGTTTTAAATGTTATTAAAAGATAAAAAAGCGATTATAACCGGCGGTTCACGTGGAATTGGCTTATGTATAGTAGAGAAATTTCTAAAAGAAGGTGCTTCGGTCTATTTTATGGATCTTATGCCTAGTGATTCTATGGAAAAATTAGAAACACTGGCAAAAGAAAACGGCGTATCTGTTGTTTTTAAGAAAACAGATGTTTCAAATGATGAAGAAGTAAATAAAGTAATAAAAGAAATATTAAGTGAAAGCGGCGGAATTGATATACTTGTTAATAATGCAGGTATAACAAGAGACGGCCTTATTTTCAGAATGTCTGTAGAAAATTGGAAAACTGTATTGGATGTAAACCTTACATCTGCTTTTCTTGTATCAAAAGCAATGGTAATGCCAATGATGAAAAGAAGAACAGGTTCAATAATTAATATGGCTTCTATTGTAGGTATTGGCGGTAATGCAGGACAGACTAATTATTCTGCATCTAAAGCAGGGCTTATTGGTTTAACAAAGAGCCTTGCAAAAGAGGTTGCTACTAGAAATATTAGAGTAAACGCAGTAGCTCCGGGTTATATTGATACGGAAATGACCCATAAATTAAGTGAAGAAGCAAGAGCAGCCATGTTAGGCCAGATTCCATTTGGAAGAATGGGTACACCGGATGAGGTAGCAAAAATTGTTCTTTTCCTCGCTTCGGATCTTTCATCTTATGTAACCGGCAGAGTCATCCAGGTAGATGGCGGTATGGCAATATAAAAAAAGAATGATTAAGGAGTATTAAATATGTCACGACGAGTTGTCATTACTGGTTTGGGAACTGTAAATCCATTAGGAAATAATGTAAATGATTTCTGGAAGAATATTCAGAATATGGAAAGTGGTATTAGTCAGGTTACCAAATTTGATGCAAGCCCTTTTAAATGTACAATTGGCGGGATGGTCAAAGATTTGGATCCTGAAAAGTATATGACAAAAAAAGAAGCAAGACGTATGGATAGTTTTACACTATTTTCTGTTATTTCTGCTTTGGAAGCTTTTAGCGATTCAGGATTAGTAAAAGACCAGCTAGATCCGGAAAAAATAGGTGTAATTTTAGGAAATGGAATTGGTGGTATAGAAACTCTTGCTGCTCAGGTAGAAAGGTTAAAAGAAGTAGGGCCAAGAGGTATACATCCATTATTTATTCCAAAAATGATAAGCAATATAGGTCCGGGTAATATAGCGATAAAACTTAATGCTCAGGGGCCATGCTATACAGTAGTTACTGCATGTTCTTCCGGAACAGATGCAATTGGCGGAGCTATGAAATGGATACAAGAAGGAGTTACTGATATTATGCTGGCAGGCGGTTCGGAAGCTCCGTTCCATCCTGTTGCTCTGGGCGGATTCTGTGCACTTCAGGCATTAAGCACCAAGTATAATGATACTCCAGAAATTGCAAGCCGCCCTTTTGATAAAGACCGAGACGGATTTGTAATGTCCGAAGGATCCGGAATGATAGTCTTAGAAGAATTGGAGCACGCATTAAAACGTGGAGCCAAAATATATGCAGAACTTGGCGGATATGGTGTTTCCTGCGATGCCAGCCATCTAACAGCTCCTCACCCGGAAGGAAGAGGCGCTATAGCAGCAATAAAAATGGCAATTAGATCATCAGGTTTACAGCCGGAAGATATAGATTATATAAATGCGCACGGAACATCTACTCCGATAAATGACCCGACAGAAACTAAGGCAATTAATGTTGTTTTCGGGGAGCATGCTAAAAAACTAAAAGTATCTTCAACTAAATCTATGACCGGGCATCTTCTCGGAGGTGCAGGTGGTATGGAAGCAGTTGTTTGTGCTAAAGCTATACAGGATCAATACATCCCTGCGACAAAAAATTTAAATGAGCCGGATCCGGAATGTAATTTAGATTATGTTCCAAATAAAGGTGAAAAGGGAATTATCAGAGCTGCATTATCAAATTCACTTGGTTTTGGCGGCCATAATGGTATACTCTGTTTTAAAAAATTCGAAAAATAATTTGTGCATATAACTGAAATAGAAGCAAAATCTATACTCAGAAAATCTAAGTCGGTAGACCCCTGGTTTATTTCAAGTTATGGAATGAACCTTTACAGGGGCTGTACTCATAATTGCGTTTACTGTGACGGTAGAACAGAAAAGTACAATGTGGAAGGCGAGTTCGGCCGTGATATTTCTATTAAAATAAATGCTCCTTTAATACTGGACAGAGAATTAAATCCAAAAAGAAAAAGAACTCCTTTTAAAAGTGGTTATGTGCTGTTTGGCGGCGGAGTATGCGATAGTTATCAGCCTGCGGAAATAAAATATGGATTGTCCTCTAAAGCCCTTAAAGTAATTTATTCTTACAGCTTCCCTGTTCACCTTTTAACAAAATCTATTCTGATAAAAAAAGATATAGATATAATAAAAAGAATACATGAAAAGAACAGTGCAATTGTTAGCTTTAGTTTTTCTTCTGCTAATAATCAAATATCTTCAGTATTTGAACCTGGAGTTCCTTTTCCGGATAAAAGATTAGAAGCTATTTCTTTTTTTAAAAGCAACGGGATCCCATCCGGCGCTTTTCTAATGCCGATTATTCCTTTTATAACAGACACCAGGGAAATACTTGAAGAGTCTGTTAGTAAAATAAAGGAAGCTGGCGCGGATTTTATTATATTTGGAAGCATGACTCTAAAAGACAGCAGGCAGAAAGAGTACTTTTATAAAACAATTAAAAACAAGTATCCGGAACTCCTGGACAGGTTTGATAATATTTACAAGTATAATAAATTAGGCGGTGCAATTCCTGAATATATAGATTCGCTACATTATTTATTGCATCATATCTGCAGGAAATACAAAATGCCTGTAAGAATACCGAGGTGCTTATTTGAAAATATTTTAGATGAAAACGATTATGTTTCTGTAATTCTAAGCCACATAGATTATATGCTTAAAATAAGGGGCTGTAAGTCTCCTTATAGTTATGCTGCGTATACTGTTTCTAAAGTGAAAGAACCAATATCAGAAATAAAAACCAAACTTTTAAACCTTAAAGGTTTAGGGCGTACAACGGAGAAGGTTATACTGGAAATACTGGAGACTGGTACGTCGAGGTTGTATGAGAGTTTGATTGGATATGGGTAAAGTATTTTTTTAAAGTTGTTGATGCAAAATGTAATATGATATAAAATTGGTCACTAATTAACCTATTCATGGATTGTTTGCGAAAGACCAGTCGGAGGTTTAGATGAAAGATGAATATTCGGGAAATGCTGAAATGATCTGTCCTGTATGTAATAGCAAGATATTTGAATATGATGATGAGAATTTAAAAGGTTTTATAAAATGTTTAAGATGTAATAAAATCTATTCAAGAAATGCATTATTAAAAGCTAATAAGAAAAATATTCCAGTCGAAGTGAATCAAATTAAAAATAAAGTTGCATCAAAATTTGTAAATGATTTCAAAAAAATATTAAAAAAGAATGTTGGATATAATAAAAAATTTAAATAAGAGTATATATATTAGGCAAATGAATTTATCATTTTGTAACAGCTTCAGTTAAATGTATTTCCATATGAAAGTTTGATTGGGTATGGGGATGGGTAGAACATTCCAAAATAAGAGCAGATTTAAAAAAAAGAGGAGAAGTAATAGGTCCTAACGATATTATTATTGCTTCAATTGTTAAATCTAACAATTGAATATTGGTAACAAATAATACAAATGAATTTAAAAGAATAAAAGATTTAAAATAGTAGATTGGCCTAAATGAATGATAGTAATTAACTATAAGGAGCTACAAAGTGGCAGTTTTTATTTCATTACTTCGCGGTATTAATGTAAGCGGCCAGAAAAAAATCAAGATGGCAGATTTAAAAAAACTCTATGAGTCTATAAATTTATCAGATGTAGAAACTTATATACAAAGCGGTAATGTTATTTTTAAATCTAATGATATAGATGCAAAGGAAATATCAACAAAAATAGAGAATGAAATTAAAAAACAATATGGATTTGATGTAAAGATATTAATTAAAACACCATCTGAACTAAAGAATATTATTAAAAATAATCCTTTTAATGAAGAAAAAGTATATGTAACATTTTTATTTAATAATCCGGAAATTATATCAGCTGCGGAAATCAATAAAGATCTTAAAGAATCTGAAAAATATAAAATTCATAATGATGTAATATATTTATTCTGTCCGGATGGTTATGGCAGGACAAAATTATCAAATAATTATTTTGAACAAAAATTGAATGTTTCCGCAACTACCCGAAAATGGAAAACTATAAATAAATTACTATAGTTTTATTGTTATGTCAGCCCTGTCAAAATTTTTATAATGTGCATCGCAAATCGCATGGACTAACTAACTTTTGCTACCCAGTTAATTGCATTTAACAATATTTACTGATAAGTTTTATTGTTTATCTGTACGGTGCTATGCCCCAATGCATTATAGAATATGCGCCCCATGCCAAAAGGCTTGACCCAGGTGATAGGCAGTGCAAAACCTTTATACTCACAAGTTAAAAGTGTATGAAAAGGTGGGAAAACTTCCATCATATAAAATTCATCGATTATTTTAAAATCTTTAATATTGTTCATTATGGGATGTTCTGAGTCTTTTACTTTTATTAATAATTCTTCTCCCATAGGTGGATGAGCAATAAATGTTGCACCGAGCATTTTAGTGTATTTTTGTGAATCCGTAAAAGAACAGGACGCAATATGAAGGCCGATAAATCCCTTTGGCTTTCCTGCAATTTCTCCAGAAAAGCCTGATACACATTCAGTCAGGCCTTTTTCTTGTTTTTTAGTCATTTTCTGTTTATTCATATAAAAAACAATTACATCAAAATCTTTAATATTTTCCGGAAGAAACATATCAACATTGTCAGATAGCGTTGTCCTATGGCCATTACTTGAAAGAAAGTCTTTAAGTGCAGTTCCAACCTCTTTTGGACCATGATAGATAGTTTCATCACCGGACATTATAAGAATATTCTGTTTTACCATGCCATTTTGTTCCCTTCCGGATCAATATAGATGTCATCATCGATATTCCATTTTTTTAGTATTGTTTGTGCAACCTGATTTGCAGCATGGTCCGGTGTAATTGGCGCTTCTTTGCCGCCCATATCAGAACTAAACCATCCAGGGTGGATTGCAAGAACTTTTATTTTATCGTCTATTAACATATTCTGGAGTATCTTTGATGCCATGTTCAGCCCGGCTTTAGACATACAGTATGAAAATTCACTTTTTCTCCAGCAGTCTTTAATTGAGCCTGCTTCTGATGAAATATTAACTATAAGTTTTGTATCACCTTTTTTTATTAGAGGCAGAAATGTCTTTATTACTTTTAGCGGAGCAATTGTATTTATCTCAAAGGTAGGAAGATAATCAGAAAAATCTATATCTTTTAATTCCGGTCTAGGCTTTCGAGATGTACTGCTGCATTATTTATAAGAATATCTATATTCTCTGACATGGAACTCAATTGTTTAAAAGCCTTTTTTATTTCAAGCTCTTTTGTTACATCCATTTTCAAAATGATTATTTTATCTTTGTATTCTTCCTTTAATTTTATAATATTCGGATTTTCTGCTCTTAAAAAAACAAAGACCATATGTTCTTTTTTCAAAAATTGTTCTGTTAATGAGTATCCCAGGACCCTGCCTGCTCCTGTTATTGCTATAATTTTACTGTTATGTTCCATAAATTAAATCCTTTTAGTTGATAATTTAGTATGTGTACGGTTCTATGTAAAGGTATAAAATATTTTATGGACACAATTTCACCACCTGGTTAGTGAATGCCTGTTATTCAATACTGGCCATAGTAAGTGGACTCATATATTACGCTATTTGTAATATGCTTGTTTCTATTTGTGTAAGTTATTAAAAGATGCAATTTCTCTATATTCTTTAGGTGTACTTCCGGACCACTTTTTGAAAGCTTTCCTGAAAACACTGGATTCGGAAAAACCCAGCATATAGGTTATATCTTCCACTGTATACTTTTCGCATAGATATTTTTTAGCAAGTTGCTCGCGTGTTTCCTGAAGCAATTCGCTGAATACCTTGCCTTCGCTTTTTAATCGACTTTGAAGGGTTCTAACGCTCACATACATTTCTTTGGCTACTTTTCTGATAGACAGCTTTTGGCTATCCAAATGCTTTAAAATTATTTTTATCACTGTACGTGTATTTTTGCCGACCCCTTCGATTATAGAAAGATATTCGTTGGCATAATTTTCAAAATGTCTGAGCATATTCTCATCCGGAAGCAGAGTTGGAATATTTCCTATACTTAAATCCACAGTTATATATGTATTTTTTTGTCCGAATAAAACAGGTGAACAGAAAATGCGTTTATACTCTGCTATTGATTCTGGTTTTGGGTAGGTGAATCCTACTTCCAGTGGATTTATTTGTCTGCCTGTAAGCATTCTCATCATGCGTACTGAACTGGAAAGCAGGGTCTCAAAACAGTGATGTGAAAGTTCAGGAGAATGTTTTGGTGTAGAAAGAACGGTTGTAACCTTTTTAAATCCAATATGCATGCTGCCCTTTATTAAATTTCCAATAATCTTATTGTATCATCCGGATTTTTCAAAGGCCTCACCTAGAGTTCGACAGTTCATCATCATATAACCTATAATAGACCAGTTACCAGGTTCGAAAAATTCCCCCATATGAAGGCCGAAAAATGGATCGTTTGTCACCCGAACTGCTTCATCCTCAAGAGCAATATATGTTTCAAATGGTATTCTCGTATCAGGGTATTCTAATATTGATGGATCTACACCAACAGCTTTAAAAAGTTTGTTTATGTTAACTTTCAGAGATAACAAATAGCGGACCAATTGTGAAAGCACACAAATAGATACTTCAATTTGAGACTTAACAGTATTTATTTTCATAATTATATAATAGCAATATTATTAATATGCAGTAAATACAATTTTTGCACCAAATGTCATAAATTGTGCAGGATTACTCATAGACGGAGGTTATTCAATTTAATAAATTTACCTATATTTCAGAAATATAGAACCAGATACTTCGAGTATACTGAAATAAGCATAAATTAAATGAAGGAGAATGAAAAGGCAGAATTAAAACATAAACAAATTATTAATAACCAGACTGCAGATACTGGCTGGAAAAGTATTTATGGCATAGCTAGTGCAGCTTGCCTGATTGTTGTACTCATTACTCTATTAGATATCATCATTAATTTCATACCCGGGCAAAAGGCTGAGATTTCTAATTTGACTGTACTCGATTTTTTTGAAATATTTCAAGATAATTGGTTTTTTGGACTCAGATACCTTGGATTTTTTAATATTATTATAACAGCATTAATGGTCCCCATTTTTATTGCTCTCTATGCGGCTCATAGTCAAGAAAATAGGGTATATGCTGCATTAGCAGCAATCATTTTATTCATTGGTACAGCCGTCTACATTTCTAATAACAATGCTCTATCTATGCTTGAACTAAGCAGACAATACGGGGCTGCCACAACAGAAGACCAAAAAGTGTCTTTACTTGCTGCAGGTAAAACCTTATTGGTCCTGGCAGAAGACTTTACTCCCGGAAGCTTTGCAGGATTTTTTCTCAGTGAAATAGCGGGTATCATCATGGCATTTGTTATACTGCGTGGCAAAGTTTTCAGTAAATTGACAGCTATAGCAAATATTGTGGGGCATGGGTTTTTAACTATTTTTATCTTCTGGGCAACCTTTATAGGTGTATTATTTAACATAGCTATGATTATTGCGTTAATTGGCGGGATTTCCATGTTGTTAGCCAATATCTTGATATCATTAAGGCTTTTTAAATTAAGAAAACTAGGATAGTAATTTAAGTATAAATGATGTTATTCTTAAAAAGAAGTAAGAACTTAATAAAACACGTTAATTCCATCCTGAGGGTTTTGTTTGTCCTTGATAATAATTGGAGATTTTATGGCAGGATTATCACATCTAAGCTTTGGCTTTGCCGCCAAACGCTTAACCCCTAAAGTACCGCTTGGTATTTTATTACTGAGTTCCTGGTCTCTCGATGCATTGTTCTTTGTTTTCTGGATAATCGGTATAGAAACTATGGAGGATGGTTTTTGGAGCCATAGCCTTTTCATGTCTGTAATCTGGTCAGTAATAGCTGCACTCGTTGCTCTGCTTATTAGCCGCAACTTGCGTACGACTATAGTTATCGGGCTTCTTGTTTTTAGTCATTGGGTAATGGACTTTATCACCTGGCCAATGGGGGCAATATACCCTAATTCAACCGGGATACCACTTTTCTTTGAAGGATCACCTGAAGTAGGACTTGGTTTATACAACTCACTAATTGCAGTCATTATAGTTGAATCCGCATTAATCATAACAGGAGTAATGTTATACATATTTACTCTTAAAAAACTAAGGACTCAGAAAAATGAGCAAATTGAAACAAAATAAAGTAAATATTAATGATAGTGAAACTTATAATCTGCTTATCGGGAATGAATTAAAAGTGGATAATAATTTAATATATGTAAGGATCTTAGTAAAGTTATAAAAATATTTCAATTCCTATTTTTATTAAACCTGGCTGCAATATAAATTACCAGAGCTGTCCAGACCAGAATAAACCCTGGCAGCTTTTCGATTGGAAACGGCTCTTTAAAAAGTAAAATACTAATTATCAACATTAGAGTAGGGGCTATGAATTGAAGAAAACCAATTGAAGAAAGTTTAATTCTTCCTGCGGATTTCCCGAACAATATTAATGGAATTATTGTAATAGGCCCTGTTAAAATAATTAAAATAATAGTCAATAAAGATACATTTTCAATTCTATTTTGCAGGGTATTAACTCCTCCCAGCCCTAAAAAAAAGAATATCAGTAAAAATGGGAGGATGAACGTCAATTCCATTGTTAATCCCGGCCAGGATGAAAATGATGAACGTTTTTTCAATAATCCGTATGTTCCGAAGGAAAGGGCTAAAACAAAACTAATCCAGGGAATACTTCCTAATTGTATTGATAAATAAACAACTCCGAGCCCGGCGCAAATAAGTGCAGCTAATTCTACTTTCTTTAATTTTTCTTTTAAAAACAGCATGCCCAGAAAAATACTGATAAGGGGATTTATATAGTACCCCAGACTGG
>SDBV01003917.1_pt1 | contig 21630 bp, 33 predicted proteins | sample 2277081 | NCBI WGS metagenome assembly SDBV01 (sample SAMN10402039, study PRJNA504765) | marine sediment metagenome | isolation source: marine sediment core GS10_PC15, 223 cmbsf | place: Arctic Ocean: Southern Knipovich Ridge | collected 2010 | reverse complement strand
TACGTGCGGTTGGCACAATCCCGACTTCCTCAGTTGTTCCAGGTGTGGCAAAGATATTTTTACATCCGAGGTCGTGACGGAGGAGTCTCCCGACTTGACGATTGCCAACCTGGATATTACTGTTGATGCCATGCAGCGAGAAATCGATGCTGCTCGTGAGGCATATTTGGCAGAGGCAACAGACGCACCCTGTGGAACCTGTCGCGGCAAGGGGTTTATCGAGTACCACCATGGGCTGCTGCAGGTCGGTTGTGATGCCTGTGAGAGCACGGGTAAGGCGAAGAGGCTGAAGGCTGAACCATGAAGCTAGCAACAGGCAAGAAGACGCAGCAACGGAAGAAGTACCACTATCTGCTGGTCGGGTATCCTTGCGACACGTGCGATGGGACTGGGGTCTACGAATTCAACGCGGGGTTGTTCCGGATTGACTGTCCTAGCTGTCATGGCACGGGCATAATCGAGAAGCGAACCCGCGAGAAGGTGAACCATGCAAACTGAAGAACATCCTATAGCGGCGTGGGAACAGGTGAAGGTGCTCGAAGCTGAGATCAAGAGGCTGAAGGGGAAACTCCACGCACTCGGGGATAGCAATTTCAAGTCATTTGCGATGCTATTGGATGCACGGGGAGCCCTTGAGAAGATAGTGGGGCCGATACGAAGATTTATATCGAGTGATTTCAGATGGTGCAGGCTTTACATTGAGCGAAAGCGGCAGTCAGAGGAAGGTAGTCTAAACCGTACATTAGCGGACTCGATGGAGGCCATCTGCGAACACCTTGAGGCAGAGACTGTTGACCCAGAATGTTTTGAGCACGGCGAGCATCCCTTGTCTTCGGATGATCCTGCGCGGTACTGTTCGTGTAAACCACTCGGGGGGCTGAAGGCCGAGAAAACTCATAGTGTTGGTGCAAACGCTGTCCCAACGCCCTCCCTTGAGGACAGGATACGAGCGGTGTTGGGAAAGTGTTTTGAGTTCAAGTACAACGCATACTGGGTCCCATACGGAAGTTTCAACAAGCTCATGGCAGACATCATGGCCGCTGTGGGGAGGCAAGAGGCACAGGTCTGTGGCGATGAGATGCTGCGGAGATATGCACAACCTGCCCTTGAGAATAGGGCGGAGGAGATAGTGGCGATATTGCGGAAGTATTCTCACTGGCATCAGGGCTTTGACTATAGCAGTGGGAACAAGGCAGGCAGTCAGTATGTTGACGAGAGCCAATGGGCTAAGGTTGCCGTTGACATCCTGACGCTGATAGAGGTCTGAGCATGACAACGGAAACTAGCACCGCGCTGGACGAACTGATCGAGGTTGTCGAGGCACGTCTGCCTGCCCAGTCCGGAGCTCCGAAGTATCTGCGGGCCGCAAAGCGCATCGAGGCCATCATGCGGCGCTACTTCGATGCCCTGGCCAACGCGCTACCCGAGGACGACTGGGCGATGCTCTACTATCGCCACGTCGAGGCTACGCCAGCGCGGGATATCGACGACTTTCTTGACCCGCTGCTTGGGGCTTTTAGCGCACAGCTCGAGGCCGAGATAGCCGGCGAACTGGTCGATATCTACCTCTCTGGCTCCGCTGAGATGGTCACCTGGGGGCAGACACAGGCAGGCATCCCCATAGCCTTCGAAGGGCCACCGATCCAGGACGCCATCGACTATGCGCAGAGTCGTATATCAAGGGCCAAGCTGGTCGATGGCATCACCGCAGAGACAAAGCGCACGTTATCTAAAGTGATTTCAGATGGCATTGCGAATAAGCGCGGGATCGATGGCATAGCCCGCGATCTCAAGAACGAGCTAGGCTGGATGGGAAGGGGCAGACCGTCAGAGATCAAGGGTCTCACGCTCAAGTCAAGGGCGGACATGATCGCCCGGACAGAGACAGCCAACGCTCTGAGTGCTGCGTCGCTGGATCGCAGCAAGGCTATGGGCATCACGCACAAGGAATGGATCACGGCGGGGGATGCGCAGGTCTCCGACGAATGCCTGGGCAACGAGGCACAGGGGGCTATTCCGACTCAGCAGGTATTCAGCGGCGGCACATTAGCCCCTCCTCAGCATCCCAACTGCCGATGCTCACTTGCTCCCAGCATGGGGCCCGAGGCTTGACCATGGCGTATAATAGTACAAATGCTTTTGGAGGAACCGCATGCATTTAGAAATAAAGCAGGATGGGAATGACCGACGATACTATCTTGATGGTCAAGAGATTGAGGGTGTATTGGCGGCAGAAATAATACTGCGGCCACGGCAGCCTGCTGAAGTCAGGCTTAATCTCTTAGCTACCATAGATTTTGATGGTATTGCGAAGGTGAAATTCAGGAACAAGGGGAAGCTGTTGGAGGTAATCGAGGTAAAATAGTGGGAAATCAGCAGGAGCAAGACGATCGCCTCAGGGAAACGATCAAGGCTGTAGACTGGCCACTAGATTACGGCTCAATCAAAATCCAGATACGGCGGGGCAAAGCTACCTTGATTACCACCGAGCGGACGGTGAAATTAGACTGAAGGGAGGAACCCGATGGAATGCTTCGAATGTGGCAAGGAGATGACCATGGAAGACGGGGAGCCTAGTCTGACTGATTGCGTTATTAGAGTCAGCCCAGCCAGCGAGAATGTGATACCTAGCCCAGGAACGGTTGACTATTTCAACAAGCAGCTTGGCAAGCATAGCGATGGGGCAGGATCATGCCATATTGAAATCTGCTTCGGGTGCTATATTGACGGGGTGCTCGGGACTAAGGGAGTAAGCTGATGGCATGTGCTCATGGCGAGGAAGATTCGGAGATGTGCGCCTCGTGCTACTTTGAAGAGGTAGTTCACTTTTACGACTTACTCTTTAGGTGGAAAGAGGCAAATGCATTCTGGGCTAAGGGAGTGGCAAAGCTAAAGTAACAACTGAATAGCTGGACTAGAGGAGCAGGATGGATGAAACGATTTGCATTCATGGTAAGAGCGACCCTGATATGTGCTTTCCGTGCTACTATCAGCACGTACTATTGGGAGATTTTCGCAGGAGAGTTGAAGCGACTCTTCCCAGAACCAAAGGCGAGGCCATGACCCTGGCACAGAACTAACAACTGAATAACGGGCTGAATCGGAGGAACCGACAGGCTTTGAGTTTGTCGGTTCTTTTCTTTTGGAGGCGCGATGCCATATAGCGCGACCGCCCAACTGCCGCCGGGCGTACGGAAGCTCCCGGCTCATGGACAGGAAATCTACATGGCGGCGTTTAATGCCGCCTTCAAGCAATACGATGGTGACGAAGCCAAAGCCCATGCGACCGCCTGGGCTGCTGTCAAAACCCAGTACAAGCAGGACGCAGACGGTAACTGGACTGCAAAAGAAAGCAGGGAGGCTGATATGACGATGACAATGGGAAATAAGCGGGAAATCCTGCGCAATGCGCTTGCTGAGAAGTTCCCAACGAGTGAACGTGGGCCATACTTCTACGTCGAGGATTTGACCGAAACGGAGGTTATCTATACCTATGACGAGCAACTGTTCAAGGCACCATATACCATCAGCGAGAATGGGCGGGCTGTGATTGGGGAAGGTATCAATGTGAGGCGGGAAACGACGTACCCGGTGATCGAGGCGCTCAGAGCCAAGTACCGGGAGTTGGTGCAGGAGCTTGCCATCCGTGAGCCCACTGATACAGGCCAGCGCGCGGATGTGATTCTCGGACAATGCAACCGAATACTCAACGAGGAGAATCCAGAGGGACGGCTGATCAAGGAAATCATGGATGAGGCAATCCAGTGTTTGACGTGGCTCCAAGAAGCCCCTGTCGTCAAAAAGGAGGGCGGCAAGAGCTATCCCATCCAGGCCTACGCCTATGCGCCCAACAAGTTCCGGCCTGAGTCCTGGCAACTGAGGACCTGGGAAGACCTGGACAAAGGAGTCACCAAGAGACAACTAGCTGCGGCGGCTGCTTACCTGTCACCAGGGGGAAACAGCGGCATCAAGGCCAAAGTACCAGCCGCGGCCCGGGCATCGGTTAAGCGCCACCTGCGGGCCGCTTATAGGAAATTGGGGCTGGAGGCGAATATCCCCAAGTGGATCAGCGAGGCAGAGACAAGAGAGCACTTTTACAGCTTCGTGCCGCTGACTGAGGCCACCGTGATCGACAGCAAGGGGCGAGCCTCAATCATCGTGATCAAGGCTGGCTTCAATACCAGCCAATCACGCTACTACCCCAAGGAAGTCCTGCAGAGGGACTATGGGATCTTCGAAGGGTCGAAAATGTACGCCGACCATCCGACCGAAGCGGAGGACGCGGCCCGTCCTGAGAGATCGATCAAGGATTGGGTCGCTACATTGACAGAAGTTTCTTGTGACGAGAATGGCACCGTGACCGGCGTGGCTACGGTACACGAAGACTGGCTCAAGCAGAAGCTAGCCTCTCTGAGCGAGAGTGGGATGCTATCGGAAATGGGCATTTCCATCGACGCGATCGGAAGCGCCTCGCAGGGGATCATTGATGGCACCGAGACGCAAGTCCTGGAGAGACTGGTAAATGCGCGCAGCGTGGACTTCGTAACCGAGCCGGGGGCCGGTGGCGAGGTGAAGTTCTACGAGGCCGACAGGCAGCAGGACATTGACCTGCTGGATTTACCGGCGCTGAAGGAACGGCGCCCAGACCTGATCAAGACGCTGGATACTGAGATCAGGGCAGAACTGAAAGTCGAGGAGGGACACAGAATGGACAACGAGCAGGAGATCAAGGACAAGGATACACAGATCGAGGCACTGACCAAGGAACGGGACACCATGAAGGCCCAAATGGAGGAAGCGGCGAAGGTTGCGCTGGTTGCCGAAGCCAAAGCCATCGTTGAAAAGGCTGTTGGCGAGGCTACACTACCCGACGTTGCCAAGGCTCGCCTGATCGCTCAGTTCACCGACGCTACCAGCGCGGATGGGCTGCAGGAAGCGATCAAGGCCGAGGTCAAGTACATCGCCGAACTCACGGAGGCCGGCAAGGTCAAGGGCCTGGGACCGAACGGGAATCAGGAGAGGCTCAGCGAGACGAGTACGGATGCCCTCAAGGCCGCGATGAAGAGGCTGAATCCTGAGTACACGGATGCCCAGTTGGATACTGCCGTGACAGGGCGCTAGACAACCAGGAACGAACTAACGGAGGAAAATCATGCCAGGTGTAACAGTAGGAGTTTACGCCGGCGCACAGACCGCCGGCACTGAGGTGTCCAGTACCTATGAGGGTAGGCACCTTACAGTCCGGGAAGACGAACTGATCCATCCATACATCGCTGACGGGTTCGTCAATAAAGGCGATCCAGTCGTGTTGTGCGATGCAGGAGTTCCCACCAGTTACGGCAGAGCCGTAGGAGTAGCCTTTAGGGACGGCGCGGCCGTTGCAGACTGGATCGCCATCGACACCGAGGGCATTTGGAATCTGACCGTCTATGCCGAGGATGATGCCGGGAATGCCGCCATCGAGATCGGCGATCTCCTGTACATCCGCGCCGGGAATCTTCCGGGTGCAGCGGATGCTGACGGTACGGGCGATGGCGAGATCAGCAAAATCAATGATGGCGCAACGCAAGTTCCCTTCGGATTTGCCTTGGGAAGCATGGTTGCTGGCGGTTCTGGTGTGATCGCGGTCAAGGTCCACTGGAATCCTTCGATGGACAACGCGAAGCGGACGTACTACACGGCCCCAGACGGAGAATATGCCTACGGCAAGCACCATACGACCATCTTCGCCGGCGGGCAGAACACTGGGCTGGAGTACTTCAACCAGCAAGTGACAGGCGTCATGGACGGCAACCTGTATGGGCTGGGCACATGGCTGGAAATCGCGGCTGGCTTCACGTCAAACGCCAGTATCCTGTGTCCGTTCGAGGTAGGCATCTATGACGCGGGAGCCACATTGACCACGAGCCGGGTAGTGATGATTCAGATTCAGGGCATTTTTGCAAGTGCCGTGGACCTGCTTCACATCTTCAGGCTCAACATAGCTGCGGCTGGTGGAGCCATCACGGCACTGTTTGCGGCAGCGAATCCCGGATCGATTGGTTTCCTTGTAAGCGCAACGACGGGCAGCACGAAGAACGGCGACATCCCGATCGCTGACGTTGTCGGCACCGGAGTCGTTTGGGTGCGAACCTACGACGCAGCGGGATAAGCCAGGAATCAAATAGGCAAATTGAAAGGAGCAAGAGGACAATGCGAAGAATCAATCTGGAGGACTACATTATTCACGGGAAGGTCGTCAACCCGAACCCGGAGAAGGACGGCCAGATGCTAATCGATACGCAGATTCTCTACCCCGTCAAGGACACCATTATAGCTCTGCTGTTCGCCCCGAAAATGGGGCTAAACGGCATCGAGCTAGTGCGGCAGAAAAGGCTTGTGGATAAGATTGAAGCCTGCCAGAACGGATCAATCGTTCTGGAGACGGAGGGCTGGGATCGGCTGGTGGCAGCTGTCAACAAGGCCGTAGGATTCAGCAAGAATGATGTGGAGCTCGTAGAGCGGATTCTGGATGCACCTGAGGTCGACGTGACCTAAAACATACGGAGGGAAATCATGCCATCTGAAATGATGACACTTTTGGATGACTGGCGGGGTTGGATCCCGCTGCAAGAGGCGAAGCGGTCGCCGGAGTATGTGCAACGGCTGGCAGAGGTTGTAGACATGCTGTCGAATGCACGCGGCCTACCGCAGCACGCTTACGAATACATGATAAAAGAGGCGCTGACGACAAGCGACTTCCCTTACTTATTCGGGGATGTACTCGATCGGCAATTACTGGCAAACTACAAGGCCGTTGATCCGATTTGGAAGCGCTTTGTCAGAATGTCGACCGTGAACAGGATCGCCCCACAGGTCGGGGGATACCGGTTTGCGATGACCGGCGGCGATCAGTACCTTGACGTTGTGGGCCAGAAGGGGGAGTACCTGGCAAGTGATCGAAACGAAATCAGGTATTCACTCACGGTCAACAAATACGGCAGACAGTTTGACATCTCCTGGGAAGCGTTGATCAACGACGACCTGGGGGCCCTGAAGGACACTCCAGAGAGGTTCGCTAGGGCTGCCGTGAGGACGGAGCACCGGGTGACGACCAATCTGTACGCGGGGAATTACGATGCCGTGAGTCACGCAAACGCTGGCAGCCTGTATTCTGACGGCGTGGCTGCTGAACTCAACGCGGTTGCAGCACTCCTGACGATTGCCAACTTGGAGGCGGCGGTTGAGGCGATGGGTAGCTTCCTCGACGTCAATGGGGAGCCGATCTTAAACAGGGCAAAGTTCCTGGTAGTACCGCCAGCCCTAGAGATGACGGCGCGGCAGATTCTAACATCGGCGACGAAGATGTGGATGGATCACGTGACACGGGCTGCGGCCGGTGCCGCGACTCTGTTCCCAATGCCCACGGCGAACGTGATAGCGCAGCACGGACTCGAACTTTTGATCGACCCGTATCTGCCTATCATGGATACCACATACGGGAACACAGCGTGGTATCTGTTTGCTGACCCGGCTGACATTGCAGCCATCGAGGTAGCTCACCTGACCGGGCACGAGCGCCCCGAAATCTGCATGAAGGCTAGCGACAAGATAAGTGTCGGCGGCGGGCCGCTTGATCCAATGTCAGGCGACTTCGCGACCGACAACGTGTTCTATCGAGTGCGTTTGGTGTTCGGCGGGAGCACGCTGGACTGGCGCGCGACCTATGCCGGAGGATTGGTAGGAATCTAGAAGAGGATTCCTTGAACTTATGCGTTCATGCTGGGGCAGGGGTGATTTCGCTCCTTTTCTACCCTGCCCCGGCTGGGCGGACCGAGGAGAGGAAAATGAACTTAAAGAAGAAGATAGATTTCCAAGTGGCTCCTACTATCACCTCGACCACTGGAACAGTAACGGCTATAGCGACACTCGCTCCTGGGGCGGCTTTTAGACTCTTAGGAATACGATTCCATCTTGGGAGTGCTTTAGCGGCAGCAGAGACATTGACAGTTACATTGGATGCCGGAGATGGCGCAGCTTATGATACCGTCCTGTTTACACGGGATATGTCAGTGGGCGCAGTTCTCGACCTGATCATACCGTTTGGTGGTGCAGAGGACTTCTTTGGAGCTACAGATGAGATAGTAATAGCTCTATCTGCTAATGTTGGGGGGGATACCTGGGGGTGCCAGACAATACATGAGTTGGTGTAAGCATGAGAGCTAGCGTAATAAACGGCTACAAGCTAGAGAACTACAAAGATTTCAAGGTGAGAGAAACAGGGCTTGCAGTACCTGAAGCCGAATCGCTTTACATGCCGCAAGCCTCTAATGGATATCGTCCTGATGATTTCATAGTGGACAGCAGCTTAGTGTTTTACGCCCCTTTGGGGATGTTGAAGGGGGGAACATTTAATTCGGTGGATGCCTATGGGCATCTTTGCACCGTTACAGGGGCTTTGTGGCGACCTAATGGGCATTACTTCGATGGTAGTGGTGACATAGACATCACCCCCGTCTTAACAAATGCCTTAGCCGCAACTACTACAGGCACAATAGGCTTTTGGGTTAAAGTTCCCGATGCTACCCCTGCTGGGGCAATGGCTTCTATTGCCTTTGGTGATACCGACGGCAACGAATACCTGCGGTTACTCATTCAAACAGGTGGCCAATTTCAGTGCAATTCTGCTACTGCTGGGGACACATGCTGGTCATTGAATACTAACAATGCAGTATTCTCGGATAATGCTTGGGCTTATGCTGAACTTATCCACGATGGAGAGAGCGCATCTGTCCGTATTAATGGGGTTGCTGTTGACCAAACCCTTACAGACGAAGGTGTCCTTACAGCTTGGTTTAATCACCACACTGCGCTGGATAATGGCTTTATTGGTAAGAGTTCTTTCAACGATAATGCCAACCGCAATCCTCTTACTGGAACAATAGGGGAAGTTATCATTCACAACCGAGTCCTACCTACTGCTGAGGGTCTGCATAACTATCTGACAACTAGGTGGAGATATACATAATGGAAATCGTTCTGACGCGCCAACAGTGGGTCAATCTCGTGCCGATCATCAAGGTCGGCCGGCGTTGCGAGCTAAAGCTCGGCCTGCCGATTGAACTCGATAACGGTGATCAACATATCGAGATCAAGGCTGACGAGATCAAAATCATCCTGGAGGACTGATGCCTGATCCGCGGATATTCCCAATCCCGGACGTGGTCGACGGCTTTGCTACGATCGGGGCTGTCAGCACGCTCGTGGTCGCTGCCAATCCGCACCGTGTCGACTTCGAGTTGGTGAACGATAGCGATGCGATAATCTACCTAGCGCGTGGCAATGTCGCCGTGATCGGCTCAGGTATCAGGCTCAATGCGAACGGCGGGAGCTATTCGATGAACACCCAGAATCTTTTCCTAGGCGTGATCAATGGCATTTGCACGGATCAAGCGAACTTGACTATCAGTGAAGGGACGAAGCCGTGACTGTTCATAATCCCTACGACGACACGGTGTTGCTGGCCGATGTTGCCGACATCCAGGATACGGTCGATGCCATCGAGACGGACGTGGCCGCTGTCCAGGCGACAGTGGATGGCATTGAGGCCGTGACGGACGGCCTGCCCACGCTGACGCATACTCTGGGCAGCACGACCACGACCACGATCGACACCGAGTATGCGCTGTATATCAACAACGCGCCGCTGGGCGTGTACCGTCCGGTCTGCTGCAAAGTATGGTTCCTGAATCAGACCGCTACGGAAACGGTAAAACTGAGGACGTACTACCGCGTGGCAGATGGGGGCGTATGGGCCCTACAGGACGAGGCCGAATACTCCGGCGTGATGGCTCCCGTCCTGATCAACATCGACCTGGAGCCGACACGCTGGGGCATACAGATCACGATTGAGAGGACAGCAGGCACCGCACGGGCATACCCGTGGGAAGCCAGCTTCGAAATATAATGGAATTAGACATGACAAAAGATGTGGCACCACGACTCACGATGACTATCAGGTTCAAGGGAATACAGCGGTGGAAAGTGCGCCTATGGTTAGCTGCCAGATGTTTCTGGCTGGGTGCTCGGATAATGAATGTTGGGATAAGGTTTGAACGATAATGGCCGTTGCATTTTACGATAAGCTGCCGCTGAACGAGGACATCGTGCTCGACTGGTCGTTGACCGAGGGTCTGGGCGCACTGGTACACGATGTCTCGAAGTCGGGCAGTATCGGTACACTGATTGGGGATATAGCAGTCGGCTACCCGGCGCAGATAGGGCACGGCTATTATGGGGTGTTCCTGTTCAACGCGTGGCACCAGTACATCAACTGCCCTGCGGCTGACTGCCCAAATCTGAACTTCCAGGCGGGTGACTACTCGCTTTCGTGCTGGCTCAATTGGTCAATAGTCGAATCCTCTCAGATTCTCATGGGCAAATACGTGCTGGATGTCAGCGGCTGGGAATGCTATTTGACGAACGCGGCAGGGGTGGACTATATCACGGTCCGCCACCACCACGCCGGCGGAGCTACTGCGCGGACCGCATCGTACTCGACCGGCTGGAGCGTCAGCACGCTTCACCTGTTCGGCTATTCCAGGTCGGGGGGCGTGGTGCAGCACTACCGGAATGGGCAACCGATCACGACAGTTGTCGGTGTCCTTCTCGACCCTGAGTCCAACGCGGCCAACGACCTGCGATGTGGCACTCGATATACCGAGGATGCCAACTGGCTCAACGGCTACCTGGGTCGCCCTCGGGCCTGGAGCAGGGCCCTGACGGACGTTGACCACAGGCAGCTATTCGCACAGGGGAACGCGCAATGATAGACGAAACAGGCAGACTAGCAGATATACATGATGCTCTAAGGCATGTATCTGCTATCTTCCCGGATGACACGAATTTAACCTGCACCTTTACGGCAGCGGCAGGGGCACATACATGGAGCGGATGGACGGAGATCGTGGACAGTGGGGCTACGACATTATCATCCTTTTTTGCTGATGCCCGGGGGCATATTTCTGCATTGCACTTCGAGACATATAGTGATATAAACGCCCTCTACATGGTGGAGTTGGCCTGGGGCGATAATCACGTTGTAATTGGGCGGGCAAGATTCGCCGCAACCGGAAAGTTCACTTCTTCCGATACCAAAACCGTCTTCCACGCACCCGCATCCCCTGCTGGGGAAACAGTCTATTATCGGATGAAAACCGATACGGGGGTGGCTGATACAATTATTCTTCATATAAGGCATCATACGCATCCATAATATTGCAGCATACGAAATAGGAGGGCAGACATGGAACAAGTGAGCAGCATGGGATTCAAAAGCAAGATGGGGATCAAGGGGCACTGTCACGTCGAGCTCTTCGGGCCGGACGGTGTGCTGAAGGAAGTCAGGGACATCTACAACACGGTAACGGAGTTGATGGATGTCCAGGTCGCAGATGCCATGTCAGATCAGGGTGACGGCACGATTGACTTCATGGCCGTAGGAACGGGCAGCGGCCAAACCTCCGCCTCTACGGGGCTGGCTGTTTCGCTAGACAGGAACGCACTGACTTCCACCACGCAGGGCGCGGCCGGAGACGACAACGACGTGGTCTATGTAGGCACCTGGGCGGCCGGCGATGGGACAGGGTCGATCACTGAGGCTGGCTTGATGAGAGACGACGACAACCTGAAGCTAATGCTGTATGCGGACTTTGGAGTGATCACCAAAGCGGCGGGCGACAGCCTAGTAATCACATGGACGGGAACCTTCGGAGCTAGCTAACAGAGTTTGAAACAAAATGAACGACGTAACCTATCCCATAGAGCTGAATACTGACCTAAAGAAGCTAGGTGCTGCCATTAATCTGCTAGAACAGATGCGCGTAGAGTACAATCGTCAGAGCGCCCTAGCTCTGAAGGTCAGCAAAGCAGATAAGTTCCGGCAATACGGTGAGGTATACCGAGTTAAACAAGAAACGCTACTGGCTGAGTACCGAACCCTCAAACAAAAGATCAGGCTCGCCGCCTACACAGACAAAGAATGGCAAGAACTGTCCTTTGACGAGCAGGAAGCCTTGGACAGGACGCTCTATGGCGACAAGGCAACTCTTCAGCAGACGGCTACACTGGCAACCTCGGAAGCCCTTACTGAGCTAAAGACAATCGACCTCGACAGCCTTGACAGCCTAGCTGGCAGCGACCCGCTTGAGGACTTTACAACGTACACCGAAGTTGACTCAGGTGCCGATATTACAGTCACCTCGACAAAGGTTGATGTAAGTTCAATGGACAGGGGGGCTGATTCACACGTCAGTAAGAGCTTCGGCGCTTCTCACTTTGGGGACTTTGAACATAGGTTTGAGGTGTTAATTTCAGCACAGACTGGCTCCGCTATTCATGGTCATTGGGGCTTAGCTAATGCTGCTTCAAACCTTGAGGACTTAATAATCGCTAATGTTGGGATGGCCTATTACTTCACTGTCAACATTCACAAAATCAAGGACTGGGAGAATGATGCGTCAGATCAGACTACTGAATTATCATTGAGCACTTTGTACTATGTCACCATGAGCCGTAGCGGCACAACAACCACAGCGCGTATACACACAACAGACTATTATGGCGAACCGGGCAGCGTCGAGGTAGATACCCTGACATATACGTCCTCAAGTACAGCTTATCAGTACGTCATGGTAACTCTGTCAAGAGGTTCGAGTTCAGGTTCTCCCACATCCTTTTACACCCAGAACCTGGACTTGCAGGAAGCGGTTGCTTGGGTGAAAAATCTATCTGACTCTGTAGCTATCTCGGATTCCATTGCCAAGGCATTCGGCCAAGTCCAGGCCGATACTCAGGGCATCGCGGATGAGTCGGGTATGGGCGTCGGCAAGGTTCCCAGCGTTGAGGCTATAGCTATTGCAGACGCTATCAGCAAGGGCGTCGGATTGGGGAAGGCTGATACCGTAGCCATCACAGATTCATTCTCCAGGGTTGTCGAATACGTTCGAGGGTTCGCCGACACGATAGGGATCACGGACGCGATTGCCAATGCGGTCGCGCAGGTCCGCACCGATACCATAGCGATCGGTGATGCCATCTCGAAGGGAGTCGGCAAGGCACGAGCGGACACGATAGCCATCGCCGACAGCTTCTCCCGAGTTGTAGCCTACGTCCGGGCACTAGCAGATACGGTTGGCATCACGGACAGTATCTCTACTGCTTTCTCGGGGGGCATAGCCCATATCTTGAATCTCGCAGATAGAATGCTCATCACTGATTCAATCAGCGGCGTTCTGGAGACTTGTACTAACCTGCGACGGGGCGTGAGCCGCATGGCCGTGAACCGGTTGGCTGCTTCCAGGATGCTGATAAACCGATGCTTCAGGAGGAAGGTAATATGACGACTACCTACGATATCACGACAGACATAGGCAAGATGCGGCTGACGATCGGGGACAAAGACGTGGCGGATGCCGTGTTCACGGACGAGGAGCTTCAAGTATTCCTGACGGCCTCCGGATCCGTCCTGCTGGGCTCCGCGACCGCCCTCGAGGCCTGGGCTGCAACCTATGCGGCCAACGCCAACGCAGAGAAAATCGGTGACTACAGCTACACGCAAAAGATCATTGAGAATATGCTTAAGCTGGCCACGAACCTGAGAGCTACCGTAAACGCGACGCCAGAGATGGACTGGGCCGAGCTCAACCTACCCCTGACCAGCGAAGAGGCAACGGCATAATGGCATACTTGGATTTGCTGATTCAGAGTTGCACGATACAGCGCGACGCTATCGGAGCCGCCGACAGCTACGGGAATCCGGCAGAGGATTGGCAGACTCATCTAACGGAGGACTGCCGATTGCAGTCTCTTACAGGAACAAGAGCGGGAGGGCGAGAAGTCAGGGTCGGCGCAGAAGTGGTGATCGCAGATTATAAGCTGTATGTGAACGACATCGACGTGACGGAACAGGATCGCATCGTATTGGAGACGGTGACCTACGAGATACTTTTGGTCAAGCCGCCACAGAATGGCGTTGGGGTCCATCATAAGGAACTATTGTTGAGGGTCGTACGGTGAAACTTAGCTTCACGGTTAAGACGGACATAGAGTCCGAGAAAGTGACAAGGCTTGTGGATGAGGCCAGTCGTGAGGGTCTGCGGGATACGATAGTGGCTATGCACAATGATGCTGTCAGGGGTTCGCCTGTGCTCACCGGGCACAATCGCCGCTCAATCACAAGCGAAGTTTCTAAGATGGGAGTGGTGCACCAAGGTGCAGATTCAAAGCCAGACAAGATCGTAAATGATAGCAAGATCGAAGGTGCCTTTTATTCCACAAGTGGCTACGGGGGCTATCTGGAAACAGGAACGACCAACAGGTCTGGAGGGGTCAAAATGGCGCCGCGTCCCTATTTCCGGCCTGCCTATGATATGAACATCGGCGGGCTCGACGATGCGATCGCGAAGAGGTTGGCAGCCAAATGAACGCAGATACGAACGATATCATTCGCGCCTACCTGGTTGACCAGGCAACGCTAACGGACATCGTATCTGCCCGTATCTATAGCCCGCGGTTGATAGAGAACGCTGACCTGCCGGCGATGGGATTCTTCACCCGGGGCGGAACAGCCCACGCCTACATCCCCGGCTTGCTGATGCCGAGCGTACAGTTCGACTGCTGGGGCGACAGCCCGGTCTCCGCGCGTGAGGTCTACCGGGCTCTGTACGATGTACTGCAGGGTATTCACATGCAATCCGTGACGCTGGATAGCGTAGGATATACGATTCTGAGCGCACTTGAGGAGGTCCAGGGTCAAGACCTGCAAGACGTAGATATACTCAATTATTATCGGGTGCTGACGTTCTTCAGCTTCATAATCAGAGCAGAATAAAAGGGAGGGAAACATGGCAGAGAAGGAAACGACCCCAGCGGGACAGGGCGACAGTAGCCCCTCAACTCAACCACAGGGGGGCGCGGCGACGAAAAGGGCACCCGTGCCCAAGGCTCGGCTATCAGCAGCGGAAATCGAGCCTCGTCGCCTGGAGCACGAAAGGCGTGTGGCAGGGCCAGCCAAATACAGCGGGGGAGGTAAATAGACATGCCAAGCATAGCAGATGTGTTGACAGGGGTAGCGGCCCTGTCCATTCGACAACCAAATGACTCGCTGGCCGCATGGTCGACGGCACAGAGGTACGCTGGTGATCGGTCAGTCAAACTCTACAAAGGAGGCTCAGGGAACGCTGGTAGCACTCACGTAGAGCTCAGCGGCCTGACATCCAGGGGGATCACGCTGGCCGCATTCGACGCGGACCCGACGGACTACTCGTTCTGGCATCACGCCAGCGCGGTGGTCGGGAACTTCGGGCAGTTCGAGCTCCGGTTTGAAGACCCGAATTCGGATGCCTGGGTCGAGGTCACAGTTGCGGATATGCAGGGATACACTGGGACTGGCGGCTGGGTGCAAAACGCGCTGCAGCTGACGGACGTGATCGGATTCGGTGGCGTTGACGAGACTGGACTCTCGTTCTTCGATTGGGACTTGAGCTCAACGATCGCCGACGCGGTGACCGACATCGACGCCACGACCGTTGACAGTTGCGCCGATTGGATTCTCGAAAGAGTCCGAATCGAACTATGGGAAGCGGAACCTGAGCGCACGATGTACGTGGACTCGATCGAGATCGACGGCACGGTCTACACCATCGAGCCGGGGGGAACCGCACCGGCCCTGTCGCTGTCCAGTGCCTTCACTCTGATCGGATATACCGAGGATGGTGTGACGGTGGAGTACGCTGCCGAGACTGCGGAAATCCTCGTCGAGGAGGAAACGTTTCCAGTTGATGAAGTGATCACGAAGGAAACTGCAACGGTCACGCTCAACATGGCGGAAACCTCTCTGGCCAACCTGGATTACGCTATGGCTGGCAGCTTGCTGTCTGGGAGCGTGATCGAACTGGGTGGGGGAGCCACGAAGTACTTAAATCTCAAGATAGAGAGTACGGACCAAAGCTCACTCATCCAGGCTATTCACATCCCGAAGGCAGTAGCCACGGGCACCGTGGGTCTGTCCTACAAAAAGGGCGAAAAGACCATGATTCCGATTACTTTGAAGGCGCTCAAGAGTGACAATGATCCGGCTGTGGTGATCGTGAAGAACGCAGCATAAGCGAAATGAAAGGAGCATAGAACCATGGCGGAAGAGAGAACTGAGGAACAGAAGGTGGCCCGTGCGCCCGTGATAGTTGTGCTTGGCGGGAAGGATCACGAGATCATCCCGCTGGTCATAAGCGAATCACGGGCGTGGCGGATCGCCGTCGTAGCAGCGTTGGGCGAATTGCAGGGCCATACCCAGACAAGCTCAGATGACACTGGAGCATTCCAAAGCTCGCTGGATGCCTTGCTGGTGGGAATGCCTGACAAGGTGCTGGATCTGTTCTTCCAATATGCGAAGGGCTTGGACAGACCAACCATCGAGGCTACAGCTACGGACAAGGAGGTCGCTGAGGCCTTTGAGAAGGTGGTCGCACTAGCATTCCCTTTGGCACAATCGCTCGTCGGGACGATGGGGAGACTCTCAGCATAGGCGCTGCGTTTGAGTACATGATGACCGAGTGGCATATACCATTCGATCACATTCTGAACCACTGGTCGGACGAGCAACTTGATGTGATGGTGCAGAAGTTGACTGAGCGGAAAGCTCGAGAGGCCGCTTGCCCGCCGAAAGTGCCGGAACACAGGGTATCGGTGGACCAACTAGCGAAGGGTAGCCGAAACATGGTGAAGGTGGTAGATCACTATGGCGATTAAGATTGGCGATGCACTGCTGACTATCGGGATTGACACCAGCGATGTGGATAAGGGGTTGAAGCGCCTCGGCGACAAGATGGGGAAGATGGGCAAACAATTGTCGCTCAAAGTCACTGCGCCGCTGGTTGGGCTGGGCCTCGCTGGATTCAAGATGGCCGGCGACTTCGACCAGGCGTTCCGGAAAGTCAACGTGATGCTCAAGGCGACTGCAGAAGAGTCGAAGGCGTACAAAAAGGAAATCCTCGCGCTATCCCAAGAAACCGCTAAGAGCGCGGTAGATGTGACCGACGCCTTCTTTGGCATCGTGTCGGCGGGCTTCCGAGGTGCAGAGGCGATGGACATCCTCGCCGTGGCAATGAAGGGCGCAACTGGTGGAGCCGCCGATACGGTCCAGACGACAGCCGCACTTACGAAGGCAATGAACATCTTCGAGTTGAAGGGGATGAAGGGTGCGACGCGAGCCATGGACACGTTTTTCGGGATCGTGGATGTTGGCTTGCTGACATTCGAGGAGATGGCACTCAGTTTTCCGATGGCGGCGACCATGGCTGCGGCCCTGGGCATCGAGATCGAAGAGGTGGGAGCCGCCCTGGGAACCCTCACGAAAGTGTCCGGTAACACACGGCAGGCGGCTACTGCGCTCAATGCCACATTCATCCAGCTGGTCAAGCCCAGCGAGGCCTTGCAGGACTTGTACGAGGAATGGGGGGTCAGGACTGGGCCGGAGGCGATCGACAGGTTTGGAGGGCTGCAGGCTGTACTGCAAAAGGTCTCGGATGAAACCCACGGGAATGCTGACGAACTGGCAAAGCTATTCCCGAATGTTGAAGCAATTCGTGCCATCCTCCCACTGACAACTACGAGCGCCCAGGACTTCGCCGATGCCCTGGTAACAGTAGGAGACCGCGCCGACAAGTCCGGGAAGGCTTTCGCGGAGATGGCCCAGGGCCCAGGTTTCCAGTGGCAGCAGATGATGGTCAGCATGAAGAACACTATGATTGTCCTCGGTGATTCCATCGCCAATGTTCTCGGGCCTATCTTGGAGAAAGTGACAGGCGCAATCCGCAAGGCTGTCGAGTGGTTCAGCAAACTACCCGAGCCCATCAGAACGGGAGTGGTGGTCGTGCTTGCATTGGCGGCTGTGTTGGGGCCGCTGTTGATTATGGCTGGCCTCATGGTCAATGCCTATGTTGCGCTAACGGCTGCTCAGATCGGGTTGAATATAGCTATGTTCGCCAACCCTATCGGGCTAGTCGTGCTGGCGATCGGCGGCCTCCTAATTGGCATAGGTCTGCTGCTGAATAAGTTCGGGTTGTTGGACGACGTGTTGGGTGGCGTGTGGCGGGGATTGACGCAGATAGTGAAACCGCTTACTGATATGGCTAATGCCCTGTTCGGCGTCAGTGGAGCGACGGAGGAAGTGGTCGAAGGGGCCGATGAGTTGACTGGCGCCTGGAAACAAGTTAGCGATAGTGTCAACGTGGTCGCTAAATCGATCGAGGATAGTTGGAAAAGGACGGGGGCAGCTACCAAGGAAGCCATGACCAAGGCTATCAAGGCGATCAATGATGAGTACGGTATGCTTGAGGATGAAGAACAGGCTGCCCATCGGACCCGTCGCCAGAGGGCGAGGGATACGGCGCGTGAAATTCAAGAGAGTAACAGACAAGCGACCGCAGACGCGATCAGGGGTATCGAAGATCAGATACGTGAGGAAGAACGGTTGCACAAGGTGCGGCTACGAGGGATTGAAAGCGACGCGATTCGTGAGCTTCAAGACAAGATAGACCTGCTTGATGATGATACTCGCGAGGAAGAGTTAGCGCTGCGAGAGCAAGCTAGAGTAAAACATATCTTACAATTGAAGGATAACGTTGCCTCTGCGAAGGACGCCGAAGAGGCCCGGAAAGAACAACGGAAGCTGGAGGATGCCGAAGCTCGTTATGCTCGGGAGCGCTTGCTTGAAACTCGCGAAGGTAAGAAGGAAGTTCTTAGAGATGAGATTCAAGCTATCCGCGATGGCAAGGATGAGGTGATAATCTTAGCTCAAGAGCAAGCGGATAAAGAATTCGCGATCCTGAAGACTGGCCTAGAGGCACAAATAACTAACCTAGAGACGAACCTCGAATTCCAAAAGGAGCTCCACGACGCAACGCTGATTGAAACACTAGCGAGAATTGAAGTGGAACGATTAGCTGAAATCGAGCTAGCGAATGAGAAGATCAGGCAGGCTCAGCGGGTCGCCCGGGAGCGTGCGGTGCTGCTAGCGCTGGCGACAGTACCCTCACCATCTGCTTCTCCCCCCGAGGGCTTTATTCAGACGTCGCCCGGAACGTGGCATTCGCCTGCCCAGGTTGCGATGATGGGGTTGACACCTATGCAGCACGGCGGCATTGCCATGAGACCTATAAACGCGAGAATAGCGGAACGAGGCCCCGAGGCTGTGATACCGCTGAGTCGGGCAGGGATATTCGGGACCGCCAATATCATCATCGAATTGGATGGCATGGTATTGGCCGAAGCACTGGGCGAGCCGCTGGTCGACGAGATACGGATTCGGACGGGAGCTAAAAACTAATGGGCCAGTATTCAGTTAAAGTCGGCGGGGTTGGGAAGGAATTACAACGTGGATCATTGACTATTGATCACCGGATCGAGGAACGTAGCGTGGCTATGTTCACTATTTACGATGAGGCCGCAGCATCGCATTATGAGCAAGGCGAGGCCATACTGATCTACGATCAGGATGCGGTACTCGTATTTGGTGGTATTGTAGACCGACCAGAGGAACGGCGGCTCGGCGCCGGTCTCCAGCACTCGATACGTTGTATCGATTATCATTATCATGCTGACAAGCTGATAGCTGCCGACTCGTACACCACGGACGACTGCGGAACGATGATTGAAGACCTTCGGTCTGATCTGCTAAACGCTGAAGGAATTAGCGCTGGTACGATTCAAGCGGGACCGACGATCTCGGCCCTGGTGATCAACTATGTCACGGTCGCCAAAGCCTTCGATGCGATTGCGGAGTTGGCAGGCTTCACCTGGTACATCGATGAGAATAAGGCACTTTACTTCATCGACAGGGCGACGAACGCGGCGCCGTGGGCTATAACCTCCGCAGATATGCTCAAGGGTAAGTCGCGCCTCCAGCGCGGCCATCGCCAGTATCGCAATCGGCAGTATATCCGGGGCGGTAAGGCAGCTACAGACCCTCAGACGGAGAACAGGACCGCTGATGGCGAGACGGAGTCCTTCGCCATGGGCTATCCGCTGATCCAAGCGCCGACGGTAACGGAAGATGCCGGCGGCAAAACGGTGGGGATCAAGGGGATCGACACAGGAAAAGACTACTATTGGAATAAAGGCGACCCGATCATTACCGCTGCTGTTGCTCCAGCAAACGGAGTAGCTTTGGCATTCACATACGTTGGAGAGTTCAATATCATGGCCGTGTCCTACGACACGGATGCTGTTACGGCGCGGCTGGCAGTTGAAGGTGTAGGGACCGGTTATGTGGATGATATGAGTGAAGATCACAATGCTAATACGCTTCTAGCCGCTTTCGAGACAGCTACCGCAAAGATCGAAAGATTCGCAGCTGATGGTAAGAAGTTCCGTTTCGAGACTTGGCGATCCGGGTTAAAGCCTGGGCAACTAGCTACGGTGACTTATTCGCCTTTCGGCCTTGCGGCGGCCGAAATGTTGATAGAAGCCGTCCGGGTCAGACCAAAGGGCGACTGGCTACTCTATCAAGTTACGGCCGTTGAGGGGCCCGTATCCGGCAGTTGGGCTAAGTTCTTTGGAGCACTGTCGACCGGGCAAATCGCGGTGGACAAGCAGACGATTGGCGAAGAGACTATTTTGATCATTCTGGTGGAGCCGAGCGACGCGATTGACTTGGCTGGTGGGGCCGCGATTACCGTTTGGGCGTGTCCAAACGTAGCGGTCGATCTTTATCCCGCGGTGAACTTGTATCCCTGCTAGGAGGATAGCATGACCCTGATGGAACTGTGCGGCGTCCGGAACGCTGTTACGATTGAAGTACAGGGTTTGGATGGCGAAATTATCGAGTTAGTTACACTCCGCAACAAAATCACTACAGTCGGTCTGAACATGCTCAGGGATATCACGGGTGGGATCATATCCGACGCGGAGATCAAGTACATGGCTTGGGGTGATGATAACACCGGCGTGTCCGCGGCACATATAGCTTTGCAGAATGAACGGGGCCGGAAGCAAGTTACGAGTAAAGTAGCTGGCGCCGCCGGTATTCTGACCACTACAACCTACGTTGCACCCTATGAGGCTACGGGATTCACTATTGAGGAATTGGGCTGGTTCTGTGGAGCCGCGGCGGGGGCTGGTGCCGATAGTGGAATTATGATTGGCAGGGTATTGTACAGTAGGGCCAAAACCGTTATCGAAAGCCTAAACGTCGTTCGTACCGACACCTACACGGAAACATAGGAGGCAGGACATGGCTGAGTATTCGAAAGTTGGCCCTTGGGTCAATGGTGGCGCGCCGGCTATAAGCGCCGCGAACCTTGACATCCTGGAGACCCAGTACGAATTGATCAAGTCGGAGGATTTGACGTTCGCGGGAGTCAAGCAGTTCTCGGGTACGATACTGATGGCCGCAGACCTCCAGCATATCGGCGATACGGATACCAAAATCACGTTCACGGCTGATGCGATATCCCTGGAAACCGGAGCGAGTAGTCGGGTCGACCTCTCCAATTCCGGCGTCCGCCTGGGCGGTGCCAACGCGCGGGTGACCACGATACTCGACGAAGACGCTATGGGTTCAGATTCCGCTACGGTGCTTTGCACACAGCAGAG
>SDBV01003916.1_pt1 | contig 21630 bp, 19 predicted proteins | sample 2277081 | NCBI WGS metagenome assembly SDBV01 (sample SAMN10402039, study PRJNA504765) | marine sediment metagenome | isolation source: marine sediment core GS10_PC15, 223 cmbsf | place: Arctic Ocean: Southern Knipovich Ridge | collected 2010 | reverse complement strand
CGGAATCGATAAACGAACCCAGTCGTCGTCGTCATCGGCTTGTACTCTCGGATGGAACGGTCCCGGTGTCAAGCGGCCTGCGCCTGCTCGCCGCCAGTTCAGAGCATATATCGGTCGAATCCGGCGGCCAATGCCTATTACGGGAGATGTGATGTTGATTCGCTGGCATGCGAGATCGATGTCGCCTTGTGGCCAGCGCCATCGACCCATCCGCGAATGAAGCCGGTTGGACCACCGAGAAGCGCGCCCACGATTACTGACCCGATCAACACAGATTCGAGTGGGACCTCTGAGTCGCGGGGATCGGCTATGTCGCGATCGCCTAAGTTGAGGGCCGACGGCAGGACGGCGCCAAAGACAAAACAGGCTGACAGGACAGCGACAAGCGCCGCGCCAGCGCATACGTAAAGGAGGTTAGATTTCTTGTCGAGGAGCGCCACAACGAAATACGTGATTGCCACAGCTGATGCGAAAAATCCAAGCCAGAAGACCCACCCGTTGCGGAGTGCCCACGTATCGCTTTCCGAGACTAGAATCCCGCTCGCCCCCCAGAGCAAAGCCCCCGCAGGAGACGCGCCTAAGATGGCGATTCTCACCGATCGCCGCATCACACTAATCTGCGCGTCCGGCAACCTCCGTTGCGGGCGAGTCGGGGGCGCAGCCCAACTCGCCGGTTGGGATGGCTGCCGCGAAGTCACTGCCTGACAGACGGCCACTCGAATTGAGCGGAACGACCTTGTCTGCTATTGCTAGAGTCTCAACCCTGTCAGGTGCGAAAATGGTGATCGCCACATCTTGAGTCCACAGGATCAGATGGCCATCCACGAAAATTTCGGCAGGAGCTCCACGAACCGTAGTCTCAGCATCAATTAGGCTTCTCTCGGCGAAACCTGGCGGGAGCATGCACGCAGGCTGAACAATGACCTGGTAGGGATTCGGGCATCCGCCTTCCCCAGCGGGGGGAATACATGCCCCATACAGGAACGATACGCTGTTTTCTACCAACGTGAACTCCGAGCGGACGGCGCTCACATAGTTCGCCCTTATTATCGCCTCTAGAGGAACTCCTAAGTACTCCTCGCCTGCCCAGAAAACTGGGAATTCCGCGAAACTCGTCGCATCCTCAACTGACCAGTTACCGCGCGGCGACACGGCAGCAGGATCGTCGGAGAGCTTGGGGTCACTCGTCAGATAGCCAGATTCGGGATCACCTTCGCCCACAAAGCTCAATCCCAGGCCCGACGCCAGTTCCCTTCCAGCAACCAACGACACTGATCCGAGGACGGCAAGAAGAAGTATCCGCGAGCCATAGTGCCCTAGCTTACCGTTCATCGTTAGTGTCCGGTGGCGTAGAGAATTTCAATGTAGTCCACAACACCATCGCTCCAGGCAACATTCCCATTACATTGGGTGAATTTCATCGTGTTTCCCCAGTATGGTGACGTTAGAAGGAGATGCGGGTAGCCACCCCCAGCGCCGTAGTTTGTCCAGTTCTTCCAGATGTCGTCGCGGCCGCGATTGAACCCGCCTTGAGGCTCTTTGACGTTATCGTCTATAGCATGATCTGGCAGGAACCCACAAATGACGGTATCTTCGTGGTGAGCATCGGCTGTGGCCCATATGAACCACGTGGTATCAAAGTCGTAGCTCCCGACCCCAGACGAAGTCCATCCTTGACCAAACCTCGCGTGAAATCTGCCGAACGGATCAAAGCTCGGGTTACTCGCTGAATCCCCATCCATCGGTAGGCATGTATGCGCGCGAAACTTCTGCGTACTACCGCCGTGTGTCCACCCCCCATGGTGGGCGGCGTGGTTTTCGGCCCAGGGGGCGAAGGCGAATTGCACGAACACGTCGTTGAGGGGATCTATGTGACTAGTGCAGCTTCCACTGCCGCTGTGCGTGTACAAGTGCGAGTGTGAGACTCCGCCGGCAGCCGGGCGCACCGACACACTGGCGATCCCGAGCGATACCCCGAAGATCACTATCAAAAGCGCCGTGCTTCGTAGACTCATGGACCCACCTTTTTCCGCTTTCTTCGGCCACTAGCCTACACCTGGATCTGATCTTGTCAAGCTCCTCGGGCCTACGCCCGAGAACGGCGGCCTTGCGATGCGGGCCGCTAACCTGTGGCGGCCATCCAGTCGACGATGACGTTCGCCAGCTCTTCGCCCTTATCCTCCTGCAGGAAGTGGCCGCCGCCGGCGATCGTCGCGTGCGGTTGCCCCTTGGCGCCGGGGATCATCGCCTGGAGGGGGCGCTCGCCGCCCTTCGTGATCGGGTCGGAGTCGCTGAACGTCGTGAGGAACGGCCTCTCCCACTTCTGGAGCACCTCCCAGGCCTTGCGGTTGGCGGGCGCGGCCGGGTCGTCCGGCTTCGTTGGCACCAGCGAGGGGAAGATTCGCGCGCCGGCCTTGTACGAGTCGTCCGGGAAGGGGGCATCGTAGGCGGCGACGACCTCGTCCGGCAGCGTCGTCGCCGTTCCGCCCTGCACGACGCGCCCGACGTCGAACGCAGGTGATTCCTGCGAGAACTGCTGCCAGCGCAGGAAAGCCTCGCCCGGCGTCTGATCGCCCGTGGGCAGGCCGCCGTTGCCAATGATCACGCGGGCGAAGCGGTCCGGGTCCTCCGCCACGATGCGCAGGCCGATCAGCGAGCCCCAGTCCTGGCCGAAGAACGTGACGTTGGTGAGACCGAGCTGCTCGATGAACGACTTCATCCAGTCGACGTGGCGCTGGAAGGTGTAGTCGTCCTTCTGGGCTGGCTTGTCGGAGCGGCCGAAGCCGACGAGGTCGGGCGCGACGGCCCGGTGGCCGGCGGCCGTGAGAATCGGCACCATCTTGCGGTAGAGGTAGGCCCAGGAGGGCTCGCCGTGCAGGAGCAGCACCGGCGCGCCGTCGGTTGGCCCTTCGTCGATGTAGTGCATGCGCAGGGATCCGCCTTCGCCGTCAGGGACGTCCAGGTACTTCGGCTCGAACGTCCAGCCGGGGAGGTTGGCGAATCGCTCGTCGGGTGTTCGTAAGGCTTTCATGGGCGGGTTCCTCCTGTTGCTTCGGTGATTGTCTATCGGTCCAGCGGCGCTTCCGTCATCGCGATCAGCCACTGCATTTCGAGGCCGGCCGCGCGGTGCTTGCCGATGTTCTCGGTGACGTGCGGGTCCTGGGCGATCTCCGCAAAGGCTTTGCGCGAAGGGTACTCGACAAGGGCGACGGTGTGGAACCCTTCGCCGCCTTCGCCGATCAGCTGCGAGTCGACGCGCCCGGCCCAGAGGAAGCGCCCACCCTTCGACTCCACGAACTTGCGCATCTCTACCCCGTAGCGCATGTACGCTTCCTGTCCGCTGCTGCCCTCGTTCGAGGCGTCGGCCCGCGGCTTGAAGCGCAGCAGGTTGAGCATCACGACGGGCTGGTCCTGCGGGCCCTTCATCAGCTCCTGGAACTGCTCTCCTGTCGGGTAGATTGCCATGGGGGCGCCTCCTTCGGGGTCGTCCGGTTGCTTGCTGGCCACAGTATAAACATGGCACTCACAGTGTCAATATCTTGACAAAGGCGAGCGCCAGCGTTAGAAAGACGACGCAGAGGGAGGCGACCATGAGTGAGAGCGAACCAGGATTCGAGGGCAAGATCGGCCGTACGCTGGCCGACTCCGAGCCGTGGTGGCCGGCCCCGCTGCGACCGCCGGGCGATGCGCCCAACATCGTGATGATCGTCCTCGACGATACCGGCTTCTCCCACTTCGGCTGTTTCGGGTCGACCATCGAGACGCCGAACATCGACCGCCTCGCGGCGAACGGCGTGCGCTACTCCAACTTCCACACGACGGCCCTCTGCTCGCCCTCGCGCGCCTGTCTTCTCACGGGGCGCAATCATCACGCCGTGGGGATGCGCGGCGTCTCCAACTTCGACACGGGCTTCCCCCACATGCGCGGCGGCATCACGCCTCGTGCGGCCACGGTGGCGGAGCTGCTGCGCACGGCCGGATACGCGACGTACTCCGTGGGCAAGTGGCACCTGGCGCCGATGATCGAGTGCAGCGCCGCCGGCCCGCACGACAACTGGCCCCTGCAGAAGGGCTTCGACCGCTTCTACGGCTTCCTTCAGGGCGAGACCGACCAGTTCTACCCGGAGCTGACGGCCGACAACCATCACATCGTGCCGCCAGCGGGCCCTGAAGATGGCTACCACGTCTCCGAGGACATGATCGATCAGTCGATCCAAATGATTCGTGACCTCAAGTCCGTGCGGCCGGACCGCCCATTTTTCCTCCACGTGGCGTTCGGCGCGACCCATGCGCCGCACCAGTCGCCGCCGGAGTACCGCGAGAAGTACCGTGGCCGCTTCGATGAAGGGTGGGACAAAACGCGAGACGCCTGGTTCGCTCGCCAGAAGGAGTTGGGCGTCGTACCGGAAGGGACGACGCTGGCCGACCGCAACCCCGGCGTGCTCGCCTGGGACGACGTGCCGGAGAACGGGCAGAAATTCGCCGCCCGGCTGCAGGAGGCGCTCGCCGGCTTTCTCGAACACACCGACGCGCAGATCGGGCGTCTTGTCGCCTACCTCGAGTCGCAGAATCTTCTCGAGGACACGCTGCTGATGGTGCTCTCCGACAACGGCGCCAGCCAGGAGGGCGGCCCGAACGGCGTGATGGACGAATTCAGCTTCTTCAACATGATTAGCGAGGACATCGACGAAATCGTCGCCAACCGGCTCGACGATATCGGCGGGCCGCACTCGCACAGCAACATCCCGTGGGGCTGGTCTCAGGCCGGGAACACGCCGCTGCGCTGGTACAAGCAGAACACCTACGGCGGCGGCATCCGCGACCCGCTTGTCATCCACTGGCCGAAGCGCATCAAGCAGACCGGTGGCGTGCGCGACCAGTTCTGCCACGTGATCGACCTGACACCGACTGTCCTCGACGTCACGGGCGTCGAGCTGCCGGCTGAACTCAACGGGCACAAGCAGATCCCTCTGCACGGCCAGAGCATCGCCTACACCTGGGATGAGCCCGATCAGCCGACGAGGCGGAGCGTCCAGTACTTCGAGCAGTTCGGCCATCGCGGCCTCTGGAAGGACGGCTGGAAGGCCGTGACCTACCATGCGAAAGGCACAGACTTCGATACTGAAGAGTGGTCACTGTACAACCTGGCGGAGGATTTCTCCGAGTGCCACGACCTGGCGAAGGAGCATCCGGAGAAGCTGAAGGAGCTGGTCGACGCCTGGTGGGTGGAGGCCGAGGCCAACGGTGTGCTGCCGCTGGACGACCGCAACATCGAGCTGTTCGGTGGCGCGCCGCGTCCGGGCACACCGCACTTCGTCGACGAGTACGTGTACACACCGCCGATCTCGCACATCCCGGCCGATGCCTGCCCGGCGCTGGGCGGGCGCTCCTGGTCGATCGTCTGCGAAGTCGAGGTGCCGGAGGGTGGCTGCGAGGGCGTGCTTTACGCGCGCGGCGGCCACAACGTCGGCCACTCATTCTTCGTCAAGGATGGCAAGCTCCAGTTCGACTACAACGCCCTCGGCCGCCACAACCGCGCGGTCGGCGATGCGAAGCTGGCGCCCGGGCCGCACCGGCTTGAGGCGCGCTTCGAGCGCGGCGTACCCGGCACGCTGACGATCGCGATCGATGGCACGGACGTGGGCTCGACCGAAGTCTCGCCGGTTGTGCGGATGCTCGGCTCGACCGGAATGGATCTCGGACAGAATCCTCTCTCGCCGGTCGTCGACGATTACGATTCGCCGTTCGCGTTTACGGGGCGGTTGGAGAAGGTGACGTTCCGGCTGCGCAGCACGCGTCAGGCGGCGGATGTCGCCGCGAAGGCGCGCGCCGATCTGGCTACGGAGTAGCGAGCATCGCCGCGAGTCCCCGGCGCATCGCCGCGTCGGCATCGCCGAGCGAGAGGCTCTGAGCGCGCCGCATCAGGTCGAACGATTCGAACGAGGCGAGGACGTCGGCCGCGGCCAGCGTCTCGCTCCGTGCGGCCGGGTCCAGGCCGTCCAACTCCCGCGCGAAGTGGCGCGCTAGCTGAGCCCGCAATAGCGTGGCGCTGCGGGCGAGTTCGCCGGCGATGATCGGCTGGAAGGGTGCGCGCAGGCGGGCGATGCGGGCGACGGGCGCGATCGTTTCGAAGAGCTGGGTGCGCTGCCGGACGATGCGGTCTATGCGCGCCGCCAACGGACCTTCGCCGAGATCTTCGATCTCGAACAGGTGGCTCACCCGGGCGCTCTGCCGGTCGATCGCCACGCGGCACAGTTCGTCCATGTCGTCGAAGTAGCGGAAGAGAGAGCGGCGTGAGAGGCCGGAGCGGTCGGCGACGCCCTGCGCGCCGGGGTTGATGACGCCTTCCTGGTAGAGGTCGAGCAGCGCATCGACGACGGCGTTGCGGTTGCGCTCGCGTCCGGCGCGGCGGCCGTCGACCGCCGCGGGCGCGGCGGGGGAGTGAGCTTCGGTCATGGTGCAAGGTTCGGTTTTGACACTGCGGGTGTCAAGTGTCCCACTTCGGCTGGCTAACCGTCCGGCCGCGGCTCATCGCCTCGCTCTCCGGGGACGGCTCCTGGCTCCGAGATGGCGCCGGGCGACCAACGCGCGAAGACCGTGTAGCGCAAGATCAGCCCGATGATGATGACGGCGCCGCCGATAGCCGTGGCCACAGACGGGCTCTCGCCGATAAGGAGGACGACCCAGATCGGGTTGAGCACCGGCTCTACGAGGGCGATAAGGCTGGCCTCAGCGCTGGCCACCGTGCGGAGGCCGTGCGCGAAGAGCGTGTACGGGATGGCGAACTGGACGGCCGCCATCAGGGCCAGCAGCACCGCGTCCTGGCCGCTGACGTCCCAGACGCCGGGCACGGCGGCAAAGAGCAGGGCGACGGCGCCGCAGTTAATGAACGTCAGGAGCACGGAGTTTGCGTACTTCATGCGCCGCAGCCACATCATGTAAAGGCCGAAGAAGAGCCCGCTGCCCAGGCCCATGACCATGCCCGTCAGGTCGCCGGAGCCGGCGTTGCCGCCGAACAGGATTGCCACGCCCACCAGGCAGACGCCGAGCGCCGCCAGGTCGATCCCGCGCAGCCGCTCGCGCAGGAGCAGGGGCGCAAGCGCGATGACGTAGAACGGCGCCGTGTACTGCAGAAAGATGGCGTTCGCCGCCGAGGTCTCCTTCGTCGAGGAGACGAAGAGCCAGAGGAGCGCCGCGAAGAGGCCGACGCCGACCACGACGTCGAAGGGCCTCGGAGCGTTTCTCAACCTGACGAGCGGGATCAGGAAGACGGCGGCGAAGAAGCAGCGGAAGAACGTGATGCTGGTGGCGTCGGCGTCGATCTCCTTGATGAAGACGCCGTTTGTGCTCCACAGCACGGCCGCCAGCAAGATGGTGAGCCGGCCCGTCGCCAGTGGGCCCGGAGACAGCGTGGATAGCCTGGCAACCATGCCCCACAGAATACGAGCCGCCGCCCCGGCGTGCGATCAGGACCGCCGCGGCGCCGTCAGTCGTTGCGGGGAGTCGCGAAGCCCAGGGCGTGTGGCCGCGTGAAGATCATCGGCGGGATCGGCGGCGTCGGCATGCTGACCTCGACGCGGGTCACTTCGAATCCTGCGTCCCGTATCGAGTCAACCGTTCTCCGGTTCGGGTGACAGCCGGCACCACACCAACCCCAGATCGGCGCGATAAGCGTCTGGCTCAGCCCGCCGATCGGGTTCTCATAGCGGACGTGCTCAATGAAGCGGTATTCGCCCGTCGGCTTGAGCACCCGACGGACCTCTGCCAGCGCCTCTGCCTGATCATCGACCGAACACATAACGAGAGTGCCGACAACCGTGTCGAAGCTCGCGTCGTCGAACGGCAGCTCCGCCGCCGACGCCTGCTTGAGTTCGATCCGCGCCTTCGCCTCATCTGCTTTGGCTTCCGCTTTGCGCATCATGTACGGGTCCGGCTCCGTCGCCACCACCTCGATGCCGTCCTGGTAATACGCGAAGTTGGCGCCGGTCCCGGCGCCGATTTCGAGTACGCGCCCGCTGGCGCCGCCGGCGAGCTCCTTTCGCACGTCCTTCATGAAGCCGCGCTCAGCCGGCGCCATCATGCGATCGTAGACAGCCGCGAACCACCTGTGACCTCTCATCAGCGTTTCCTCCTGTTAGATAATCGCCCGGCTAGACGGGCTTGAGTACGACCACCGGAATCTCACGGTTGGCGGTCTTCTGGTAGTCGGCGTAACCGGCGTACTGGTCCACCGCCTTCTGCCAGAGACGCTCGCGCTCTTCGCCCGTCGCCTCCTCGGCGCGCATCTGGCGCACGTCGCGCTTGACCTGCACGGTGGCCTCGGGGTTGGTCTTGAGGTTGAGCCACCACTGAGGGTGCACCTTGTGGCCGGCGTTGGAGGCGATGAAGATGATGTTCTCGCCGTCCTCGATGCTCTGCAGCGGTGTAGTCCGCCGGCGCCCCGACTTTCGGCCGGTCGTCGTCAGGAGCGCGATGGGCGCGCCTCCCATCGAACCGCCGAGCACGCCGCCCGAGACGCGATACCAGAAGGTATGCGATCGCGAGAAGATCTTCATGACGGTGGGGTTCACTGGCATGTGCGGGCCTCCTTCTTCAGGGCACCAGTATAGCCCGGAGTCGGCCGCGTGATAGTGACCTAATTCACGTCGCTCCCGGCGCTCCAGCACTGGATTTCAAGCGGTCTTCGGGCTACGGTCGGGCCAGGAGGTGCTCAGTGACGCGATCCAAGTGGTGGGGCTGGGGTCAGGAAGGCGAGTCCTACCACCTTCCCGACCCCGAACGGTTCTGGTCGTACGTGCGGGGCCGCCTGGGCGACACCGAGCCGGCGGACCGCCTCGGCTCGGCGTCCGAAATCACTCTCGCGCCCAGTGGCGTTGCCGCTGGCGTCGTCTCGGAACTTTCCGCTGTCATCGGGGCCCAGAGCGTCTCGACTGACGCCGCCGCCCGCGTCGTCTTCAGCCTTGGCAAGGGGTACAAGGACCTGGTCCGCATCCGCCGCGGCGAGGTGCCGAACCCGACGGACGTTGTCGTGACTCCGGGAACGGAGGAGCAGGTGCTGGAAGTCCTGCGGCTGGCGCGCCGCCACGGGCTCGCCGTCATCCCGTTCGGCGGCGGCACGTCCGTTGTCGGTGGCGTCGAGCCGGCCGGCGGCCGGCCCTCGATCACCCTCGACCTGGCCGAGTTGAGCAGGCCGCTCGCGATCGATCAGCACTCTGCCACGGCGACGGTGCAGGCGGGAATCTTTGGCCCCGATCTGGAGCGCTTCCTCAACCCCAGCGGCTTCACTCTCGGCCACTTTCCCCAGTCCTTCGTTTACTCGACCGTCGGCGGCTGGATCGCGACCCGCTCGGCTGGCCAGAACTCGACGCACTACGGGACGATCGCCGAACTCGTGCAGTCGATGCACCTCGCTCACCCGGACGGTCTGCTCACCACGCCGAACGTGCCTGCCGCAGCCGCCGGACCCGACCTCGTGCAGGTGATCACCGGATCGGAGGGCACGCTGGGCGTCATCACGCAGGCCACGCTGCGCCTGTCTCGATTGCCCGAGTACAACGACTACAGGGGATACCTCCTGCCGTCGTTCGCGGAGGGCGTGGAGGCCGCGCGCGAGATCATGCAGTCAGACCTCTCTCCCTCCGTCCTCCGGCTCTCCGACGAGGCCGAGACGGAATCGGCGCTGGCGCTGCGGGCGTCGCCGCAAGGGTTCGCCGGCGTCATCGAGGGTGTCGGCCGCTGGTACCTGGGGCGGCGCGGTCTCAGCCTGGAGTCGGGGTCGGTGATGATCCTCGGCTTCGAAGGGAACGAGGCCGGCGTCCGGCACGAGCGGGCGGCGGCAAAGCGGATTCTCGGCCGCCACGGCGCCTTCTCGATTGGCAAAGGCGCTGGCAGGGCGTGGAAGCGCGGACGGTACGATGCACCGCTCCTCAGGGACACGCTGCTGGATCACGGGCTCATGGCCGACACGCTGGAGACGGCAGTGCCCTGGGATCGCTATCTTGCCCTTCACGCCGCCGTTCGCGACGCTCTCTACGGCGCGCTGGGTGAGCGCAGCGTCGTCATGGCCCACCTCTCGCACTCCTACCGCGACGGTGGCTCGATCTACTATACGTTCCTGGCGCCGCAGGAGAAAGGCGCGGAGGTAGAGCAGTGGGAGCGCGTAAAGGCCGCGGCCACGGAGGCGATCGTCCGCAACGGTGGCGCGCTGAGCCACCACCACGGCATCGGGGCGGACCACCGCCGCTGGATGCCCGGCTATCTGGGTGAGCAAGGTGCCCGCTGGCTCTCCGCGATCAAGACCGCGCTCGACCCCGATGACATCCTCAACCCCGGCAAGCTCGTGCCGCCCTCGATAGAAGCGCGCCGATCTACTCCGGCTGCGGACGATGGCTGAGCCCGTCTCCCTGCCGGTGCGGCGCCCGCTGCGTGGCGACATGCTGGAGCGCCTCCGCCGCGAGACGTTCGACCTCGTGGTCGTTGGCGGCGGCATCACCGGCGCCTGGGTCGCGCGGGACGCCGCGATGCGCGGCCTCACAGTGGCCCTCGTTGAGCGTGGCGACTTCGCCTCCGGCACCAGCAGCCGTTCGTCACGCCTCGTACACGGCGGCCTTCGCTACCTGCGACACGCTCACATCAGCCTCGTGCGAGAGGGGCTGCGCGAGCGCGGGCGGCTGTTGCGCCTCGCTCCGCACCTCGTGCGGCCGATCCCCTTCACGCTGCCTGTCTACAAGGGCGGACGTGACAACCCTCTCCTGCTTCGGATCGGCCTTACCGGCTACGATGTCCTGGCTGGCAGGCTGGGCATGGGCCGGCACCGAGCCCGGTCGCGCGAGCAGCTGATCGAAGACGAACCCGCCCTGCGTAGCAATGGTCTCCGCTCCGGATTCCGGTACCTCGACGCGATCACGAACGACGCTCGCCTCACGCTGAGTCTGGCGCTGTCAGCGACCGACCACGGCGCGGCCGTCGCGAACTACGTCGAGGCTACGTCGCTGGAGATGACGGAAGGGCGCACCAGCGGCGTGAACTGCCGCGACGTTGTAGGCGGTGACGAACTGACGGTCCGCGCCCACACCGTGATCGCCGCCGCCGGCCCGTGGACAGACGAGTGGCGCGACAAATCCGGCGGAGGCGCTGCCGTCCTGCGTCCGACGAAGGGTATCCACGTCGTGCTTCTGCGCGAGCGACTCCACACGGACTCTGTCGTCGCCTTCTACTGGCAAGAACGGCCGTTGTTCGTCGTTCCGGCCGGACGCTACAGCTACGTGGGAACGACCGACACTGATTGGTCAGGCGACGCGGGCGAGGTGGAAGCCGACGCGGCGGACGTCGGCCTGGTTCTCGATGGGATAAATGGCAACTTCAACGTCGACCTGACCCCGGTCGACGTGACCGCGACGTGGGCGGGTGTGCGCCCGCTGATCGCGGAGGAAGGATCGCCCTCCCCGTCCGCAGTGTCCCGGGACTACGAAGTCCTCGAGGGCCCGCCGGGCGCCTACGCGATCGTCGGCGGCAAGCTCACGAACGCCCGCGCGATGGCGGAGCGCGTTGTTGACCGAGTCGTCGAAGCCGAGGCTGATGTCCTCTCGCGGAGTCTGGCTCGCTGCCGGACGTCGCGTGCGCGCCTGCCGGGCGGGACCTCACACTTCGATCGCTATCGCGCGCAGGCCGTGGCTGCTCTCAAGCATGGCTGGGACATCTCTGATGAGGCAGCGGGTCATCTCTTGGACACGCACGGGACGGAGCACGTCCGGGTCCTGGCCGAGGCCCGGAAGGACTCCGAACTGCTCGAACCTGTCATGCCGGGCTCGCCCGCGCTGCTCGCCGAGGCTGCGTTCGCGGCGGAGGCGGAGATGGTGGTGACTCTTGAGGATTTCATGCGCCGCCGCAGCGACCTTATGCTGTTCAGCCCAGAAGCGGGTTGCGCGGCTGCCGAGCGGGTAGCATCGATTCTCGGTCGCACGCTGGGGTGGCCTGAGAGCGAGGTCGGGGAGCAGGTCGAGGCGTATCGAGGGGCCGTCGCGCGCATGATGGCGTTTCGCCGCGATCAAGCCGATCCATTGCGGCCTGCCCCATGACGCCCCGCCTTCTGCTGATCGTCAATCCGCGCTCGGCGAACAGATCCACGGGCCGGAACTGGCGGAAGTTGCGCAAGCGGTTACAGGAGGTGCTTCCGCCGTTCCGCGCGGTGCGCACGGCTGGGCCGGGCGACGCGGCCTGCCTCGCCGCCCGGGCGGCAGGACGGTACGAGGTGGTGGCCGCCGTCGGTGGCGATGGGACGATCGGGGAGGTCGCCAATGGCCTGCTCGCGAACGGCGCCGGCGGGACGGCCCTCGGCGTGCTCCCCTGCGGAACCGGGAGCGATTTCGTACGAACGCTGGGAATTCCGCACGACGTCGACAAGGCCGCATCGATACTGGCGCGAGGAGACCGCCGCAAGATCGACGTCGGCCGTGCGACGTTCACTGATTTCAGTGGCGAACGAGTGTCACGCTGGTTCGTCAACGCGGCGGAAGTCGGCATGGGCGCGATGGTCTGCCGCGAGGTCAACCGCGCGCAACGGCGGTTCTCTGGACAGCTGGCGTTCTGGTGGGCGATCTTCACAACAGTACGACGCTACCATCCCGCCGTCGCGACGGTCGTGACCGACGGCTCGCCGGCGCGGGAGCTGCTTCTGAACAACGCCTGGATCGCCAACGGCTGCTACTCAGGGGGCGGTATGAAGACGGCGCCCCGGGCCAGGCTGGACGATGGACTTCTAGACGCCGTCGTCGTTGAGCAGGCTGGAGGCTGGCGCCGCATTACCCGCCTGCAGAAGCTGCGCAGCGGCACGTTTGCCGACATGCCGGAGGTGGAATACCGGCAGGTAACACGCGCGGAGTTCACCGCGGAGACACCGATTCTGGTAGAGACAGACGGCGACGCTGTGGGCACGACTCCGGCCACGTTCGAATCCGTACCGGGTCGGCTGATCGTCGTCGCCTGACCGTCCCGGTCCCGCTTTTCGATGATCGCTCGCTACTCCAATGGGAAGTATGATTAGAGCCGATGGATCTGAGCTTAAGCAAACGTGGCCAGTACGTTGTACGGGCGGCGATCGCTCTCGCCCGGGTGCATGGTGATGGCTATCTCAAGACCAGGGAAATAGCGGCGACGATGAATCTGCCCGGTCAGTACGCGCCGCAGGTCCTGATGCTGCTGGGGCACGCCGGTCTGACGGAGAGCAGAGCGGGCTCGTTCGGCGGCCATAGACTGACGCGGCCCCCGGACCGGATCTCGTTGCTGGATATCGTTAGAGCTGCTGAGGGAGAGATCGAAGGGTCCGCCTGCATGCTCAGCGGTGGCCCCTGCGGACATGGTGGCGAGTGCATCCTGCATCAGCCCTGGCAGGACGCACAGAGGGCTTTGCTCGCCGCCCTGGCCTCGACCAGCCTTGAGAGCATCTCGTCACTCGAACAAGTCTAGCGACGAGCTTTCCGCGCCCCTTCCGTTGATTCACAGTCGTCTTTGGGCTGCCTCGCGCTCGGCGCACCCGTAGCCGGCTGACCGCGCGATTCCCGGCGCCGTTCGGGGCCAACGTTAAGTCGCGCACTACACAAGGGGCCGATGGGCACATCATTTCCGGGACTTTAGGCCCTCTCCGCTTACTATAGGTAGCGCTAATGTACACATGCCCCAACGATAGGGGCACTCTATTGCAATGGGAATCGGTCGATAGGAGGTTCGTCGAATGAAACGTCAGTATTTGGTTCCGTTGGTGGCACTCATGGTTCTTGTTCTGGGCGGAGTGTTCGCTGCCGGCGCCTGCGGAGACGATGATGGAGGCGATGGCGGTGGCAATGGCAACGGAGCCTCCAGTGATCTGGATGACATTGCCGCCGAACGTGGACTGACGCCGGAGGACATGAAGCATGCGCTTCAGCAGTTCGTGCCGCCCGGCGAGTATGACGACTACATCATGTTCGCGTCCGGTGGACACTCCGGTCAGGTCTTCGTGATCGGCATGCCGTCCATGCGCATCTTGAAGGTTATCGCCGCGTTCACCCCGGAACCCTGGCAGGGCTACGGCTACGGCGCTGACTGGGGAGACACCATTCTCGCCGAGGGAAACCCCGAGGGCGTCGAGCTGACCTGGGGAGACACCCACCACCCGGCCCTGAGTGAGACCGCCGGCGATTACGATGGTCGCTGGCTGTACGTCAACGACCGTGCGAACGGCCGCATGGCGATGATCGACCTGCGGGACATGCGCACGAAGCAGATCATCGCAGTGCCGAACATCCAGACGTCACACGGCGGGCTGTTCGTCACGCCTGACAGTGAATACGCGATGATCACGTCCAAGTTCCCGATGCCATGGCCGCCCGGCACCTACGCTGACACCGACGAGTACGCAGATGTGTACCGCGGCGCCTCGGCCTGGTTGAAGATCGATCAGACCACAGGCCAGATCAACATGGACGAGAGTTTCCAGATCGAGCTTCCGCCATATACCCAGGACCTGGCGGACGCCGGCAAGCTGGTCAGTGATGGCTGGGCGTTCTTCGGATCGTTCAACACTGAGCTTTCCGTCGGCGCCGACTTCGACGAGGAGACCGGCTTGCCGATCGGCGAGCCGATGGAGGCGGGCGCCTCGAAGAACAACTTCGACTACCTTCACGTCATCAACTGGAAGGCGGCAGAGCAGCTCGTCGCGGACGGTAAGTACGAGATGATCGGCGGCCAGCGGGTGATCCGGATGGACACAGCGGTTGAGGAGGGAATCCTCTACCTGATCCCGGAGCCCAAGAGCCCGCACGGGATCGATGTTTCGCCGACAGGGCGCTACCTCGTGGTCTCGGGCAAGCTGGACCCGCACGTCACGATCTTCGACTTCGAAAAGATACAGACGGCGATCGCTGCCGAGGATTTCGAGGGCACCGATGACTACGGCATCCCGATCCTCACCTTCGATTCGGTTGTCTCCGCCCAGGTCGAGGTCGGCGCTGGCCCGCTGCACACGCAGTTCGACAGCAAGGGCCACGGCTACACGAGCCTCTTCCTGGAGAGCGCAGTCGCCAAGTTCACGCTCGGCGAAGACGTCGTTACTGGCGGCGAGGCCGCCTTCGAACTCGTGGACAAGATCTCCATCCACTACAACATCGGACACCTTGCCACCGCAGAGGGTGACACGGTTTCTCCGGACGACAACTATCTCGTCGCGCTGAACAAGTGGTCGATCGATCGCTTCGCGCCGATCGGGCCATTGCACCCGCAGAACTTCCAGCTCATTGACCTAGTGGACGGCGCCGGCCCGATGGACCTGATAGCCGACATGCCGATCGGCATCGGCGAGCCGCACTACGTCCAGATCATCAAGGCGGACAAGCTATCTGCGCTCGAAATCTATGAGCCTGGCACAGACGCTCTTACTATGGACACACACGCAGAGGCGATCGTGGGCGGAGAAGAGAGGGTCGAGCGCGACGGTAACACCGTCGAAGTCTGGATGTCCGCCACGCGCAGCCACTTCGTGCCCGACATCCTGAGGGTGAACGAAGGCGACAACGTCATCCTTCACATCACGAACATCGAGCAGACGCGTGACGCGACGCACGGGTTCGCCATCTCCCAGTACAACATCCAGGCGAGCCTGGAGCCTGGTGAGACAGTGACGTTTAAGTTCGTCGCCGATAAGTCCGGTGCGTACAATTTCTACTGTTCGGAGTTCTGTTCCGCGCTCCACCTGGAGATGGCGGGATGGTTACTGGTGCAGCCGAGTGACGCCGTTGCTGTTGTTGACTGAACAAGAATCCTGCAGGCCTGCCCGCGTGCTTAGCGCGCGGGCGGGCCTGGGACTCCCAACGAGGGGATTGGATTAGGAGAGTGATGGGGAAGTTGATTGGCAAGCCGGAGCGGCTCTGGATTATCACCGTGGCGATCGCCTCGGTTCTGCTGCTCGCCACTCTGTTCGTTCCGCTGTGGAGAATGGAGCTGGTGGCGCCACAGTACCCGGCGGGCCTCGTCATGAAGGCGTACGGGTACAAGTTCGCTGAGGACCCAGGCACGTACTACGATGACATCCGCGAGATCAACGGCCTCAATCACTACATCGGGATGAAGCCGATCGGGGAAGTCACCGAGATGCTCCTCTTCATTCCGGGTGTCATCGGCCTCGTCGTCGCTGCGGTGGCGACCTCTTTCGTGACGTGGAAGCGCAAGTGGGTGAAGGCGCTGATCATCTTCGGCTTCTGGTCGATGCCGCTGTTCTTCGTGGCCGATCTCCAGTTCTGGCTCTACCGATACGGTCATACGCTGAAAGAAGACGCGCCTCTGAACCCCGGCGCCTTTACGCCCAAGGTGTTCGGGTCAACCAAGGTCTGGAACTTCAACACAGAGAACTCGTTCGAGATCGGCTTCTACCTCATGGTCGCCGCGGCTCTGGCTGTCAGCCTGCCTCCAATTATCGGCTGGCTCTGGAGCCGCCGCGGCCGCGAGACAGCCGTGAACTCCCGTGTCGCGCAGGCGCACGAGAGCGCTCGGGTTTCGTGAGATGCTGCTTAGAAGCGTTGGCCTGGCGGTTGCCGCCGTTGCCCTCGCGGCGGGCAGTATCCACTTCTTGACGGCCCCGCAAACGGGCGGCGCCCAGAGCGAACCGCAGTCGATCCAGGCCCGGATCGACCAGGCAGCGCCGGGCGACACGATCTTCGTCGACGGGGGCGTCTATAACGAGCGGATCGTCATCGACAAGGCCGTCAAGCTTAAGGGCATGAACGATCCGGTGCTCGATGGCGGCGACGAAGGCGACGTCGTCTTGATTACCGCCAGCGGCGCGTCGATCCTGGACTTCGTTCTGCGCAACGGCGGGAAGAGCATCTCTCAGGAAGCGGCCGGTGTGAAGGTGGACGGCGCCGACGAGGTCGAGATCGTGGGTAATCGCATCGAGGACACGCGTTTCGGTGTCTACCTGCTGGACAGCGCCGGCAGCACGATCGCCTACAACACCGTCGACCTGGAGCCCGACGTGGACATCGGCCGCCGCGGCTACGCGATATACCTCTGGGCGGCCGATCAGACCGGCATCTTCAACAACACCCTCACCAACTCCTCGGACGGGATCCACCTCGAGTTCTCCGATCACAACACGATCGGCGAGAATGAGGTCACCAACGGCCGCTACGGCCTCCACTCCATGTACTCCGACGGCAACAAGATCATCGGCAACGTGTTTCGCAGCAACTTGGCCGGCGCAGTGCTCATGTTCTCGCACGACATGCTGATCAAGGACAATGAGATGTCCAGCAACCGGCGCGGTGCCACGGGCGTGGGCCTGCTGTTCAAGGACTGCGACGACGTGTTCGTGGAGGGCAACAGCTTCCTCCGCAACAAGTTCGGCGTCACGGTCGAAGGCACTCCCCAGGCGGTCGGATCGACGGCGATCTTCCGCGAGAACCTGTTCGCCCTGAACGATACGGGGATCGGCCTGATGTCCAACGCGCCGATCATGTTCGTGGAGAACGCGATGATCGAGAACACCGTACAGGTGAAGGCGCTGGGCGGAGAGCTGGCTTCGGGTCTGCTGACGAGCCACGATTCTGGTCTGGCGCCGCGCGATACTTCAGCGAGCGGCGCTCCAGAGCCCCCCAAAGGCATCGCCTGGACGACGAACGGCCGGGGGAACTACTGGAGCGACTATCACGGCTACGACCGCAACGGCGACGGCGTGGGCGACATCTCTTATGAGCCGCAGCCGCCGTTCGCCGGCGCGCTGGCCGACAACGACGCACTGCGCCTCTTCCAGTTCACACTGGCGCAGGAAGCGATCGACATGGCGGCCGACATGTTCCCTCTTTACCGCTACGACGCCGTGATGGTGGATAACGGTCCGCTGATGTCGCCGCCGGGACCGGCGCTCTCGACTGAGAGCGAACTCGACCGCGGCCTGCTTGCGGTGAGCGCGCTGCTGCTCATGATCTCCGGGCTGGCGCTCGTCGCCCTCCTGGACATCGATTTCTCCCGCCTGGGGCGGGGGTTCCGCGGCCGGCGGGCGCAGGAAGGCGGAGTGTAGTGTCCGCCGTCCTCCGCGTCGAAGGTCTCACCAAGCGCTACGGCAGCATGACGGTGCTGAGCGACGTCGATTTTTCACTCGAGCCCGGCACGATCACGGCCATACTGGGACCGAACGGAGCCGGGAAGACGACAACGCTCAAGTGCATCCTGGGTGTCACCGATTTCGAGGGGAAAGTCGAGGTCGATGGTTATTCGTCGAGGCGGCAGGGCAAGAAGGCCCGGTCGCGGATCGGCTACCTGCCGCAGACGCCCGCGTTCAACGAAGGAGACACCTGCCGGCAGGCCCTCAAATTCCTGGCCGAGCTGCGGGGAACCGACGTCTCTCGCGTCGAGTCGCTGCTCAAGCGGGTCGACCTGGAGGAGCAGATCGACGTCGCGGTCGGTCACCTTTCCGGCGGGATGAAGCAGCGGCTCGCTCTGGCGGCCGCGTTGCTGTCCGACCCTCCGTTGCTGCTGCTCGACGAGCCAACGGCAAACCTGGACGCTGTCAGCCGGGAGCAGCTGCACGACCTCGTCGCCCAGCTGCGAGCCGAAGGGCGCACGGTCGTCATCTCGACGCACTTCGTGGACAACCTCGGAGACCTGGCGGACCATGTGCTGGTGCTTCGTGGAGGCCGGCTGGTGTACAAGGGGACGGTCGAAGAGCTGGCGAGCCTTGCGCCCTCCAGGCGCTTCGTGGTGAGCCTGAACGGCACGTCGCCGTCGACGCTGATTCAGGCGCTCGGAGAGATCGGCGTGAAGGCGGACAGCATCTCACCGGCGGCGATCTCCTGGGACGAACTCCTGGCTCGCGTGGCGAACGACGAGACCGATGCGGAGGCTGACGAATGAACGCTACGCTGACGGTGATGCGCAAAGAGGTTCGTGACGCGGTTGCCAGCAAGTGGTTGGTGCTGTACGCCGGGATATTCGCTCTGATGGCCCTGGCCGTCGCGTATGTCGGCCAGAGGAACCTGGGCGAACTTGGCTTCGAGAACTTTAGCCGCACGACGGCGAGCCTCCTCAACCTGTGCCTGCTCCTGGCCCCACTGATCGCCCTTACACTTGGCTCTGGCGCGATCGCCGGCGAGCGCGATCGGGGAACGCTGACGTATCTGCTGGCGCAGCCAATCAGCCGCTGGGAGCTTCTGCTCGGGAAGTTCTCCGGACTGTTCGCCTCGATCGCCATCGCGACCGTGGCCGGGTTCGGTCTGGCGGGTGTTGTCATCGCCGCTTATGCGTCATCGATGGACGTGGGCACCTACGTCCTGCTGCTGGGACTCGTGCTGGCGCTTGTCGCCGTGATGACCGGGCTTGGTGTGCTGACGTCCGTTGTCGGTGGGACGCGAGTGCAGGCGCTGGGGCTAGCGCTACTGGTGTGGTTTGTGGCAGTCTTGTTTTTCGACCTCATTCTCATCGGGATGGTGTCATCGACGTCGCTCGGCGGCCCCGAGCTGCTCGTGGCCCTGCTCGCCAATCCGGTGGAGATCGTGAGAGTTCTCGCGATTATCCACCTCGAGCCTGATTTAGAGATCCTGGGGCCGTTCGGAACGTATCTATACGATGAAGTGGGGACGACCAACGCGACGCTGCTGCTCGGTTCGGCGCTCGTGGTGTGGGTTGTAGCCCCCGTTTGGATTGCCATATTATTCTTTAATCAGGCGGATTCCTGACAAGCTAATAGGAGGAATGGATGCTCAATCTCAGTCCCGCGAAGTGGACGCGAATAATAGTGTTGATCGCTGCCGGCCTATTGCTTCTGGCCGCAGCCTGCGGTGGTGATGATGACGACGATGGCGGCAGCGGCGACAACGGAGGCGGCGACACCGCGACGACGGCGCCGGCTGACGACATTGAGACGCAGCCTGCCGTGCCCCAGGAAGTCGATGACGAAGTGACGGAAGCGGTGGGCGGCGTAATCCAGACAGTGGCTGCCGACGCCCCGGCGTTCGCGTACACGCCGAACAACCTGAAGGCACCGCTCAACGAGACGACGACGATCGAAATCACAAACGAAGGCACCGCGCTTCATAACTTCCGCGTCGCAGGGCCGGACGGCGAATGGAACACCGACGACGATACAGTCAATGACGGTTTCATCACGGGCGGCGACACAGCCGTTCTGGAGTTCACTCCGACCCTGGCCGGTACATACACCTTCCGCTGTGATATCCATCCTGATGTGCAGGGCGGCGTCATAGTCGTCGGGTAGGGACGAACGGCGCGCCAACAACGCAGCCTCGCGGATCTTAGCCTTTCTGTGCCTGATCGGCGGCGCTAGAAGCCGCCGAAGATCTTCTGCGTGACTCGCACCAGAAGGGACGGCTTGAGTTCGTGTCCGGCGTCATCCTGCCGAATCTGGAAGTCGTTCTGGGCCTGGATGATCCGGTCCCGCACGAGACGGGGTCCGAGCGATGGCGGCTTCTTCCCGACGAGGGCAAGCCGCGTCAGCTCGGTGTCCCTCTCCAGAATTAGATCGCGCACGCACTGGCCCAGGAGGCAGGTGATCGCCACGCCGTGTCCGTTATAGCCGAACGCGTAGGCGACGCGGTTGCCCTTCAGCCAGCCGGCCGCGGGGAGGAACGATGCGGTGACGCCTACGGGGCCGCCCCAGCGGTACTCGAACTTCAGGTCGGATAGCTGCGGGAACGTCCACTCGAACGTTTTCTCGAGCCGCTTGAAGACGCGATCGTCGCGGTCATACTTCGGATCGGGTCCGTCGGGGCGGTAAGGGGCGTCGCGGCCGGCCCACATGATCCGGCCGTCGATCGTCGGCCGGAAGTAGTGAAGGAACGTGCGGCGGTCCTCCATGCCTTCGCGGCCCTCCCAGCCGACGCGGCCCCACTGTTCGTCCGTGAGCGGCTCTGACAGCAGGATGTATGAGTAGAAGGGCGTAACGCGGTCGCGCAACTCGGGAAAGCTGCCGCCGTAGGCGTTGGCGGCCAGTAGCGCGCGCCGCGCCCGGATCGATCCGCCCGGCGTGCGGACGATCACTTCGTCGCCCGACTGGGATAGCTCCTCCATCGCCGTCTGCTCGAAGACGCGGCCGCCGGCTCGGATCACCGCTTCCTTCAAGCCGCGCACCAGCCGGGCCGGGTTCACGAGCACGCCGGCGTCTTCCTCGAGAGCGCCACGGAACGTCTCTGAGTGCACGCGAGCCTGGATCTCGTCCCTGTCCAGCAGGCGGACGCCCTTAATGCCAAGCTCCGCGGCCACCTTCGCCTCGCGCCGGAGGTGCTCGTCCTGAAGGGGGGTGTTGGAGACGGTGAGGAGGCCGTTTGGCATCAGATCGGCGTCGATGTTCTCCTCAGCACACACACGCTGGAGTGTCTGGATCGCCTCCTCGGCGCCGTGGTGTATGGCCCGTGCCCGCTCGTGGCCAAGATTGTCGACGAGCGACTGCAGGCTGCGGTGGACGAGCGCCATCGCGAATCCGCCGTTCCGGCCCGAGGCGCCATAGCCAACGGCTGAGCCCTCCAGCACGACCACGGTCAGCCCCGGGTCTGCCTTCAGCAGGTGGTAGGCGGCCCAGAGTCCGGTGAAGCCGCCGCCGATGATCGCGACGTCGGCGTCCATGTCGCCGTGTAGCGGTGGCCCGGGCTC
>SDBV01003915.1_pt1 | contig 21631 bp, 28 predicted proteins | sample 2277081 | NCBI WGS metagenome assembly SDBV01 (sample SAMN10402039, study PRJNA504765) | marine sediment metagenome | isolation source: marine sediment core GS10_PC15, 223 cmbsf | place: Arctic Ocean: Southern Knipovich Ridge | collected 2010 | reverse complement strand
GGTGTTCAGAGCCGTGATTCCCTGGAGAGACTCGGATTGCCCGATACTCGGCGAATCGATCCGCTGAAGAGATTCCGACTGACCCGTTATCGAGGTCGAAACGGTTTCGATGGTCTCGGCTTGACCGGTGTTCAGAGCCGTGATTCCCTGGAGAGACTCGGATTGCCCGATGTTCGGTGCGTCAATGCCTTGCAGGGACTCGGCTTGACCGCTGTTCGCGGAATCAATGCCTTGCAGGGACTCGGCTTGACCGGTGTTCGCACTGGATACAGGGGTTCCTGCTGGTGCGATTACTGAAACGCGTGAGCGACGTCTGAAGAGAGCGAGGCTGTCTCCATACAAAAGACGAACTTCAGCGATTGAGAGATGGCGATTCCAGATCGCGAGCCCGCCTATGTTGCCACCAAATTCACGACCTACCGTATGATTCCAAGTACCAATTCGACAATTGATAGTATCTGAAGGTATAGTGCTTGCAAGTGTTGATATGCCTGTATTCTCAACACCGTTTACAAAGAGACGCATTCGAGCAGCCACTGGGGAATACAGCACAACAGCATGAGTCCACTCATCAAGAGAATAAGCATTCGCACCCGAGCGCATTGGAGTGGCACCATCGACATCGAAAAATAGTTCCGTGGGTCCCCAACCACCACCACCACCAAAAAAATCGCCCTGCATCTCGAACGCCCAACCATTCAAAGCACTGCCAGCATTTGATTTGTCTATTACACGTTGAAAATCATCCCCGCCTGTTTTGTGTAAAAACCAGGATGCCAACGTGTATTCGCCATTGTTGAGCGACAACGGATTGCTTGCCGCGATAGAGCCCAATTCTACAAAGTCATCATCCCCATCTAAGAGCAAAGACATTCCAGGATGCCGAAGAGTATCCCCAGGCCCACGACCAGACATAGACCAGGCCACGGAAGGGTCTATATTCGTGAGTACTCCTAAATTGGGGCCAGCAACATCTCTGAGCGATAAACCAGAATGACCCAACTCAGGAGCTATTGAAAAAATGAGGTTTCGCCACAGCTCGGTATGGAGTGCGTCTGCTGCACTTCGGGCATAACCGACTTGGTATGATGGTAAGATCATTAGCTGATGTCTTGGCCACTGACTCCCGCGATGTCATCCCAGACCGCAGCTACCTGGAATTCAATATCGCTATCGAGGCTGACCGCAGTGATGACCGCATTCTGAGTAACGCTCAAGGCGAACGCGTCAAGCCAAAGCGACGAGGCGGATACAATTCCTGGCGGATCATTGATAACTCCAAGAATCGTCGTCGCAAGCCTCCCTCTCTTCTGCCATTGTTCGAGCGTCAAAGTCGTCTGCGCTTCGCCCTGGATTTGCGTCGCCGTTTTGTGCATTGCAAGTCTGACGCGCTTGCGGAAATCTGACGCGTCCGCATCCACACCATCGTCAATGGCAAGGTTGTGTTGAGCAAGGAAAGACATTATTGAACCTCATCAAAAATTGGATAGAAACGGACTTCGTGCGCGTCGGCAGTCGAGAGCAATTTGTCCGCGGTGTTGTTATGAACTACGGGACTGAAATATCGTGGGGCAATCTCAACAACACCACTAATCGTCAAGTTGTCCCCTGCGGTGATTGACCTGACGATCGCAGAGCCGAGGTAAAGAAGATTCGGAAGACGGTCTGTATCGCCTATGCCCCCCGTCGTGTCGCTGGGCGCCTCTGGACCAGAAAAAAGCGTCGAGTCTTCAGAGATCGAAACGTAAAGATCAACCGATTCACCAATCACCGGTGCCGTATCGAACCCATTTACGTCAAGGAACCACATGTATCTCGACGGCCGCGGGTCCACGCCCCAGTCGTGATAGGACCCGACCGCCACCCCATCAGCCGCACCTTCGGTTCCGCCAAGGTCGATAGCTTCATCACCACCAGAGACTTTCCACGAGATGATGGTGTCAACTTGCAGCTTTATCGCGTTCGCCATCTATCACTCCTCGGAAAAATTGATGAACCCGTGGCCGTGCTCGTCCATGCACTCTTCGAGAGACAAAATTTCCTCGACACCCGTTCCAGGCTCACAGACAAGACCCTTCTCGTGACGCCTCAAGACGTTGTAAACCTTCCCACCCTGGACGCGATAGTCCTTATCGAAAACAGCGGGAGGCACATGACGAATCCGTTCAGGTAGTTTCTTTTCGTCAGACATTCGTTTTCCTTTATCAAAACGTGTTGTAGGTTCTTGCCCAGTGCGTAACCAAGTGTATCCCCCATTTCGGCCATTCCATCAAGTAGTCGTCCCGGCAAGCTCAACCGTGTGATCATCCACCAGGCTAACATTGTCAGTCGCGAGATCCATTTGAATCCAGATCCCAATCGCCACACCCGCCGCGAGATCGTCGCCCGGGACAGGTTCGGGCACATCGATCTGCCGGAAGGTGGACTGACCGACCGGAGCAGTGACACGATTTGCAGACGAGTTCGTATCATCAACCGCGTCCTCTACCGCGATAAGGAAGTCGGCAACTGCCGACGGCTCCAGGGTCAACTCAAGCGTCGCGTTCGTGAGTGTATCCGTTCCGTTCGTATTCTTTGAAAAGATCTTCTCGTACAAGCTCTTCGGAGAACCGGCCGATGCCGAGTCAAAAAACATAGTTCGAACTGACGTGAAACCCGGCTCAAGAGTGGCGATGGTAACAGGACCAGTAGCGCGTTCAATGGTAATAGTTCCGACCGCCGTCGCCGACATCACAACCTTCAACACACGCTCGAAAGTTTTTGACCCCGTCTGTGGAGTTGTACCGGCGAGGGTATACACCTCAGTGTCGATGGCCCCGCTGGCCAGCCTTCCAGTAACAGTGACCGTCTGCGTCGTGTCTGCCGCACTGCTCGACACCACATCGATCGTATCGTTAGCCGCCATGAACGTCATAGCAACCTTTACGAGTAGATCGATCGCACCCCCCTGAGTACTCGTATCATCCTCCGCATGATTCGCTGCTCCATAAAAGATAAGCTCAGCTGCCGTGATCGCCATACCGAAATCCTCCACTTAAAAGTACTCTGTCACTACTATGATACCGTCTGAACCAGCTCCACCAGCGCTCCCGTCCCCGCCACCCGAACCCCCACCCCCGAACCCGGTTCCCACTGATCCTGTACCACGCGTGGATATCCCACCGACTCCGTGTCTGGAATGACCGCCCGTACCACCGAAACCACTGGCTAATGACTCTCCAGGTACTCCGGGTGCGCCAAGATTATTGATATCACCATCGCTCCCGATGCCGCCGGCTCCTCCCAACCCACTGAGAGAGGCACCGCCTCCCAGACCACCTGAGCCCCCCGTCGCAGATATGTCATTTGTCCCATCGTTCCAGTCCGAGGCATTACCGACGCTCCCTCCGGCAGTCGCCGCACCGCCGGCACCACCTCCACCGATCGTGATGGTCGAAGTAGAAAGAGCGGAAACGTCGAGTAGAAACCGCGTGTCGCCGCCACCTCCGCCTCCGCCTCCGCCGCTGTTGCCAGAGTTGCCTCCCCCGCCTCCACCTCCGCCTCCAGTCACCTCGATCATCACGATCCTGACACCAGCCGGTTGTGTCCACGTACCGCTTGAAGTGAATACCTGCACGCTTGCTATAGTACCCTTGACTTTCGGAGCGCCCGTCGCACGCTCAGCGATTGCTATCGGGTTGTCGCGAAACGCCAAGGCGTCGATGCTTCGCACCGGATCACCCGCCTCGAGCACACTATCGGCAATAGTCGTCCAGTCAGCCATCTCATTCCTTTACTGGTATTGATATCCATCGGTTCCATCGGGGAATTTACCCAGATCGTCCGAGTACCACGCCCCGCTTTTCTTCTCCTGGTCAGTCGCGTTCGAAAAGATCGGCGCGGCATCTTCCATGTAGAACGCGAATCGCCCAGTGAACTCAAACTCCAGAAGCTCAAGCGACACTGCCTCTCCGGGCGGATCTTCGCGCGCTGAAATTATCTGCCACCGCGTCGATACCTCGAGCCCGCGATCATCGAGAACTGTCCGCATCAAGATATCCGCCACCTCGCCGACTCGCAGCGCCACTCGATCCTTCGCATCAACTCGGACCTTTAGTGTCCGTGGGTTATCTCGGTATCTATCGAGCGTGCGCCTTGTCATCTGTGAAACTTGGCCTTCGGTTTCCAACCAGCGGCTGAAGATCTTGCTGATCCGCGCTTCTCCGTACTGAGCCGGGCCCTCTGCTTCGAGGTCAGCCCGAATCCTTACTCGGGAGTAGTTCGTCTCATCGTCGAGCCGTTTCGTAGGATCCTTCTGAGTAAAGAAAACCCAAACTTGTGACAGACGCTGATTCGGATGTTCCTTGATTGTAGAGGTCCCTGCGATAAGATGAGATACCTCGTTGAGTGCCACCGGATCCTCCGTCGGTGGTCTCAAAGCCTTCAGCTTGATCGTCTGAGTATACTCATCCCACCAGATGAAAAACTGCGCCTGCTGAGTTATCTCAGCGAGGAGCTTCGCTACGCTGGTCGGCTCAGTGATCACCGCCGATAAAGTGAACTGAACCAACCAGACCTCACCCTCCGCATCCCAGTCCGCGGTAGGGATGAACTCAGCCGGAATATTCCCGAAGTTCACAAGTAGATCTTCTGCAAGTTTCCATGGAAGAACGTTCACAAACTCAAGGCAGCGCTGCACGCGATCCTCCGCATCGTGGGCAGCAGCCTCTGTCCCACGCTCACCACGCGTCAGCGTGTTGAACTGGACGTTGTCGACCGTAGCCTGAGTACGCGTTTGATACTCGATGACCTCAGTCCCAATACAGACAAGCCCAGGCTCGTCGGGATAGTCTGCAATCAGCGCACCCGTCGCCTGAAAACTCGTAGTCTCCCCGATCGTCAATGCTGCGCTCAGCTCACCCGGCGTCGCTCCAGGTGCCTGAGCCCGATCATCATCAGCAAGCTTCAGCACGTCCTTCGCGCGGATCACAGTCCGTCCATCAGCGTCAGGCCCACGCAGCTGATCGACGAAATAATCGCGACGTCGCATGTCCCTAAGCTTCTGGCCGATAAAGCCCTCAAGGATACGGAGCCGACGATTCTGAAAGAACAGGTTACGAGCACGCCACTTCGCCCAGAACGACCCACGCTCAAGCGGACCGTATCCTCCTTCATCGGTTTGCGCCGTACCGCTGATGCGCTCAGTTCTATACTTGTCGACGACTCGATCCGATCCCAGTGCATCCTTGAATCCTATATCCACCGAGGCACGGTCACCAAGCACGCCACGATCACGAGATCCCCCGCCAGGATTGATCCGCGTTGACGCCGTCGAAATGTCTACGAGAAGTGGGAGTAGATATAGATCGCGCGGCGTACTCACCTGAGGTTTCGTAAATCTTAGCGTGCGCGTTGCGACTGAGGGTGGGTTGTCATCGAGTGGAAAATAACTTACGAGACCCGTCTCTTCACCCGAGATCGGCAGAACCATTCGCTCTATGATCTCTGCTTTGGTTCGAGCGACGCTCCACGTACGGACCTCATCAATGCTCCCGTGATAAGGCTTAGTCGTCCCACCAACAGAAGTGTTCCCAATGACGAGGTCCTCAGCGGGCGCAGGTAAGAGTAACAATTTCGCAGATGTAGTGCGCGCTTTCTCCACACCCTCCTCGTAGAGGATCAGGTCTGTGCCATCGTAGACGGCCGACCAGAATCGCGCCTCGAGGAGTAACACCGGAGCGCTGACAGTATCAACAGCACCGTCGCGAAGCCGCTCGAAGACAAGACTCGTGTCGGAACGTCTCAGAAAGATCCTCCAACCTTGGTCACCACCTCCATCAGTGAATTCCTTGTCGAAGAGCTGCGCAAGACTATTGGGGATGGTCTCCGGATCGAGGACGAACTCGATGGTGAATGACGCCGTGCCGACAAACCCATATCTGTCCGAAGGATCAGGGACCTCTACAGAATCGTCGACCCCGTCAAAACTAAGTGCCTGACCGAATCCGAAGACATGTGCCGGTACGTGGACTGCGCCATCAATGGTTCCGTCGTTTCCGACCGTGTCCCCAAGTGGGTACTGATGGATCGTGTCTGAAACATTCCCGACCATGTAGAGTTTCAAGCCATCATCTGACTTCAGGAAGACACTGTGAGGCTCAGTGTCTTCGCTCGTGAAGACGAACGTGGCCTCGAACAACCCGACAGTAGAGAGATCCCACGCCGTCCCAAGCGGGAATTGATGAACCGTGTCAGTAGAAGCCCCGACGAAGTACAACTTGGAGCCATCAAACTTGAAAGCGATCCCTGTTGGATTAGTATCAATAGGGATGGGGGTGAACTCCTCCTCAACCAAACCAGCGGTCGAGATATCCCACGCAGTTGAGAGTGGATACTGGAACACCTTCCTGTTGAATGCGCCGAGCACGAATAGCTTCGTGCCATCTGACTTGAAGAAGATGCTCACCGGATTAGTGTCTTCGCTCGAGACATCGAACGTCGCCTCCACTACGCCTACGGTCGATAAGTCCCATGCATCGGTGAGCGGAAACTGGGCCACCTCATCAACAGTCCCGCCCACCTCAAAGAGTTTCAATCCGTCGGGTTTGAAAAACATGCCGTTCGGACTGGCTGAACCCGGAACGGCAAACTCCTCCTCAAGCAAACCGGCAGTAGAAACGTCCCATGGGGTTGAGAGCGCATATTGTAATATCCTGTCGCTCGTGGAGCCCACGATAAATAATTTCATCCCATCGGGCTTGAAGAACGAGCCTAATGGAGTGACATCATCACTCCCGATATCGAATGAGGCCTCAACCTCGCCGGTAGTCGACACATCCCATCCCTGAGGCTTCACATCCTTCGCACTGGCAGACGTATCTTTCAACATCGTGCTGCTGTCGTAGTTCTCCGTGTCCTGACAGGTTAACCGAGTATTGTAGCACTTCCTCGTCCCGGTCGTACCCAACGCCGCTGTGCAAGGCGACTCACCGTAGAGAAGCCGACACTGATCCTGCTCGAGTTCGACAACGACATATGGTTCGCGGAAATTAAGTACCCCCGGATCGCGCAGAATCAGTTGGTCGAACGGCAATGCTTGGTGATTATTCCATACAATGGCAAGCTCGCTCTGAGTGAGCGCCCGCCCCTTAAACCACATCGAGTGATCGATGTGTATTTCAGCTGTGCCCGCTTCGGCGTTCCAGTGACCAACTCTCGTGACCGCACCAGAACCCGAGTAGCCGAAGCCAGCCGCAAATCCGTCCGTCTCATTGTAGTAAAACTCCCCCGGTGCAACTCCCCAGGCACCGAAGACTTTGTTGCGCACCGCGTCATAGCCTCCAGCAATAAATTGCCAAACATCGAGCTGGAGAGTCACCGCGGCGTTAACCTTCACATCCTTTGTATTGAATGAAGTGATACCGTCGGCCATCTGAACTAAAGGACCTGGGGTCGTGTCAACGAGAGAGCGGACGATGAGTGACAGTGCTTGTCGACTTTCTGAAGCCGGATCGTGGATCGAGAAGAAATATGGTTGCTCGGTGTTTAGAACCTTAACCCAGCCAGCCCATGTGCAGGAGGTTACTCCCCGTATATCCCAGGCGTCTCCCGCTGAGAAGTTGAGCGTGAAGTGCTCACTGCCGCTTCGCAGATCGCCGCGTCCGTCCCCGATAATCCCAGTGATACCACCAGGCACTCCAAGGGTATCCGGCAGATCGTTTTCATTCCCCGAAACATCGAGGAGAGCCGATCCGCTCGCCTCCTCGGCGTCGAAGAGTGCAGTTACATCTGAAAAGTCGTAGGGCGTCATTCCGCCTCAACGATATCTATTGCTTCGACGTATCTCGACGCCTCGATAATCTGGTGGTCGGTCGACTCCTCAAAGTCTCGTATGGCGATCTTTTCAATGCGGAGGTCCAAACGCTCATCGGGGTCGAGGTCCAATCGAAGAGCCCGCATCGCATTCCGCATCTGCTCGTCAGCCGAGGCAAGCTCAGTTTCGTTCACCCCGAGCGAGATAAGATTCTCTGGAACCGTTTGACTGTGCGATGGGCCTTCGGGCCTGCCTGGAATAGCTGGCCGACCATCTATGATGACTCTGTAGAGCGGGAAAGGGCCCCCGATCTCAGGGAGCAATGCGCTGATCGTGCCGTGCTCACCGGTACCGCGTAAAATAACTGGCGTTCCTACTGAGAATTTATGCATCGTATCCTCTAAGCAATTCCTAACCCCGAGACGCTGATTGAGACCTGCATCAGTCCCTTACCCGTCCCCATATTCGTTGGTGTGATATCCTGACCTGTCCAAACGTAGCCGACGCTTTCGATAAACGTCACTGGTCGCCACGCCAAGAAGAAAGGGAACTGGAGAGCATCAGCAACGAACAGCTCGAACTCGCTCCGATAAAATGCTGGAGTAAGGTTCGCCCAAGAATAATCAGCATGGAATCCACTGCGCACGATCGAACGCCCGAGGAACTGCCCGCGCTCGCTTGTCTGTGGTCTGATCACCGTTGTCCTCGAGAGATCAAGCGGCGAGTGCCCGCCATAGATCGGTCTCAGCATCGCGAGCACAACCCCGATGAAGACGACACCGATCGAAGGGATAGTCGTGCCCGTAACTTCGATCCGCCAGTAGCGATGAGACTCAGAGGCAAAGAGGAAAAGGATCGGGCCATCATCTGTTGGTGTGTGCGTGCTGATTCCTGTGATGTCATTCCAGGCGGAGTCGTTATCACTCCACTGAGGCTTTACACTCGCACCCTCGGTGAAGAACGTATGAGCTGCGATCCCAATGTAATCTACAGAAACAGCCGAACCGGCGTCGATGCGCCACGTCGCGGGGAGTGCGTCAGGCTTCCAAAACTCGTAAGTGAGAGAATTGAGCGCAGAGTCTGCATCAAACCCCACCTGTTCCCCCGATGCCGAAAGTGTCCCGGTCCGCGTGATCGTTGCATGACCAATCCGCGCATGAGTCAACGGCCTTGACGGCGAGAACGCGCTCTGAATTACTACAGCCATCAGACTACCCTTATCCTGGCGCCATCATCGACGGCGTCGTTGATCTGTTCGATAAGATCACGAACCTGAGTTCTCCCAAACGTATCTCCGGTGAGGGCGATATTGACAGACTGAGACCCCCCACCACCTCCGCCACCTCCGCCACCTCCTCCGCCTCCTCCGCCTCCGACTGCCGGAACTTGAGTCGCACCGGCTCTACCTCCGCCACCACCTTTGCCTTGGAATTGTTGAGAAGACAAGGTGGCAATCTGAGCAGCTGTCCCGGCTACGTGTGCTATCGTCAAGGGGATATTCCACGGATACGGTACGCTGTTCCACGTCCTAAGGGCTCCCGCGATTCCATTGACAATCGCGTCTGCTATCTGAAACCCTTTGTTGATCTCAAACATCTCCTTGCTGTTGTTAGCAACAGCGGCGGTGACAGCAGCGAATGCCCCTGTCACCGTGGCAACCTTGTCAGTCAGAGCCGATTCCTCAAACCGCTTACGCGAAGCTTCGCCCTGAGTCTGTCGCTTCGTTATCTCGTTCTGAAAAGAGAACTCCTTGCTAACTCTCGCCTCGTTGAACTTATCTATGGCATCGAGTCTCTCCTCCTGGTCTGACGGATCCAAGATCCCCAGAGGATCCCCTACGTCTTCCCCCGACGTAATCTCGCCAAGCTTTTCATTCGTCTCTCTTATACGTTCTTCAAGGCGATTGAAGAACTCATCCGCACGAAGCTCGGCGCGCGGCATCGCCAACAACCCATCTATTCGAGTCCCCAAACCTTCAATCTGAAAGTTGAGCTCTTTGAGATCTTCCAGCGTGGTCGAAGGAGCGATCTTTTTAAGGAATAACTGAACCTTCAATGAAGCAACAGCCGCTTGATTCAAACCAATCTCGATAAACCTAATCGAGTCCTGGAGAAACAAAGCAGCGCGAGCACCCGCCTCGAAGGTAGATAATATCGTTGAACGAAACCCAGTCGTCGCTGTCGAAGACGCAGTAATTTTATCAGCAACTTCCTGCAAAGCGGGCGCTAACACTACTGCGATCTGGTTGGCGACACCCTTGGACACGAGCCCTATTCGAGCCATCGCATCATTTGCGGCTTCGATCGACTCAGCATCTACCTGAGATACAGCCACACCAAAATCTCTGGCCTCCTTCGCACCGAGACGCAAAGACTCGCCAAGATTGTTGGTAGTCAAGACAAGCTCGCTACCTGTACGACCAAGTATATCACTGGCGATAGCTGCTTTCCCAGCGGCATCACCTACCCCTTGAATTCGCTCCGCCACGAGCGCCAACGCCTCGGAGAGGGGTAGCTTGATTAGTTCATCAGCAGTGAGATTCAGCTGCGCGAGTGCGTCCTTTGCCGCTCCGGTTCCTTCGCGTGCCTCGCCGAGTCGCTTCGTGAACCGCTGAACCGTCGAAATCAGCTTCGACTGTTCAATACCGACAAGATCGGCAGCACGAGCCAACCCGACCATCTCTGCTTGAGTCGCTCCAACTGTACGACCAAGCTTCACCATGGCGTCGACAGAGGCAAGCCCGTCTTTAGCAAACTTCGTAGCGAGTGCGAACCCAGCGATACCGGCGGCGATACCCACCCCAGTCATAACTTTCGCTATCTTCGACATCGACGCACCGAAAGAGCGAGCGTTCTTCTTTCCCTTGTCGAACCCGATAACAAGTTGGCTGACGTCACTGCCAACCTTGACTACTAAACTACCAACAGGAGCTGCCATATCAGTCGTCCTCGTGGATCATTTGATACAATCCCTCGAGATCCCTCTCACTGAGGTCCCCTTGATACTCGTCCAACTGCCTCGGTCTCTTCGTCTCCCATACAAGGTAGAATTCCTGCGGACTCATGTGGTCCCAGAACTCGCTGGGTTGAATACCGAGATGACCAACCGCTATCTTATAGTGTTCGGACCAGTCAATGTCCGTTACGTCTCGGACTGCGTCTCGGCCCCTTCCCCGAGGCCCCTTGAGTTTCCCGATCTTAGATCCCGAGGCATGAACACTGCAACAATTGCGTGGGAGATACGACTCCACTCGTCTTGAGATGCATAGACGATTCGTTGATAGACTTTCTCAGGGGTCACAGACTTCACACCACCCGACATCAACAACTCACAGATGATCTCAGCAACCTGAGTTACACGGGGTTCGCCTTGTCCGAGGCTCTGGTATACCCCGAAGATCGAAATACCGCGAGACTCGATCTTCTGAACCATTCTAAATGTTGGGCGAACCTCAACCTCCTTGCCTTCCCAAGACAAGGTTATCTGGTCGTAAATTGAGGCCATCAGAGCCCCAGAACAGCGACGGTGAGGGCCGTCACGCTGCTATACGAGATCACACCCACCTTGCCGAAGGCAATCCCCGGGAAGGGTCCAAGAAACTCCTCTGAAGTAGCTGCCATAATTGTTACCGCATCCGCCTTCGTCAGCGTTCCGTAGCCAGGCTTCTGGGTCGTAGGAGTTTCCGCAGTGACCGTGACCGTGGTTGGCGAACCATCGGTGTTTTTCAGATGTAGGATCGTCCGTCCGTCATTCACAAACGTGTCTCCGCCCGCAGCGGCCGCAGTATAGGTGGCGACCAGGCCATCTTCGTCGCTCTTCTCTGTCGCTAAAAGTGGCATTTGCTCTCCTTGTTAAAAGACCTCTATGTTACGGAACAGCCGGAGTATACGTGAACGCCCCGGTCGACTGAAGAGTCGCCGAAAACGTGATCGAACCCTGATACTCTCCGCTGGACTCAAAGTTGTTGAACCGAAAGTCCCCAACGATCTTACCAGGAGTACCCCCCGCAAACGGCAAATTGATCGTCAGCTCCTGGATGAACGACGAACCGCCGATGATGTCGGCCAACAAGGCATCATTCTTAAGCAGACCTTCCACACTGATGTCGATCATGCGTTGGCCCGGCTCTTCGAGCAGAGTCCTCAGCGCCGAGTCGTCATCCGTCGTAACGTCGATCGGCGAGGCGTCGATGGCAAAACTACGAGTACGAACACCAGCGATGACGGTACCAGTAGGATATTCGAGCGTGAGATCTCTCCCTACAAACATTACATGTCTCCTATTATCAAAGTTCCTCGAGTATCACGCGAAATGCGTGTATCCCGTGACGAGTCAAACCGTCCTGATCCAAAACCGAGTCAACACTCTCTCTATGTAGCGTAACGATCCTTGCGTCAGTCACAGCAGGTTCCGCGCGGTGAAGAGCATTGTCGGTTTGCCGCATTATGGCAGTGATCTCCTCAAACCCACGAAATCGACTCCACGAGTGTACGACGATCTGGCCGGTCCAACCCAAGATATCGTCGGCGTCATGTTCTACTCCACTGGGTTCTCCAACCGTGACATAAGGGAACTCAGTGTTCTCTGGGACATGGTCGTATACCGCCGAACCGATATCATCAACCGGGTCTATAGCGAGCAGACCCGTCAACCCCGCCTCCGCTTTGAGCGTAGCGATGATCGCTATTTGTAGTTCCTTAAGCCTCACGTCGCGACGCCTTCCGTTGCACCGAACCGAACGAGGTCATCCGCCTCGTCCACGTTGTCTACGATGCCGGAGATCATGAACGTTCGTGTCCCATTAACAAGAAGTCGCTTCTTAGGTGTGATATCGCCTTTCTCCAAGCGAGCTATAATCTCGTGCGTGATCTGAGGCTCTCGTGCTCCAGCCTCAAAACGAAGCGCCGGTGACAAGCCAGTAATCTTACACCAGACCCTCCGCTCGGTCTCCCATATAACCGACACACCCCCGGCCGTAGTACGAGACTGTGACTTAGACTGAAGCTCCGCACGCTCTGTGAGATCCCCAGCTCCGACATTGACGCTGAGAGTCATCTCAGTGCCCTCTTTGCTTTCTTGGCCAACTCTTTCTCAAGTTGTTTCCCAAACTCCTCACGGTAAACCCCTGGCATCTTCTGCTCCCATACCTTCACCACAGGAGCGATAAAGGGGGTGGCAGTTTGCTTGACAGTACCAAACTCGATAAAATGCCAGTGAGGCGCAATCGTGCCCTGACTTGGTCTCAAGTTAATGACTACCGACGCCGTGAACTCCCCTCGCCGTTCGTTACCCTTGTCTCGCTTCGAACGAATCGCCTTGAACAAGTTCCCGGTGTGCTTCTTTACCTTCTGCTTGGCTGACTTACGAACATCGTTCCGTACCTGGGCCGCGATCTTTGTCACCAACCGTCGAGACAGGTTCTTTGCCTCGCGTGGCGCTAAGTCTCCAAACATCTTGGCGACTTGTTCGAGACCTGCGACTGTCAGTACCTTAGACAAAGTCGATTTCCTTCCAAGCATCGAATCCCACACCAGGGACCGCATTAACACTCCCACCAGAAACGAACGCCTCGCGATGCTTATATAGATGTGCGACCCAGCCCAGCAAAGATTGCTTCACTTCCTGGGGTACGTCCGAATCAGCCGGTCCATAACCAGCATCGAAGTTCACAGTCACAGCATTCGGTATTCGCCGCGTAGTCGGGTAGAAGAAGTCGGCCTTAGGGAAAATCATACCGCGTGGCGCCTTCGGCCCCACGAACACCTGAACGTCGTACTCAACCACATCCCACGTTTGCTCGTTACCAGACGAATCCACATAGAGTACTGAAGCTACCGTCAATAGCGGAGGTTTCGCAACTTCGATCGTCTCGTAAGAGAAGCGCGGGAAACGATCAAGGAACCCCCTCCACGTAGAGGTAATCAATTGTCGTCCCGTTTCCTGCTCGAACGTCTGTCGCGCCGAGACGATCAGGTTCGTGATCAATATGTCATCATCAGCGAAGTCCACTCTTAGGTGATCCTTCGTCTCTGATAGTGTCAGGGGTTCTCCCCCTGGTCCGGTGATCAGTGTGGTACGCATGAATTCAGTCCTTGGACTTCCTCTTTCGGCGTCTCTTAGTCTTCTTGTTGATTTCCTCGACGAGGTCGCGCACCTGAGTCACAACCTTGTTCTCCGGCTCAGGTGCCATCTTGTCTTCGATGTCGTCGGACATCTTAGACCCAACTTCGTCCGAGGGCTCGGGCTCTGGCTCAAGCTCGGGCTCGGGCTCTGGCTCTTCACAGAGATCGTACCTCTCGGCGTCGGCGTCGGAGATCACGTGACCCGGAGCAGCGAAAAGGTATCCAGCCGATGGATCTCCTTCCTCGACGATACGCGACTTGTCTCGCGTGAGGTACAACCTTCGATCTACAACCATCGGCATGTTTGCGATTCCTTTTTCTTTGATAGTCCTTCTGATCTCGAGCATTGATCACAGACCAGGCGGTAAATACGTCACGAGTACTTCGAAGACACCGGCAGTAAAATCAGCAGCACCTATTGTCAGAATGACGTTGCGATCCGCGGTCAGTTGAACCGGCGACGAACCGAGCGCCAGATCCGCGGCTTTCCAGCCAGTCGTAGACCACGGGGCGGCACTAATGACTCCTGCAGTATCGATATCGTCGGCCGCATTGACATGAAGAGCAGCTGTCGCGGCACCACCCGAAGTAGGTACCGTCGTCACATTGATATAGACACCCAAGACAAGCGACCCACTGGGAATCGCTACCGAAGGGAAAAGGTTGATAGCGCCTTGCGCACCGGCGTCAACCGCGAAATCGTATTTCGCCCGTACCCAGAAGACCGGCATCTTCATGCGTTCGTTGTCTTCCGGAACATCGAACGAGGGGTGAAAATCCGTCATGTTGAATTCCTTTCAAGCATCATCGATCTCTTGATACACCAGGCATCCTTCGACTGTCGTGGCCGCGCTAAGTTCCAGATTCAGAAGTTCAGCGACCACGTCGGACTCGAACCAGCCGAAACCATTCAGCGGAAGAATGAGTTGACCGTTGTCTACGATATCCATCTGACCCGTCAACGCTGTTCCATCAGCGTCGGACTCGAAGCGAACGGTGTTCGCACCACCGCTCGCCACGAGTACCACAGCGAGAACACGGATCTTCTTACCAGTGACGGCAGCGACGAGAGTGTTGTTCCCCGCCGTCGCTGCCGAAATCACTGCATGTTGTGTTTCGCTTTTTAGCGACATGTATCTTGCCTTAAAGAAACAAACAAACTAATAAACAAACAAACAGTTATATCAAATACCGGTAATTTGACAGAACGCCGCAGGACGCGTCACGGTGAACGCCGTACGGAGGTCGGCCCTGAGCGTGACCTTACCATCGGTGAACTGAGTGCCAACGAACCCGGTCTGTACGACCACTCCGCGACGATCGTCGAGTCGACTGAAGTTCTGGAAGTCACCAACCAGACCAGCACCCTCAGTCTGAGCATCCGACTGCGAGATGGGGATACCGAGGAGACTCGTCGGCCCAGCACCACTGAAGGGGTTGCCAAACAAGAACTGACCATTCGCGTCCTTGATCAGCAGGATCGCCAGCCAGTCGTTCGGGTGGAACACCGCAGCCGAGGGGATGGCCCGACCGGTGAACCGGACGAGAGTCAGCGCCTTGGCGAACGCGGTGATCCGATCATCGGTACCCTTCGCCTGCGTCTGAATTCCGGCCACGTTGTTGATACCAGTGAGGTTATTGCCGAGACCATCGCCGACGAGGATCTGCCCATCCAGGCGCTGACGAAGACCGAACATCAGGCGCTGATCGAGAAGCGACGACACCTGGGACTCGTCCTCCAGCTGCTCGTCGGTGATCGGAATGCTATCCGCGATCTTGCGAACCGTCGAGGTCTTCTGAGTCCACTGAAACTGCGACTCGGCGTAGGATGCGCCCTCAGCGGCCTCCGCCGCCGAATGTACCCGCGTCGTCTCTTCCATGTAGACGAAGCTGGCCTGATTGATCGGAAAGCTCGGGATCAGGTCCATCACCTGAATCGGGCGAACCGCCGCCGCGACCAGAAGACCCGACCGAATGCTCTCAGGGGCGAATCCCGCCGTCGTCTGGAAGAGAGTCTTCAACTCCATCTCCAGGTGAAGCGGGATATCCGACGAACTGGACTTCGACTGCTTCCACTGCTTCGATCGGACGAAGCGCTGACCCAGCGACATCTTCTCATCCGAGAGCGGATCGTCCGGGTGTAGAATGCTCCCCTTCCCCGGTGTGATGAGAGCGTCGGCCCTCTTCGTAATCTGAGACGCATAGTGCTTCGCCTCAGCTTGGCGAAGCTCGGTACCCAGATTCTCCAGCTCGGTGTTTCGCGCGCGTACCTTCTGCATGGCATCGTTCGCGTCCTTCGCCTCAAGCTTGGTCAGCACCTCCTTGTCGGAGAAGTTGTACACCGACTCATCTCCCTCCCCCGTCTTGGCGAGCCTGAACACCTCCGCCAGCTCCTCCTGCTTGGTCAGGAATCGGTCTCGTTTTTCCTGGACGTTGTCACTCATATCGTGTCTCCTTGCTGACAACTGATGCCGACCTGATGCCGACGTTTACTTACTTATCACATTCTGATTAAACCGCTTGAACTCCGCCGCCACGTTCTGCTTGAACTCTTCCTCTGCTGCCTCTGCTACTTTGACCTCCTCCTCGCTCGGCGTCTCTTTCAAACTCTTCACCGACAACGTCCTCGTGTTGAGTCCTTCGCCCACCAGAACCGGACTCACCTCGAAAACGTCGATACTCTTGATAACCCTGTCCGCACCGATCTTCACGAGATCCTCAGTCAAGTCCCCCGTCGCCGTAACCTGGAACCCAAACGAGTACTCCTGTAGACCACCGAGAGCCTTAATCACTTCGAAGTGTTCTCGCCCCGCCTCGGTGTTCAGAAAGAACTGAAGCTCGGCGATCGCCTCATCACCCTTCTCGAAAATCTTCCCCTTACCGACAGGTAGGTCTCCGCCCATGAACCTCGAACTGGAGTGATTGAAAGCTGAGACCACTACGTCCTGTTCACCGAACGCACCTGGTAATATGACGTCACCGCCGCGGTCCACTACACCCATCTGCGCGAACATAGCAACAACGACACCTTTATCTTCCTCATCGTCCTGTTTCCTCTCGAAGATCTCATTGAGATCGAGAGTAAACGTCTTTCTCTCTAACACCACCGTCTTGTTTTCCTCCTTGTCCTTGCCCTTCAGGAACTGACTGCGTGTCGCAGCCAGTCGCTGTTCCTCGTCAGGAAACTCACTGACGATATCGACGTCCGACATACACCGACTGATGAAATCATCCTGCGACTCGCCCTGATTAGGTCTGGGTAGCGACATCGTCTACTAATCCTCCATTTCCATTCAACCTATTATTAGTCGGCACGGTCTGTAGCGGAACTTCGTCCGCCAGAACCGGAACACCGGATGAACGCAAGTACACATCTTGTGTCTCATCTACTTCCATGTTGAGCGCTTCCTGTGCATCGGAAACTGTCATCACCCCACCGGCAACTCGAGAGAGTATCCGAGCCTCACGAGCGTTCTCGTCCTCTTGAAATACCGAAACCTCACTCATGTCGTAACGCACCCGAAAACGTCTCCGTTGAGCCACGAAGTCGGACAACAACTGAATAGTGAATACTCTTGAGAACGTTCGCCCCATCGGGATAATCACATTCACCCGTGCGAGGCGAACCAACTCTCGCATCGTAGCGCCGACTTTCACTTGCTGCATACCAGCGCCGAATCCTGCGACCGCAGCTGGAAGTCCCAACATGGCGCAAACTCGTTCCTCCGTGACATCGCGTAACGCGGACAGGTTTATTTGTTGTGGGTTGAACCCGATCGTAGTCACGTCTACAGCCTTCGACGGCACGAAAGGCTTGCCACGATTATCACCCGCAAAATGTTCAGTAAACTTGTCCTTAAGACCCTGAGCTTCTTCGCGGGTCTGAGTCTGGCCTTCCTTCGGCGCAATGATCACACCTGGGAAACCCTGATTCTTGAGTATCGAGGCACTGAAATTACTGGCCTCCTCGTCAGTAAAGATCTCCCTCATCAATGGTCGCAGAGGCGAGAACCCAAGCCTCGGGTTGCGTGGGTCCAAAGCGAACCGCAAATGAATCACGTCACGAGGAAGTAGGATCTGCGGTATTCCGCTGGGAGACGGCCGGTACAGATAATGTGAGATAAACACGCTACCATCACGTGGCCACACGGGTTGAATCATCCAATGCGGAGCATACCATAGTTCCAGAACCGTACCGATGTCACTTCTCCGCTTCAGAAGATAGGCGTTGCCATCAAGCAAGTAGCTGATGATAATCGCCTTCGTCATGGCGTCCCCGTCGTACCACGGATTAGGCACATCCAGCAACTGCTCCACAGGATGATCGTCGACCCGACGCCACCGATTGTTCCTTTTCGACTCGACGATAGGTTGAGCCTCGGTGAACGCACGCATCACCCAAGACACAGGGGCCATGATGACATTACTGTCGAGTCCATGACCTATGTCCTGGCCATAATGGTACGCCGTTCTCGGAAGAAATCCCCCACTCAAAGTGAGATCTTCGTTCGAAAAGAAGTCATCACCCTGATGCGCCTTCGTCTCGGCCTTCTTTTTAAAGGGCCATATTCTCATTAGATATGCGTCCTCATAAAACGAAAAACGCTTCTTGTTTCGTCTCTCCAGAGGCGATCGCGTCAGTCCTCGCTTCCCACGACAACACTGCTGCCATGGCACAATCAATCTTCCTCGGCGAATCAGGTCGTTCCTTCCTGATCAACCATTGTAGTCGTCCGTCCTGATCTCGCTGCATGATCTCGTGGCGAAACGCATTCCCCATATGCTGGATTAACCGATCATCACCGTCGTGCGTGAGGATACTCGTCTTGATCGCTGTATCGTAGTTCTCCAGAGCACGAGTCATCGGCCCACGCCGATTCGTCCACCACTCAATGATTCGCGTGTCTCCGAACTTACTCTTCCACTTGGCCAACCAACTCTGCCAATATGCAGGATCAGCGTACATTCGCCAGACGCTGAACCGCGCGAACATATCATCAACAGCATCGTCGACCTCGTCCTCAGGAACCTGCCAGTTCTCGTGACCAAACGGTTTCTCCCACACTCCTACAGTCCACTGATACCCAGTTTCCACGTGGGTAGCAATGAGCGCCGTCGCGTCAATGAATATGGCCCCGTCGAAACCGATGGTGATCAAGTCTCCTTCATGAACTGGAGACTCCAGAACCGCAAGTTCCTTGAACAGCTTCGCGTCGAACGCTTGCATCGACGAACGTACGAGTTTGTTGCACCAGACCCGCTCCCACCACCGTCTATCCGTCGTGGGATCCGCCCACATTGCGACGACGCCTTCAATGTCTCGCCATGACTTCGCCTCACCGCTCGCTTCGATCACCGCAGCTCTCGCTCCTTCCTCGGTGTCGAGATCATGCTCGTCCGAGGACTCCCTGTGAAAGTAGAACAATCGCGGATCTCGCACCTTCCCATCGTGTATGGCACGAGCAAAATCCATCGTCTCCTCCGCTACCGACTTCAGACCCGGCTCGGGTGCAGTCGTAACCTCCAGCGACCACGGATCCGACTTCGGACGCTTCGGTAAGTTCGCAATCAGCACCTGATGAGCCTTTCTCAACCGTTGGCTCGTCCAGTGATGCGTCTCATCCTGGACGCAGAACGTGGTCCGCGCTCCGTCGCGAGCAGAGGGGCTACTCGCTACGGAAACTGCTTTCCCGTTCCCAACACGACGTTGTATTTTACCCAAACTTACGCTGAACTGAGGCTCCAGACGAGCCGACTCCATGATAATCCGGCGCATCGCACCGAAGCAAAGTTCGTCGGACTGCTGCTCACTGAAGGCACACAAGATTACCATAGGGTCAGTGACGGGTCGACCGAGTGGTTCACCATTCTCGTCCCACCCCGCGAACCTTATGGGAGCATCTGGAGCCAGTTCCGCGATCGCAACGAACGCTGCTAACTCCGTCTTCGCCAACCCCTTGGCAACCGACAGAGCACAACGCTTGAATCGTCGACGACCTGCCTCCAGATGACCCTGAGGCATCAGCTCGTAGAATCGCCAGATGAAAGCTTGCTGTTCCCCACTGAGAATCAGTGGATCACCCAGAAGATCACCTGGGCCAAACACCAGATTCCGGTGCATCCAATCGACGACGAGAGGACCCAGAGTTGGGTACTCGGCGCCGTCGTCCACTGGAACAGTGAGGATAGACATCTACTTTCTGAACGCCTCCATCGCTTGCGCGAGAACGTAGGTACCGCCAGCAGCAACCATGAGCGTTGGTTCGTTCGACGCCCCGGTTACGCCGAGCTTCCGTGACACCAACGACTTATCCATACGAAACGCTCCTGGTTGTAGATTTTCGCGATTACGCCGGCGGCTCGTTCGTATGGATCACCAGCAGTTGAAGACCCGTGTTGTCCTCCGTCGCCGCCGTGATCGTACCATCAGCAGCAGTATAATCGGAGGGATCACCTCCGGCGACACTCGCCGTGGGGCCGACAACGATGACCGCGAGAACAGTGTCGTTCGCCTTCATGCTCGGAATCGCCATGGCGTTGGTCGCCGCGAGACCAGCGACATACGCTTCGGTATGATTCGTGCCGGGGATATGCATTGTCAGCTCCTACAGAGATTGCTTCAGATACAGAACACTACGACACCACACGGAGTTGCTTTCTTGGGTCTACTGAAGGTCGAACCACGCGGATAATGGGGACGTCTTTCTCTTCTTCCTCAGCGTCTTCCAGTTTCGGAAGGTTGAGCTGACTGATGATCGCCTGAAACCGACCCATCGCTGCCATCTTGGACTTGAAGTCTTCCTCAGGATCACGCGCAATCGTCAGCACCTCGAGTCCCATCATGACAAGCTGTTGCTGACTGGCGTCGAGATCATGACTCTTTAAGATCCACTTCGCCCATCCGGCTGGGCTGAGATCGATCTTCTCAGTCTCTTGAGATTGTTTCTTATTCTTGTTCATGGAAATGCTATGTTCGTACGAACTACCTCGTCGAGCCCGACGTGTAGCATTCTTGGCCTTGTACCTGCAGTCCTCAGAGCAGAACTCCTTATTGGGGTTACCCGGTCCAATCGAACGCGGAAACGGAGTACTGCAGATCGGACACCGCTTATTCATCACGCCAACCCATGTTTCTTCAGGAAAGCTGTCCGTACTTCGTAGGCCTCTTCCGGTGTATCATAGTGACCGAGCGAGTGGCGTTTCCTATTAAGACATGCTCGTGCTTGGAACCGGCCACTACGTTTAATCTCAACGACACCGGGGTACTTGTTCTTCCCCCTCTGTCCTCTACTGTTCTTGTCTCGCTGCTCAACGTCGTCTCGTTGACCCCACCGAGTTAATCCCTTGATCCCACCTTTTCTATGACTCCCGCCTTGATTGACGAGGCCGTGATGGCGAACAAGTGACTCACTTGTCTGTAGGCGCGACTCTACTGTGTGGGGTCGTCCGTACAGTGGGTGGTAGGCTCCACCACTCACACCGTCTCCACCAGGAGAGCCGTTCATAAGTTGGTCGCCGAAGTGTTTGATCCAACGACGTTCTGCTTCTCGCCAATTATCTTGACCAACCGTCTCGAGGACCTCAATAGAGTGCCCACTAAACTTCGAACCATGTTGCTTCAGTCGCTTCTCCGGGTTATCGGATTTACCGACATACCGGGGAGCGCTGGTTTTCGGGTCACGTAGTAGGTAAATATATGTATACATGGCTCAGGATC
>SDBV01003914.1_pt1 | contig 21631 bp, 17 predicted proteins | sample 2277081 | NCBI WGS metagenome assembly SDBV01 (sample SAMN10402039, study PRJNA504765) | marine sediment metagenome | isolation source: marine sediment core GS10_PC15, 223 cmbsf | place: Arctic Ocean: Southern Knipovich Ridge | collected 2010 | reverse complement strand
CCTTTGGAAAAGGGGGATTAAGGGGGATTTTACGAATAATTTCTTTAAAAAATCTCCCCTAGCCCCTCTTTGCCAAAGAGGGGAATACAGACTGAATTATCATTAATAATATTATTCCTTTTTGATGCCCCGCCTTGTAGGCGGGGAGCTTCACTTAATAGACTTCTACTTCGTCAATGCTTAGTCTACCGTGCCCGGATGCTTTTATTTGAACATAACGCGCAGTTTTGGGTGAATCAAATTCAACACGAATTGGATGGTGATTATTTACTTTTGATGTCATTGATGTAACTTTGTTCCATTGTTTTTCATCCTGAGAAATAGACAATTCTAAATGTCGACCATTCACAAGTGGTTCCTTTATAATACTTTCATAAAGAACAATAGAATTAATTTTTTCTCTTTGGTAAAGGTCTATAATCACAGCGGGATTCCGTTTGAGATTCATAATATAACCTGATCCCGGGCTTCTATTCCCGTCTACAGCCTTACTCCAGTGAGTACGAAAAAAACTATTCGCAAAATAAAAATTATCTGTATGGACAGGAAACGCCTTTGTTTTTTTACCATATGCAAGATTAGGTTTAGGCTTAGGGGGTGTGTAAGTCCAGGTGTATTCTGTACCGAGATTATCACCCGTATAAAGGCTATAATTCCATGTAATCGCCCCACCTACTCCGATAGTTAGTACAAAAACTACTATAATCATTCTTGGTAATCCATTTAAAGCTTTATAACATATAAAAAGTCCTATTAGTATAAATGTCGAACAACTGATTATCATCCCCCAAAAAGCCGAAGGACTCCGGTACCGGAATTCAATCAGGCTCTCACCTTTTGGAATTTCAACAGCATGGGCAGCACCGTTGGCGCGATAAACAGGAACTTTATTACCATTCACCCAAGCCCTCCAGTGTCTTGTATAAGGGTAGGACATACCAAAGAATGCCGGTGAGGATGAAATAGCGCTGAACTTTAAACGGTTAAATGAACTGTATATTAAATCTACCTTGCCTTCTTCATTTTTTATCATCTCTTCTGTTACTGATTGTGCTTTCTCAGGCTGATAACCTTCAACGAAAATCTGTTGGGGCAATCGCTGATGTTCCATCGAATCGTATGCATCATTCTGACTGGACACAGGAATTATCCTGGTATATATTTTTCCTGAAAAAGGTTCCAGAAAAGAGCGATCTAGATGGCTCAAAATGGTCGAAGAGTACATGCCGGCACCAGGATTGTAAAGGAAGCCAGGCTTTGTTTTTTTCTGCGATTTCATATCCTCAAAGGTTGGTTGATCATGCCTTTCTGTAATAAATGTTCCATGTTGTAAAATGCTGCCAATATGTATACATGTTATCAGACACAGAAAAATTCCAAGCGTATTTGATGAGCGAGGAAATGTACTGTAGGAAAAAAGCGCTATAAGGGAAGCTACGCCACATAGAGTTATTATGATTGTCTTCCATAAAGGGATGTCATGAATATTTCTTGGAGTAAAACTTGCAAGTTCCATCCCCATATAATAAGCATAAATTATGTATAAGGGAATTAACAGTAATGCAGTTAATGCAAGCAGCGCATGAGGAGTCAGTGTAATGGAAAACCATCTTAAACTGAGCGGAAATGATTTTATATTAATAATCCAGGCTAAAATCATCATTATAAAGATTGGTATGATTATAGAAATTCTTCCTTCACCTCTCATGGATGATGCAAATGGCAGATACTCCCAAACCCATCTGTGCACAGGTGTTCGTTCCCCCTGCATATAGATAAATGCGAAAAGCATAAATCCCCAGATAACCCACACAGAACACGGTATTCGCACTTTGAAACATCTGAGTATTGGCAATATCGCTGCCATAAGGAACAGAAACGAACCCCCGAAAGCGCCATGAACCTCTGAATAAAAGGGAATAAAGAAATTATTTAATGTGCCGAAAAATGTTTCCGAACCAAGACTGAATTCATAGCTTTGAGCTATTCGTGAGGTGTTCTCTTTGATAAAGTCAAAGTATAATGGCAGGATGAACGCAGATGAAAGCAAAATCCCCAGCGCAATATACAATAAACATTTAAGCCAGAATGTCAGAATATCCCGTAAAACAATTTGCTTATCGGGGAGCATGACCGATATAAAAAAAGGCGCTACAAGCAAAAATAGCCCTATTCCAATAAAACAATAATAAATCACAGGTGGATGACCACTGCAAACAAGCCAGTATGTTGCTCCTATAATGCAAACTGGCATGAGCCATTTCGTTGGCTTAAGAAAATACAGGCCAATAGCGGTGCATAATAAAAGATACCCTGTGTATGCTTCCAGAGAAGCACCAAATCGAAATAGATCAAGCGTTCGAAGGTTATAAACCGTTATGCATGAAAGAAGGAATGAAAAGAGTGTGTTAAGCCTTATCTTTCGCAAAAAAACAAATAATGCCAAGTGGGTAAGTCCTAAAGACAGCAGGCGGAAAAATGTATTCCACTGAAGCGCCTTGCCTTCCCAGTATCCCGGAAGTATAGAAGTTATGTGAGATATAGGATGATAAATCTCTCCCAGCATTAAAGCACTGGACGAATGTCCAAGTGCGAAACCGGGAACATAGAGAGGAAATGATCCGTTTTTAATGGAGAAAAGAAGTTCCATTTGAGTCTGGATTGAAAATTCCTGATAGTCTTTACCTAAAGTTGTATTGGTGACAAACGGCATCATCCAATAGAACATTAGAAATGGAAGTACGATGATTATGAGGTAGATTGCAAGAGGTGTTTTTCCCGTAGATATCCGTGAATTCATCTTATTACAGACTTTTTGTTTTTATAAGAAATCGTCATTCTTTTAAGTTGACTTAAATAGAGAGATATTATGATGAGTTTTCAATTTTATCATGTACTTCATCAACAAGATAGAGAGGACGATTTTTAGTTTCTGTAAAGATTTTAGCAACGTATTCTCCTATTACGCCCAGCATTACCATCTGAACACCACATAAGAATAAAATTATAGATGTGATTGGCAATACATCAGGAACTTTTTCTTCTGTAAATAACACAAAGTAGGCAACTCTTATTATATAAATAAAACTCGTAGATGAAATTATAAGCCCTACAAAACTTATCATCCTTATTGGGAAATTAGAAAATGACAATATCCCTTCCAAGGCAAAGGATAGGATTTTTTTAAGTGAATATTTACTTTTTCCTTTAGTTCGCTCCTGTGCAGTATATGGAACACCTATTTTTTTATAACCCATCCAGCTTACAACCCCTCGTATAAAGCGGGATTTTTCTTTTACCTTTTTAAAATCATTTACTGCCTTTCTACTCATCAGCCTGTAGTCGGCACAATTAATACCCATTTCGACATCAGAAATTTTCGACATAAACATATAAAATAACTTCGCAGAAAATTTCTTAAAAAATGATTCACCCAATACATCTTGCCTCTCCGTATAAACAATTTCGTATCCTTTTTTCCAATAATCAATTAAGGTTAATATCAACTCAGGAGGATGCTGAAGGTCTGAATCGAGCATAACCACCGCTTCTCCTCGAGCGTAATCAATTCCAGCAGTGAGGGCCACCTGATGACCAAAATTTCTTGTTAGTCCAATGACTACAACTCGCGGGTCTCTATCATGAATGTCCTTTAATATTTTCATGGTTTCAGAATTAGAATAATCATCATTGACAAAAATTACTTCAAATATGGCACCGCTCTTTTCCAATACTTTTATGAGCTTATTATAGAAATCTCTAATGATTTCCTTTTCCTTATATACAGGAGCTACAACTGAAATATCGATTTTTTTCATAAAATCACTATTATATTTTCTTAAAAGACAAATTTTGTATTTGTAGTTTTATATTTTTCACTAATCAAGGTTTTGATTCTTCTTCAAGATGATAAGCATATTATCTATATTTATTATACATAGGTTAGGCTATTTTTTTGAACTATATTTTTTCAAAGGTAAAAATGGTAAAATAAAATACAAATTAAGTATAACTTTCTGATGCTTAAGAAAATATAATTAAAATGGAATTAATGCTTACGCTATAAAGGTCAATATACTTTGCATTCATTCTAAAAAACTTATCATGAAGAATATTTTATCGGTTGATCTGGAGTCCTGGATTCATATTTACAAAGATGCTGTAAAAGACAAAAAAAAAATATTAATTTCAACTGACAGGAAAAATCTCGACGATAACTATACTTTTAATGCAATAATGAATTTGCTAAAGCTTCTGGAAAAACATAATCAAAGTGCTACTTTTTTTATTCCAGGTGAACTTTATGAGTGGTATCCTGATGCTATTGAAGAGATCGAAAAAAGCGGGCATGAAATTGGTTATCATACTCACAGTCATCCTCCTCGAATAGCAAATGCTGACATGTTGGAATGGGAACTGGAAAAATCCGGTAACTTCCTGGAAAGGTTTAAACCATTAGGCTTCAGGGCGCCGCAGTTATTTATTACTCGTGATTCCATGGCCTGTCTTAAAAAATGGGGATTTAAATATTCTTCATCTACCTATGATGATTATATGATAAGTAAAATTGACGGTATATATGAAATACCTGTATCTGCTATTACTTTCCGGAGAACAAATAAAAATGTTCAGGAGTTACCAAAACACTTAACTGTAAAGTTGCTTTTGAGAAAAATACCCATTGGCAGTGGCTTGTTTATTTCACTTCTTGGTTCCAAGACATCTTATTTCATAAATTATCTAAATAAAAGAAATAAACCAGCGATTTTAATAGTCCATCCGTGGCAATTATATAAGCATGATAAAATTAAGGGTTTTTCTTTTACATTAAACATGCTTTTTAATAATATCTTGTGGACTCCATACTCATTTTCAATATTAAAGGGTTTTGAAAAGTTATTAGAACAGTATGAATTTGTCTCTTTTAGGGAATTTTTCAATAAAGAAGAAATCATCAATTTTGATAATTAAAAGATCAGAAAAGTATTTTTTATTAAGAACCTTTTTATTTTTAAGTATGGTTTATGATTGTTGAATATCTTTTTTAAGCAAGTACGAACCTATTAATAAGGCATCCATTCCTGTAGATAAATAGCATCGCAGTGCCTCGATGGGTTGGCTGACAATAGGTTCACCGCGAACATTAAAGGAAGTATTCATTAGTACAGGCACGCCGGTTTTCTCGAAAAATTGGTTTAAGATTTTATAATACACAGGATTGGTTTTTTCATTAATAGACTGTGGTCTACAGGTATCATCAGCATGTACAACAGCCGGAACAATATTGCGTTTCTCAGGCCTTATCCGGTAAGCCTTCATCATATATCTGGATATTTTGCCGTCAATGAAATATTCATTTTCAAATCCTTCGATTATGACAGGTGCAAACGGGCGCCAGGGTTCCCTTCTTTTGACTTTTTCATTAACAAGATCAAGCATTTCCTTCGAACGGGAATCCGCAATAATGGACCGGGCTCCCAATGCTCTTGCACCAAATTCATTCCTGAGTGTAAACAAACCAACTACCTTTTTGTTAACAAGCAGGTCAGCCACTTCACTCAGATCATTTAAGTCAATCTTCCTGTAAGGAGCCTTTATGTTTTTTATTGTTTCCTCTATTTCTTCATCTGAAGATGATGGACCAAAATAAGTGTGTTCGAGTTTGAAGCGGGGATCATGTCCTGCCTTGATTGACCGTATCATGGCAGCACCTAAAGCAGCCCCTGCATCATTTGAGGCAGGAAGTACGAACAGATTATCAACCAGTCCGCTCTGCTCTATAAACCCGTTTAATTTGCAGTTCATGGCTACACCACCCGAGAAGCAGACATTCTTAATGCCTGTAAGCCTCACCGCTTTTCTTATTATCTCGAGAGTACTTTTCTCCAGATAATCCTGTGCAGCATAGGCAATGTTTTTATAGTCTTGAGTAATTTCGCCGTCACGTTTTCTGGGCTGCCCGAACAGATCTACCATTTTATCTGAAAAAGAAATACCATAAGAATGAGCACTGTTTATCGTATACTTAGAAGAAACATCATAGTTTTCATGCTCAATCATAATCGTTTTTTTCATCTTTTCAAAAATATCTTTATCCTCGTGCCCATATGCAGCAAGTCCCATTAATTTACCTTCCTGTTGATACGTTTTAAAACCGCAGAATTCAGTAAATGCTGCATAGAATTCACCTAATGAGTTGGGAAACGAAATCTGTGCCAGTTTTTTTAGAGAAAGCCCTTCACCTTTCCAGATAGTTGTCGAGTCAGTCTCACCTAATCCGTCAGCTATAACAATCGTTGCTTTATCCATACCGGAAGAATAAAAAACGCTTGCAGCATGTGCCAGATGATGTGGAACAAACACTACTCTTGGTAACTTCCCATGCATACCGGAAAACCTGAGATTATACTTAATAAGATTTTTCCTGAAATATGGGAATCCGCTGAGGGTAACTAAAACGCGGTCTGGAATTAAAGAAATATTTTCAATCCTGTTATTGCCAGAATTTCTGAAATTCAATACGGATTCAACAAAACTCCTTGAACCCTGCTTTACTACGCCCCATGTGTAGCGAAGTGGAGACAGCGGGTAAACTATTTCTTCGATGTCCTCCAGTTGAAGGCCTTCAAAGTTTAATCCGGCTTTGATTGCCTCCATAGGGAAACCTTCTCGAGATCCCTTAATCCTGTTTATCTTTTCATTTTCAATGAAAAACTTTAGTTTACCATTGCAAATAAGTGCTGCGGCATGATTATAGAAGAAAGCTTGAATTCCTATGATGTTCATAGATTATTATCAGAAGAATTAAGGTGTTTATGTGAGTTATGCATATAGTTTAAAAGTTGCAACATAAAACAGGTGTAAATCTTCAATGTATGCAATTGATACCTCATGACAGCACTAAATCTAACTGAGTTGCATTATACACGTTACTCAATAAGTTTAACATTTTATTACCCATTCTTACAAAGTGGAACTCTAATAATTGGGTAGTTAAGCAACAATTTTTAAAACGTTATAAAAGATTTTTTTTGTTTGTAATAAATGATTTCCTCTCGATTAACCACTTTATCATTCTTTTATTACCATTTGCGTTTCGGCGTTTTTCCAGGATAGAAATGCTCTAACAAAAGCCTGTTAAGTCTTTTTATATCTTTTTGTCTATCATTATTTAGTTCTGAAAATCTCTTGTTACGAAAATCTTTGGTTTTTTCTACCAACATATCTATCTCCTTAGAAAACCTTGCGTCGTGTATCTTTTCATATAATTCCTCATAAAGATTTGGAACTTTTAAAAGCTCATTAAGCCATTTAAGAAAATTCTCCGGAGTGTTTAGTGAAATATTGATATCTGCATTAATCGCGCTGTATAATCTATTTTCTCTAAAAGCTCCTTGAAACTCGATTAAATAAAAGTCTGAAGAACCTACTAATATGTGATTGACCCATTCCACTTTAACCTTAGTACCATCGGGATAAGTGAAAATTCCAGGTCCATGTCTCTTGTTATTTTTCCATTCTGCTATCAATATTCTTCCGTCAGGAAAAGTTTCGGTTACTGTTCCATGCAGTACTCCGTAATTCCGTTTTCCTTTAATCTCTCTTCCATTAAAAGTTGTAAAAGTTCCTATACCGTGCATTTCCCCATTTTCCCATTCTCCTACATATTGCTCGCCACTTGTAAATATTTCAGTTCCCTCCCCATTTTTAATCCCATTTTCCCATTCTCCGCTGTACTTATATAGACGTGCATCAATATATGCTTTAACTCCATATCCGTGCATTCTGTTATCTTTCCATTCACCATCATATTTAGAACCATCAGGATAGGTCAAGGTTCCTTTCCCGTGTCTCTTCCCATTTTCCCATTCTCCTTCATATTTCATGCCGCTGTGAGATACATAAACACCGTAACCATTTTTACAGTTGCCGTGGATGCATTCATTAGTAAAAGGATTTAAAAGATAAAAAGAGAAAATAACCAATAATAGTAAAAGACAAGAAGAAGATGAGTATAATAATAAGCGTTTTCTCATAGGTGTTAATTGAAGTTTACCTGAAAGCAATTAATGATAAAAAGTATTTATCCTTAATTATTATACTAAATTTTTGGATGTAATAGGAAATTGCAGGGTAATAATATGGTAAAATATATGAAATTTTTATTGCAATTCATTTTATCCATAAAATAACTTTGATTATATCAAATATTTATAATTAATTTAATAAAAAAATGGGTTTGGAACGTAACCATTCAGTTACGGGTGGATGCCTGTCATATTCCGGCTTGACCGGGGTATCCAGATTTGTATAGATAGCATAAAATAAACCTGGATTCCCGCTCAAAAGACTGCGGGAATGACATATCGAGGATTTTCAATTTAAATAGTTGGTCATTTGCCACCCGTAACTGAAGGGTTACTTTGGAACAGCTTAGAATATTACATATAAATAAATTCCATTACATGATTGGAGGGTCTGAAGCAGTTTATTTCAGAACAGCGGAGATTCTAGAAAAAAACGGCCATTCCTCTGTTTTTTTTTCTATGCGTCATCCCGATAACCTGCCTTGTGAGACTGCTGAATTTTTTGTGCCTTATATAGATTTAGACAGGTGCGGAGGAATGTTAAATTTGCTTAAGGCAACAGGAAAAGTTTTTTATTCATTTAAGGCAAAAAAACTTCTTTCCGAGTTGTTGGACAAGTATCCGGTAAACATTGCACACATACATAATATCCAGCGTCAAATGTCACCCTCGATCCTTCATGAATTGAAAAAGAGAAGAATTCCTGTGGTCATGACGCTCCACGAATATAAAATGGTATGTCCTTCTTTTAATATGCTGTTACATGAAAAACCATGCGAAGCTTGTTCGCGAGGAAGATACTTTAATGCTGTAAAACTGAGGTGTATTAAAGATTCGCGTATTAGAAGTGGACTGGCTTCTGCAGAGATGTATTTGCACCATAGGATTCTTGATATATACAGAAATGTAGATGTCTTTATCTCTCCAAGTCAGTTTCTTAAAAATAAACTTAAAGGAATGGGATTTATGAAAGAAGTTGTTCATTTGCCTAATTGTATTGATTTCCGGAAGTTTAACAAATTCAGACAGAAAGAAATGAATTTTCATAATGATAAGGTTGTTACTATTGTTTATTTTGGAAGGCTTTACCATGGAAAGGGCTTATTTACATTGCTTGATGCCGTGAAAAAATTGTCAAATGTATATAAAAATAAGGAAGTAATGCTTAAGATTATTGGTGACGGGCCAATAAGAGAGGAAATGCAGGAAAAGGTGAAGATAAAAGGCATAAATAATATCAGGTTTACGGGATTCCTGAAAGGTGAAGAACTTTTTCATGAAGTAAAAAATGCATTTACTGTAGTGCTTCCTTCAGAATGTTATGAAAACAATCCACTTCAGGTTATTGAGTCTTTTGCAATGGGTATTCCTGTTGTTGGGGCAAGGATAGCAGGAATACCGGAGCTTGTTAAGGATAATAAAACAGGACTTACTTTTAAAACAGGAAATTCAGAGGATCTATGTACTAAAATTGAATATATGATTAGTAATCCTGATAAGGCTGCTGAAATGGGGAAAAACGCCAGGGTATTTGTAGAGCAGGAACTAACAGCTGAAAAACATTATGAAAGATTAATGGAAATATATGAAAAGGTAATTTCGTCAGCTTGATTGTAATATATAATAGATATGGCTCATCAGGGGATAGTGTGGAATACTATGTTTTTTTCGTCATTCCCGTAGTCTTTTGAGCGGGAATCCAGAGATAAGATGAAGAATTTCTGTGTATATATCCTCTGTAATAAACGAAATGGCACTTTGTATACAGGTGTTACATCAGGGATAATTAGAGTCTGTGTATAAACTCGGTTTATTTGTCCGTTATTCCCGAAGTCCTTAATCGGGAATCCAGTCTTTTCAATAAGTTCTGGATTCCCGCTCAAAAGACTACGGGAATGACAAAAATAAAAAACGGCATTTATACTCAGACACTATTGAGAAAGATAATCCCGGGTGGAATGATTTGTATAATAATATTTGTGAGAACTCTGGATTCCCGATCAACGGACCCCCGATCGGAGTCGGGGGCAGGCTTTGGGAATGACTATGCTAAACCATGTGGTGTATGCTGAATATGTACCCACACAAAAGCCAATAGAGCCATGAATGTTTTTAAATTTCTTTCTTGTTAAAGAGCAGCGTACTTTATAATGAATATATCTGAAATGCTAAAAAAATCAATTCTTCTTGTTGCCCACCCGGATGATGAAATTCTGTGGTTCAGCTCAATATTGGATAAGGTTGATGAGGTGATGTTCTGTTATTTGGGTTCAGACACCGATCCTCATTGGACTGCCGGAAGAAAACAGAGCTTGTCAGAATATCCAATGAAGAATATTTCCTGTTTAGGTTTAGATGAATCAGGGACATTTAACGGCGCTGACTGGCAAAATCCTGTGATCACGAAATATGGAATAAAAATATCCAAAATAAACATCTCGGATAAAAAGTATAAAGAGAATTATTATGAAATAGAAAAAAGACTGATAGATAAGCTGATACATTACCATAATGTGATTACACATAATCCGTGGGGTGACTATGGGCATGAGGAGCATATTCAGTTATACAGAATAGTAAAAAAAATCCAGGCAGAGATGAAGTTTAATCTGTGGTTTTCCAATTACTGCAGCAATAAATCCTATCCCTTGATGTTAAGACATATTTCAGGGTTTAATTCAGAATACGTTACATTGAAAACAAACAAGGTGCTGTCAAGTCGAATTGAAAACTTGTATAAAAAAAATGGATGCTGGTCATGGTTCGACGACTGGGTATGGTTTAATGAGGAATCATTTATGAGAGATGAGGATCTTAATGATAATAATAAAGTGTATGGCCATATCTTTCCATTAAATATGATCAAAAAAGAACTTGCCCGAAAGGGGTTGTCTAAAATTTTTCATAAATTCAGGAAGACTTAATTAATGGGAAAATACAGTAACTACTCAGGTATAATGGTTGATTTTATACAACTGAAAATAAAAATACCACGAAGAGCACGAAATACACGAAGAATAAATGGAATTTGATAATTTATCGAACAAGGTCATCGGTTGTGCAATTGAGGTACATCGTCTTCTTGGTCCAGGATTGCTTGAATCAACTTACGAGTAATGTCTTGCTCATGAATTTAAATTGAAAGGAATTGAATTTAAACTTCAACATTCACTACCTGTAGTTTATAAAGATATCAGGTTAGATTGTGGATACCGTGTTGATCTGCTTGTTGAGGACGATTTGATTCTTGAGTTAAAAAGCGTGGAAGAAATTAAAGGGATTCATGAAGCTCAGTTGCTGACTTATATGAAGTTGACAAATATAGATAAAGGATTGTTAATAAACTTCAATGTTAAAAGGTTAAAAAATGGCATCAAAAGATACGTATTATAAAATTCTTCGTGTGCTTCGTGTGCTTCGTGGTGAATAGTTACAAAATAAAACATATAAAGAAAAATTTAGAGGAATCAATTAGCGGCAGAAAAGCCGTATTCCTTTTCACTGGTGACAAGGGATCCACACTCTTGATAAATATTGTTAGTGACATGAATATAGGCATAGTTTTTATCGATACCGGATATCTTTTTGATGAGATTCTTGACTATACTAAGAAAATAACTGACAAAGTAGAAATTATTGAAAGTCATAATGCCACAATTGATAGTTCAGTCGATATGCATAAATGCTGTAATCAAAGAAAAGTAGAAGTGTTAAAAGAGTATCTGTCAAACGTCCGGGCAGAGTGTTTGATAGTCTCGTTTATAGATGAAGAAAAGAAATACGGGATTGAGGATTCGTACTTGAATGGTATTGAAAACATTGAAATAATCAGGCCTTTGGCTGATTTTACAGAACGGGATGTCTGGACAGGGATTAATGAATACAATATCCCGTTTTCATCGATATATAACAAGGGCTTTAAAGTTGTTGATTGTAAATGCTGTACCACGAGAATCGGTAGAAAAAAGCCGGCCGAAGAGCACGTTAAAGGTGATTTCGACGATGAAACCGTAGAAAAACTTAAATCGTTGGGATATATGTAGAATGCAATAATGAAAAGAGTTGTTATCATACTGTGCGATACACTTCGGGCAAAAAGCTTACCCCACTACGGTAACAAGAGAAATACTCTTCCGAAACTTCTTCCAATAATTGATAAGGAGTTTACTGTTTATAACAGGACATATGCTCCGGCACCCTGGACGGTACCATCCCATTTATCTCTCTTTACAGGATTATATCCTGAACAGGTTATGGAGGCAAAAACATCCTTTTTTCTGAATGAATCCTTTAAGACCCTGTCAGAGCTGTTCAAAGATTCCGGTTACAGGACTGCCGGTTTCAGTTCTAATGAGCTTGTATCAAAGAAATTCGGGTTTGATAGAGGATTTGAGAGGTTTTTTCAAATGTGGCTGCCGGACCCGGAGGAAGACGATGTGCTGCTGGATTTGAAGGCGAAAAATGATTTTGAAAGGTTGATGAAATTATCACGAATGATAATAAAGGAAGATGACAAAAATAAGCTTTTCAAGGGTGTCAGGCAGAAGATGTACAAGAAGTTCAGAAGTAATATTTTTAAAGATGCCGCATTAGCTACGAGAAAGAGCTTTAAACTGCTTATGAATGACATTGCCGGAAATAATGACCAAAAATCGTTTTATTTTTTGAATCTCATGCAGATGCATGAAAAACATAATCCACCTGCCGACACCAGGAACGTATTTGTAAAAGATAACCGTAAGTATGAGAATTATTACAGGGATAAGAAATTCATTGACCATTATGCCGTGGAGCGGTTTAGTGATGACCTTCTGAGATATCTTGAACTTTTATATGATGAAGAGATATTGTACCTTGACCAGCTGATCTCCGGTTTCATACAGTACCTGAAGGAAAATAATTTATATGACGAAACTACTATTGTAATTACAAGTGACCATGGAGAGCAGTTTGGTGAACATGGGCATTATACGCGGACGTTTTCAGTCTATGAACCTGTAATCAGAATCCCCCTTTATATAAAATGGGCCGGGAAATCAGATAATAATAGTAAGATTAAAAATGAGATGGTTATGTTACAGGATCTTTATTCGACTTTTTCAAACCGGTTGAATCACTGGCGTCCCTGTCCTGATAGTTCTATTGATTTAAATTCATCGAATAAGCGTTCCTGGATTGTTTCACAATTTCCGGATATGTCTCATGATATTATGGCGTGCAAACAGGAACGCCAGTCCTTCTCTGTGAAAGAGCTCGGCCTGGAAGAGGACAGTCTTACAGCTTTTGTATTGGATGATGGAACAAAGATTATTGAAAACGGCAGTAAGATTTTATGTTACAAACTGGGAAACGATCCTGACGAAGACCAGCCACATTCTATCTCTGATGAGCAAAGAGCATTAATAAAAGAAATAAAGGATATTTCCATCTAAGGTCGTCAGGTTGATTCCTCGAATGGGGCAGTGATATTTGTTTTCTTGTAAATTACTTTGTTCCCTATTGTTTCTATTATTTCAAAATGTTTATTTAGAAATTCATTTAGAATATTTGCCTCCGGTGTTTCAGGGTGGTTTGGTCCTGAAATAATAAATCTCACTTTTTTGTCTATAAGGTCTTTTACCACCTCCAGCTGTTTTTCCTCAGAATAAACGTAAGCTTCAATAAAATAATATCTTGTGGCATTTTTTCTCCCGGTTATAAAATAATACATGGGATAATACTGCACAATATATATATCCTCCTCCTCTGCTGTTTCAGCTTCTATGATATTAATTATTTTGTTGACTTCATCTGCCTGTTCCCGGGTTGTATAAACTGATGCTTTTGGAGCATCCAGCAAGGTTGTATTGGTGAGTCGTGTTAGTATAGAGCCGTTTGTATACATGTCCGACATAGTAAGGCTGCCGGCTATCAGTAATATAAATACGGAATTTGTTGTTACCATAACGGCAGTGTATATCAAACCAGGTTTTTTAATTAGTTCTTTATCCCGGTTAAGGTATAACCTCATGATAAGATATATATCTGCAATTATGAAAGGCGGTAATATCTGATAAAGACGGCCTGCCCATGGCCATCTGAGAATTTGGTGCAAGGACAGGATCCCATAAAGGAAAAGGACCAGCAGCTTGCTGTCGTCATTGTTATACCGCTTTTCTTTTATACTGTTAATGATTTCTATTGAAAGAAGAGAATATATCCCCAATGGGATAAATACTACGGCATAGTTGCTGAAGTCCCATATATTCCACGAGAAAATATTATTTACGGAAGGCAATAAAAACATCCTGCTTTTGGCAGTACCTAAAAAATACAGGGTTTGATTTATAGCTTCGGTCAGCGCCGAATTGAAGTTAAGATATAATGCGAGAGGAAGAATGGCGAATACCATTCCTGACACAAAGATTGGATAGTTTTTAAAATAGGCAATTATTTGTGATTTGCGGGTTATATTGTTAATTGGATTTAAAAATTTCAGAAAATCTACCAGCGAAAGTGTAATTATAAATGACAATAACAGGTCAAGCCTGAAAATAAAAGAAATGCCGGCTACTGTACCGGACAATAAATAAAGCCCTTTGTTATTTGATGAGAGGTGTCTGATAAATAATATGAGATGTAAGAGACAGAAGAAGATCAAAAAGCTTTTATGTGGGGGTCCCGGAATAATCCATAAAATAAACGGCAACAAAAAAGCAAGTTTCCTGGAGAAAAATTTAGTGCCTACGATATAGATTAAAAGGCAGTTAACAGCCCTTATGAAGCCCCATGCAGCTGTAGCCGATGACAGCTTCGCTCCGAATATCTTAAAAGCTAATGCAGTGTAAAGATAAATTCCCGGAGTATATACAATACTGAAATCTTTGTAGAACATATCTCCCTGAATGAACCGTTCTGCCGCAATCACTATGCCACCCCAGTCGGATTCGGAGTAACCGTAAGAAGAATAGCTCAGGTAGTAAATTAAGGATGTCACAAAAATAGTTGTAAGGGCATAGAGATTGCCGCTTTTGAATGATATAATCTCAGAAAATTTACAGGAAATATTGGCAGATCTTTGGGTCGCCGTTGCTTTATGTTGTGAAGACATTAACATATATTTTAATGAAAAATGTTATTGTTAGCAACTAACTAACAATATGTTCACTTATATTTGGCTATTCTGCTTTAATTAAAGGTACTAATATGGCAAGGGATCAATCAGAGATGAAAAAAACAAAAACCGATTATTTAAGCGTCGGGGCCAAGAGCGGATCGATGGCATTTGCATTAAAGATCTCATCAGTAGCCTTGCTTTTATTTAATCAAATTGCTCTGGCAAGAATTTTAGGTCCCGATGGAATAGGGCAGGTGTTATTAGCTTTAAATGTAGTATACATTTCGTCTCAGATCGCAAAATTTGGAATGGAAGATACGATGATGCGATTCATCCCTATGTATGTTGAGCAGGAAGACAAGGCAAAAATAAAGGGGGCAATTTACTTTGTCTTAAAATGCTGTTTCTTCATTTCTGTTATTTTTGTTCTGATAGTAACTTTGCTTTCAGAGTTTATTTCAATGAAAATATTTCACTCTGAAGGACTCGCAAAATTATTGCCCATTGCGACCATAGCTATTTTTGCTAATGCTATGCGGGGAGTGATAGGGGGAATTTTAAAGGGATATAGAGATACTTTCAAGGCAGTGTTTCCTGAATTTTGTATTTCTCCTTTTTTCAGGTTAGGCATCTTCCTGATTTTGTGTATTAAAGGCGGCACACCGCTTTTTGCCATATATGCATTCGTGACAGGTGAAATGATTGCACTTCTTTTATCCGGGGCCTTTTTATTAAAGAGGGTGAGAGAAATTAAGTCCGTAGAACAGAGAATTGAATATAAGAAAATCCTTGATGTTGCATTTACAATGGTGTTTACAGGAGGTCTAACCATAATTTTATTCACACAGGCTGACATATGGATAGTGGGTATGTTCAGGCCAACGGAAAGTGTTGGTATTTACGGCGTTGTGACGAAACTTGTTATGCTGATAATTTTGCCTCTTGGAACATTTTCAACCATCATCCCGCCGCTCATGGCGTCTATTTACACATCCGGTGATTTAGATGAGCTCAGAAACTTAATAAGAGAAAGCAGCCGCTGGATATTGAGTATATCAATACCGATTATTTTGATATTAATTCTGGAAGGTGATTTAATCCTGAAGCTTGTATTTGGAGAAGAGTTTATCAGTGGTTATACATCTTTATTGATTCTGGTGATTGGACAATTAATTAATACGTCCACCGGCCTTGTGGGATATCTGTTACAAATGACCGGGGGGCACAGAGCAATAATGAAAATCAATATTTCCTGGGGTATTCTAAACGTTATCTTTAATATTATCCTTGTACCCCGTTTTGGAATAGTTGGTGCGGCAATGTCCACGGCATTTTGTCTTGCTATGGGAAATATAACAGCACTCATTGCAGTTTATCACCGCTTGTCCGTGCTCACACTGGCAAAAGGTCTCTGGTTTGATGTTATGTTTGCTGTTGTTACAGGAATCCTTTTCTTTATGAGTAGTTATTATAATTTTGCTCAGGGTAATCATATAATATTATTTTGTGCTCTTACAGTCTATATATGGAAATCCATTGCCAATCATGACCTCCCCTGGCGCCTTTTAATTGACGGTTTTAAGGGGAAGTGATCAATATTGATTCCCCCGGGTAACGTAAATGTTTGAGTCGTTTTTCGTTAACCGGAAATATAACCTTCAATAAATAAAACAGGCCATTTAAGAAAAAAGAATAATAATTTGATATATTAAAGAGTATTGTAAATTAATAATATTGAGGGAAACAATGAAGGTTTTATTAATAAATCCGCTTACTCTTGAAGATAGTATGGTTAACATCACGCCAAACCTGGGACTGGGTTATTTGGCTACCGCCTTGAGGAATAACGATTTTGAAGTGGAGATATGGGATGGCGTTAAAAAGAATATGTCGAAAAGGGCTCTTGAGGAGAGATTGAAAATCCCTGATTATGATGTTGTGGGTTTTCAGACATACACCAGAAGTGTCAAAGAAGTTCAGGAAGGGCTGGAGAAGGCAAAATCTTTTAATCCTAAAGTCATAACATTAATTGGAGGCCCTCATTCTTCGGGTGATCCCGAGGGTTCCATGAAGTATTTAAAGCCTGATTATGCATTCAGGGGCGAGGCGGAAATAGGATTGATTCAGCTGCTGAAAAAAATAAATTCTGACAATGGTACCAGTTTTGAAGATGTAAATAATTTGATATGGAGAAACAATGGGGAAGTCGTTTGCAACCCTCTACAGCCTATTGAAGACCTTGATGCAGTTGGAATACCGAGCTGGGATTTAATTGATCCCAATGATTATCCATATGCCCCTATAGGAGCTTTTTCCAAAAGGTTTCCATTGACAAGCATTTCCTCAACACGAGGTTGTCCATACAGATGCACTTTTTGTGCAAATAATACAATCATGGGAAGAAAAGTAAGAGCAAGAAGTGCAGATATGGTTTTAAAGGAAATGGAGTTGTTGTACGACAAATACGGAATAAGGGAATTCCAGATTATTGACGATAATTTTACTTCCCAAAAGGCCCTTTCTTTAGGTGTTTGCAATGGAATTCTTGAGAGGGGATGGGACATAAGCCTTTCTTTCCCTAATGGTGTAAGATTAAGTACTCTCGATGAAGAAATACTGCATTTGCTGGAAAAAGCCGGTTGTTATTCATTAGGACTGGGAATTGAATCGGGCTCTCCAAGAACTTTAAAAAACATGAGAAAAGCTCAGTCCGTTGAAGAGATAAAAGAAAAAGTTAATTTAATACACCGCGTCACCAGGATCAGAACAACAGGCTTTTTTATTATCGGGTATCCTACAGAAGAAAAGGAAGATATTTTACAGACGATTAGTCTGTCGAAAGAACTCCCAATAAACAGGGCTCAGTTTACTATTTGCCTCCCTGTACCGGGGAGTGAAATGACCGAGCAGCTGATTAAAGAGGGAAAATTGAAGGATGTAGATTTCAGTGACATATCTTTTCAGAATATAGTTCACGTACCCGAAAATATGACATTGAAAGAGCTGAGAAAATACAGAAAGAAGGCGTACATGGAATTTTATCTGAGACTACGGATCATATTTGGTTTGTTGTCTGAGATTCAATCTTTAGAGCATGTTAAATTTCTTCTCAGAAGAGTGAAAAAATTGTTTTCTTAGAAGTTAATGATTCGGAATAAGTATTATACCTAAATTGAGCGATTTATTAATGCGCAATCCTCATGAGGCATTAAAAACAGTTGATATGCTATAAATTTTATCATCACCTATCGAGTGAAGAAATTCGTCATTCCCGCAGTCTGTTGAGCGGGAATCCATGATGTGGCAGGCCTGGATTCCGGCTCAAAAGACTACCGGAATGACAGCGGCTTACAAATATGGAATTTTCAAATGATTGTGACACAGTCTGTTCACGGGAATGACGACACAACTGAAGAATCGCTCAATTTAGGTTATACTTATTCCTGTTATAAAGAAGATTTTTTTATGATATCCAGGGTTTTAGTGCGAAGACCACGGTTATTCAGAGACTTAAGATCGTAAGTGACTGATACAAAGACATGATTTTCCAGATGATATTTTTCTAAAACATTATCGATTTCTTTGTCGATTTCTCCCGGGTTTGCAACGAAATAAATAAACACATACTCCTTATCTCCTGTTTTTATTCTGTAATCTTCTCTTCCGATCTTAACAGCCTCATAAGATGGTACTGAACTCATGATCTCAAAAATGACGTGAGGGTTGTGAAAGTAACCTAAAACAGCAATTTTATCTTCATCAATATTGGCTATTTCTTTTGCACCGGTATGAAACCTGATCATTCTTTCTTCAAGCAATTCATTACTCTTGAACAGATTTCCGCTGGGTCTCAGTATGGAAGATGATGGAGAAGTTACCCAGAAGTTGCCTAAAATAAGTATTCCCGAAAGGATTAAGATGTATCTGGGCGCCTTATTATAAAATAACACAACGATTATTATTAAGAATGGGAGAATGGAGAGCATGTTATGTCTGGCATTGTTCCCGCCAATGATAAACCATAGAAATGTCGGCGCTGCTGTCCATGAAATAATAAAGATTAGAATATCAGGTCTTCTCTTAAACAGATAATATATGAATGAAATGATGCCTGCACAAAAGGTTACTATCCCTGCTCCATATATTATGGGCGTTAATTGGCGCTTGAGAAGAGCGGGAGATGTTATCGCACCGGTAAAAAAGAAATCAAACCATTTTGACATGCCGGAACCGGACATCGTTGTTCCACCGGTAGGTCCGAGTATCAAATGTCTCAGCAATAAAAAAAGAACGCCTGATATGATGATAATCAGAAAGGCTGAAATGATTTTTCCCCTGTCTTTTGTCTTTCTGATGAGAAGAAATCCTAAATATGTTCCAACACCTAAAACGTAATCTGATTTAAATAGAATGGAAACTGTCAAGAAAAGGCATGAGAGAATCATTAAGAGAGAAACGGTTTTTTTATGGTTGTGATCAAGTCCCGCAAGAAAAAAACAGAAAGACGTCAATAGAAAAAAGAAGGCTGGTAAATGGGGGAAGCCGATGATAGTTGACTGATAAAAAGATGGAGCAAATATAAGAGCAAGAACTGCATAAAAAGCTATTGTAGAGTTTTTGAAGAGTCTGCTAATCAAGAAGAAGGCCGGGATGATCGTTAAAGTTCCAAATACGGCATTTGTATAGTTCATAACCATAGGTAAATACGAGTAATTGTAATTCAGTAGCTTCATGAACCATTTAAGATACAAAATATATAAAGGAACAACATCCGTAAAATAAAAATTTGCGAATGCAGCGTCAGAGCCATGATTTATTATGTCAATGACACTGACTGCAATTTTTGTCGCATCGAGTTCACCAAATCCTTTTAGTACAAAAGGGAAATGGGATATTATAGATATGAGTAAAAGAATAGCAGGGTAAAGATATATATATTTCGAATTTTCACCAGAAGATTTGATTTTAGACCACCATTACTCGCAATTTGATTGAATTCATTATACCATAATAAAACTTACATATTAATATCTGGATTCAGCGATTCTGAAGTTCTGTCGTCTTGGCCGTGATCCGTTCTCCGTGTACTACTTTCTGCATCTCGTTATTGAATGGTCACTTTGAGAGTATTGAAAATATTGTGAAAAATTGAGATTATTTAGTGTTTTTTGTTATTATAATTAATCAATCAGACAAATATATATTTTCCGGTCATAAACCCCTTAATTGTTGATGAGTATTAAGAATTACCTTTGACAAACATTAAAAAAGTTGAAAATAAGAATGTCCCGTAAATGAGCTTTCAGTAAATTAATAGATTGGTACATTATGGATAAAATTAGTCTCTCGGTTTTCTTTCCCTGTTACAATGAAGAAAAAAACATCGGGGATCTGTTAAGTAAGACACTTCAATTTCTTCCCGGGATTTCTTCTGATTATGAAATAATTGTTGTTGATGATGGCTCAAGCGATGCTACTTTCCAGATAGCGCAGAATATTTCAAAGGATAATCCGCAAGTGAGAGTCATACGTCATGAAAAAAATAAAGGCTATGGTGCTGCATTGAGAACCGGATTTGAAAACGCTAAAAAAGATCACATTTTCTTTACTGATGGTGATAGTCAATTTGATATAACCGAGCTGTCAAAATTAGTTCCATATACAAAAGATTATGATATTGTTGCCGGATTCAGAATAAAAAGAAGAGATAATTTTATGAGAAAGATTAACGAGCGAAGCTTCAACCGGTTTGTACGCGTTTTATTTGGCCTTAAAATCAGAGATCTGAACTGTGCTTTCAAAATATATAAAAAAGAAGTCATAGATAATTTAACGCTGAGGTCATCATTGGCATTTATAAATTCAGAAATGTTAATCCGTGCTAAAAGTAAGGGATACAGGATAAAGGAGGTGGGGGTTACCCATTATCCCAGAGAATGGGGGTGCCAGACAGGCGCCAATCTCAAAGTGATACTTGGCACGTTCATTGAACTGTTTAAATTAAGAAAAGAACTAAAATGAAATTTCACTCTAACCTGAATCGGACTACTTCTGCTGCGAAATCCTCACAAAGAATTGGGATAAATGTCTTACAGGCAATACTCTTTATCACTTATCAAGTAAGAAGAACCCACAGTCCTTTGAGGAAAATAACTCTTGTCCGTCATTCCCGCAGTCTTTTAAGCGGGAATCCAGAGTCTTTTCACAAGGGACTGGATTCCGGCTTTCGACCTGCCGGAATGACAGCTTTAAAGGTATTTTCGGGTCAATGACGACATAACTAAAGAATTGCTCTATTTAAGTAATAGTTGTCTGGCTTATAAAGAACACTAGTTCAATGAGGAAGTGCAACACTTGGGGCGGCAATATAGTTACCCTAAGTGATTATGGCAAAAGGATATAAGCAATTGAGTTTAGAGGAACGGGACAGAATAACAGAGATGAAGTC
>SDBV01003912.1_pt1 | contig 21640 bp, 23 predicted proteins | sample 2277081 | NCBI WGS metagenome assembly SDBV01 (sample SAMN10402039, study PRJNA504765) | marine sediment metagenome | isolation source: marine sediment core GS10_PC15, 223 cmbsf | place: Arctic Ocean: Southern Knipovich Ridge | collected 2010 | reverse complement strand
GTCCTTGGTGTTGCTACTAAAGCCAGGTGGAAATTGGAGCCAGGTAATAATATTAATCCTATGTCTCAGATTGAGACTCGATACTACCTGAGGATGAATGTTGCTGACCACCCCGGGGTTTTGGCCCATATTTCTAAGGTTTTAGGCGAACATATGATTAGCATTTACTCCGTTATACAGAAATTGGTTGATAGTGTGGCTCAGACTGCTGAAATTGTCATTATGACACATCCGGCTCAGGAAAAGGCAATGCAGCAGGCTCTTGAGGAACTGGCGCATCTAACTATGGTTAGGGAGATTAACAACTTCATCCGGGTCGAAGCTTGAGTGAAAGGGTAAAGATGAAAACAGGAGTCCTAATTAAGTATAAAGACTTCCTTCCGGTTACTCCTAAGACACCTATATTTTCACTGGGGGAGGGGGATACCCCTCTGGTCAGATGTGGTGCGCTGGAGAAAGAGATTGGTTGTGGGGAGCTATACCTTAAGCTGGAGGGGTGCAATCCCACCGGTTCATTTAAAGACCGGGGCATGGTAGTTGCTGTAGCTAAGGCACTGGAAACAGGCAGCAGGGTCATAATGTGCGCCTCAACCGGTAATACCAGTGCCTCAGCCGCTGCCTATGCTGCCTATTGTGGGCTTACCGCTATTATTATTGTGCCTAAAGACAAGATTGCGCTAGGTAAGCTGGCTCAGGCTATTATCTATAAAGCTAAAATAGCTACCATTGATGGGAATTTTGACCAGGCCTTGCAAATAGCACGAGGTCTAACTCGGAAGCATCCGGTTACCTTGGTAAATTCGGTTAATCCCCATCGTATAGAGGGACAGAAAACGGCTGCCTTTGAGATTATTGATAATTTAGGTGAAGCTCCAGACTATCTCTTCATCCCGGTAGGTAATGCTGGTAATATTACCGCCTACTGGAAAGGCTTTACGGAATATTATCAAGCAGGCAGGGCGAAAAGTAAACCCAGGATGATGGGCTTTCAAGCCGAGGGATCTGCCCCCATCGTTCGGGGCTATGTTATCGAGGAGCCGGAGACTATTGCTTCAGCAATAAGAATAGGCAATCCGGCTAGCTGGCAAAAGGCGGTTGCCGCTCGTGATGAGTCTGGGGGTACTATTGATATGGTTAGCGATGATGAGATCCTAGCCGCCTACCAGCTTCTGGCAACTAAAGCGGGTATCTTTGGCGAGCCAGCTTCGGCAGCTTCTTTAGCCGGACTTGTTAAGCTTTCCCAGCAAGGCGTAGACTTCTCACAAAAGAGGGTAGTTTGTGTGATAACTGGCACTGGATTGAAGGACACTGATACTGCTCTAAAAAGTGTTGAGCCCTTTCTCGAGCTTTCGGCTGATTTGGTAGCCGTAGAGCAGGCTCTAGGCTGGGGTTAATAGCGCTACCTAGAGACTTAAGGAGGCTGAAATGGCTAAGGTGATTAGCAAAGGAATAGGAGAGTTTTATCAGCACTACCCTAGAGTAGTGGCAGTGATTACGGCTAAAGATAAGGGAAAGGACAATGCTATGGCAGCAGTCTGGCATACGCCCATCTCCTTTAGTCCGCCCCTTTATGGAGTAGCTATCTCCCCTAAGAGGTTTACCTATCAGCTTATTGTTGACAGTAAGGAGTTCGGGGTTAATTTCTTATCCTTTGCTGAGGCTGAGCTGGCTGCCTCCGTTGGTGGCAGTAGTGGTCGGGAGATAGACAAGTTTTACAGATTTAATATTACTAGAGATAAGCCGGTGGAGACAGCAGTGCCAATCTTGACTGCTGCCTATGCTGCCTATGAGTGTAAGCTAGTTGATGACAGGGACTATGGTGACCACAGGTGGTTAGTGGGAGAGATTGTGGCTGTGCACTTGCTGAAGGAGGCTTTTGCACCAGAGGGAATGCTGGATTTGGACAAGGTTAGCCCTACTTTGTATCTAGGGCATGAGCTTTATCTCACCGTATCACCAGATACGGTGAAAAGTCTGGATCGTGAGGTTTACGGCAAGCGTTAAAGGAGGGCTAGAGTGTTTGATGAGGCGAGAATCAGGGCAGCGGTAACTTCCATTATTGAGGCTATCGGGGAAGACCCTAAAAGAGAAGGCTTGGTGGATACTCCGAGGCGGGTGGCTGAGATGTATGCCGAGCTTTTTATGGGACTTAGTATGAACCCTAGAGAGGAGCTGGCGGTAGGTTTTGAGGAAGGACACCGTGAGATGGTAATCCTTAAGGATATTCCTTTTTATTCCATGTGTGAGCATCACCTCTTGCCATTTTACGGTGTAGCTCATATCGGTTATATTCCCGGTACCGACGGGCGTATTGTTGGTGCCAGCAAACTGGCCCGGGTGGTGGAAATCGTTGCTAAACGCCCCCAGCTCCAGGAAAGAATGACTACCGAGATTGCTGACGCCATTGTTGACGGGATTAAGCCTGAAGGAGTTGCCGTAGTCATTCAGGCTGAGCACCTGTGTATGATTATGCGTGGTATCAAAAAACCGGGGAGCAATGTTATTACCTCGGCCATCAGGGGTCTCTTCCGCCGCAGGGCAGCAAGTAGGGCTGAATTTTTCTCCCTGATACAGGGTAAGTAAGCTATCGTTTACTATCGGGTGATAATCCGATTAAACACAGGTACCGCTATTGCCAGCATAGCGGCACCGAAACCAACCAGGATAATAATACTGGTTAGAACCTCGGGAATTCCTGCTCCTAATACAATTACCTGACGTAATGCCTGTACTGCGTAGGTCAGTGGGATTACCTTTGATATGACCTGCATAAATGTTGGCATCTGCTGAATGGGAAAGAAAACTCCAGATAAGAAAAGCATAGGGAATTGAAGGGTCATCATTATGCTCATGGCCGTTTCTTGTCTGGTAGCTATAGCTGAGATTACCACTCCCAATCCAACAAAAGAAAAGACACCCAGAATAAGAAGCAGGGCTACCAGCAAGATGTTCCCATGAACGACAACCCCAAAAATTAGAATTGCTAACCCGAGGACTACAGCTGCCTGAAGTAGCCCTCTCGTTGTCTGGGCAAAGGCTTTGCCTAAAATGATAGTCAGTCTATCAATAGGTGCTACCAGTATTCCATCAAGGGTACCGTCCTCCTTTTCCCGGGAAATAGAGGCGGCGAGGCCGGTCATTACGGCAAACATCACTACCATCGCCATAATCCCCGGTGCCATGAACTGAAAGTAGTTTGGCTTGCCCGGGATTACCCCCTCGGTTCTGAGCACAAATGGTCTGACTATAGCGTCGGGGTTGGAGGACTGAGGTAGCAAAGTGGCCACCTTTTCCGCTCCAAATTGGGTGGAAATATTCCCTAGTAATTGCTCTAGCATGCTGCTGAGAAGCGATGTTATCTGGGGATTAGACTGGTCAGTGATGATAGTAATTGTTCCCTGCTCTCCACTTGTTATCTTAGTGGTAAAATCTTCAGGAATAACTAGGGCACCATTTAGCTGCCGACTTTTTATTTGCTTTATAGCCTCATTGGTGCTTGATATTGGTGTTAGATGAAACGGTTTTTGCTGACCTTCGTCTAATTTCATCTGCGATAGGGACTCAATAATCATAGCGCCCATTGAGCCAGTATCCTGGTTTACCACACCTAGCGGAATATCTTTAAGTGAGCCCTGGGAAGGGAAAACATAGCCCGTCATTACCATCATGAATAGTGGCATGACCATAAAGGATACTAGCATCATCCTGTCTCGAGCAAAGTCAGTAAGGTCTTTATAGCCAATTCGGTAAGTATCTAATATGATTTGCCCAATATGTTTTAGCATTGCTTTTACCTCACTCTTTTTGCTTGTCTATGCGCATGCGGTCCTCTCCTGGTTGGTGGCACCTTTTCGGTAGCCTCATCACGCATCTCCCGGCCGGTGAGGTGGAGGAAGACATCCTCCAGGGTAGGTTCTACCGTTTTGATAGTCCTGATTTGTCCATTGCCAGCGCGAATGGTATCAATAATTTTGTCTACTGTGGCATCCCCACTGGTATGGATTCTCACCTGGTAGGTTTCCTTCTGAACCAGGGAGACGACGCAATCCAAATTCTTTAGCTGGGTGATTAATTTCTCACTCAGGTTAGGAATTTCCAGGTCCAGAATGCTGGTATCCTTGCTGGAAATGATTTTCTTGAGTTGTGTCGGCGTGTCCAGGGAGACAATTCTACCGTGGTCTATAATACCTACTCGCTTAGCTAGTAGGTCCGCCTCGGACATTATATGGGTAGTCAGGATAATGGTCATTCCCTGTTGACTAAGTTCCTGGATGAATTCATGGATAGACCTTGTAGTTTGTGGGTCAAGGCCAAGAGTTGGCTCATCAAGAAATAGGATGTCCGGTTGGTGGAGAAGAGCCCGAGCGATATTAATCCTCTGTTTCATACCGCTGGAGAAGGTGCCAGCCAAATGTTTTCGCCATTCTTCCATCTGCAGGAGTGTCAGCAATCTATCTATTCGCTCCTTAATAGTTTGCTGAGGCAGGTGATTTAGTCTGCCAAAAAGAGTCAGATTTTCTTCAGCAGTTAATCTATCGTAGAGAATTAGTTTCTCCGTCACCAGACCGATATGCTTTCTTACCTGTGACGCTTGTTTGATGATGTCAAAGCCGGCGACTTTAGCACTACCCTCGGTAGGCCTTAACAGGGTGCAGAGCATTCGTATCAAGGTTGACTTTCCGGCCCCGTTAGGACCAAGCAGACCGAATACCTCTCCTCTCTCCACATAGAATGAAGCATGGTTTACAGCTATAAGCTGTCCGAATTTCTTAGTCAGATTTTCTACTTCAATGGAGTTCATCTTACGCCTGTTCTCTGCTACTCCGTCTTGGCTACGAGTAAGACAATCAAAAATATAGCTCATAGCAGCTCTGCCAGAGAAATTTAACCCTTCATTGTGCTATGAGCTATGCTGTCGTTAAAAACAGGATTTATTGTTCTGCTTTTCTAATCTGATGAAGGAATTGCTCGGGGTTCCTGAACTTGCATTTCCTGTTTGCAGCAGGTAACCACGCCTTCCCCGGCTTTGGTGCATAATATTTCAGTGCCACAGGACTGACAACGATATCTCTTGCCTAATTGGTTCGCCATTGAAAAACTACTCCTTTTAACCGGTTTACATTATTTTTTTAGTTCCATAGGCTGGCCACAGCAACTGACAGTGCCTTCGCCTCCCTTGGTAACGATGAACTCAGAGCCACACTTAGAACAGCGATACCTCTTACCTATCTGATTTGCCATCTTGCACCACCTTTCTGTAAAGGCCTTACTGGTCTATTATAAGCTACGGCTTAGATTGTAGTCAAAGACTTTATTCACCCATAATCTGTACTATAACCTGCCTTGACCGAGGTCGGTTGTCGAAATCTACTAGAACTATCTGTTGCCAGGTACCTAGAGCTAGCTTTTTGTCATTGAAAGGGATTACTAATGAGGCGCCTAGCAGTGAGGCACGGACATGTGAGTGTCCATTGCCATCACCCCAGCGGCGGTCATGGTCATAAGAGATATTTTTAGGGATGTTTCGCTCCCACATGCTCTGAAAGTCAGCGACTAAGCCAGACTCAAATTCAATAGTGGATATTCCAGCAGTTGAACCGGTGACAAATACAGTAACAATGCCACTATTTATCTCAGCCTCAGCAACTTGCTGCTCTACCTGAGGCGTAATATCGATAATATCGCACTCTCCTTTACTTTGAAGGCTAATTGTTTTGGTGGATACCATATTGATTGTACCTCCTGTTACTAAAGATTTAGCTCATCCCAGAGTATATCCTCTAAATTAAATATAGGTCCGTCTGTGCATACTTGCTTGAGCCCGCTTCTTGTCCTCAGCGTGCACCCGTAGCAGACGCCAAGTCCACAGCCCATCCTCATTTCCAGAGAAATCTGGACTGGCGGCTTGGCTTTTAGTATTTGGTGGTATTTATCAGCCATATCACGATACATTGCAGTGGGTCCACAGGCAAAGACTTGGTCTGCGCTGTCAATATAGTTGGGAAGAAGGTTAGTTACTTTACCCCTATGTCCGGCTGTGCCATCTTCGGTAGCTGAGACCAGTTTGATTTGTGGAGATATGGAGTACCTTTTCTTGTCTGCCGTACCATAAAGCAGTGTTATCGAGTGTTGTTTCTTCGATGCTTCCTGCGCTAGAAAGTATAGGGGGGCAATGCCAATGCCGCCAGCTACCAGTAGCAGGTTGTGTGAGGTAGGGTGAATAGAATAGCCGTTACCCAGTGGCCCGAACAGCTCTACCGTATCACCAATACGGCGCTGAGATAGCCACCCTGTACCTCTACCATTCTCCAACACGGCATAGAATAATGCCATATCACCCTCATTATTAACCTGGTGGATACTAAACGGGCGAGGCAGAAGGCATTCCTCACCACAATTAACCATAACGAACTGCCCCGGCTTTGCTTTTGAAGCCACTTTTGGACATTTCAACCACATAAGCCAGGTGCCTAAAAATTTACGGCGTCCATGGGGCAAAAACTCCCCCCAAAGTTTTTCATTAGATATTACCGTTGCTACAACCTGTTTCAAGAGGGCTCCTTTGTCCGGTAGTCTAATAGGGGTTGGGCACTATAAATCTGGCTGCCGTTGAGCAGTGCCTCCACTGCGGCTTGAGCTGTATCAAGGGAAGTAAAGCAAGGGATGCGCTTCTCAGTAGCCGCCCTGCGGATCTCAAAGCCATCTCTTAGCGGGATGCGACCTCCGGTAACAGTATTGACGACGCCATTTACTGTCCCGTCACTGATAATGTCAATAACATTGGGATGTCCCTCACTCAATTTTTTGCTTATCATTTTTACCGGGAGTCCAGCCGTTTCAATCATAGTTGCGGTGCCTTCGGTAGCATAGATTTTATAACCAATTGACGAAAACTTTTTGATTATGGGCAGCGCTTCCGGTTTATCCCTATCAGCGATGCTGAAAAGAATGGCGCCTTGAGGTGGTAGCATCAGTCCGGCGGATAGAAGTGCCTTGGCTAGAGCGGCATTAAAGGTATAGTCAATTCCCATTACTTCACCGGTGGATTTCATCTCAGGACCAAGGTAAGTGTCAACACCGAGCAGTTTTGACATAGAAAATACGGGGGCTTTAATAGCAACTAGTTTTTGCCTTGGCCATAGCCCGGTGGTATAACCTTGCTGCTTAAGGCTTTTACCCAGCATGACCTTAATGGCTACATTTACTATTGGCACCCCGGTGACCTTAGCAATGAAAGGGATGGTGCGGCTAGCCCGAGGGTTTACCTCCAAAACATAAACTGATGATCCTTGAGTGGCGCTACCGGGTAAAATGACGAACTGGATATTCATCAGTCCTTTAATCTTAAGTGCCAGTCCTATCCGAACTGTGTAGTCAACAATGGTTTCCACCTCTAAGTCACTCAGACTTATCCCGGGGTAGACCGCCATAGAATCGCCGCTATGGACTCCGGCCCGCTCAATATGCTCCATTATTCCCGGAATGAAGACGCTTTCCTCATCACCAATGGCATCAACCTCTACCTCTTTCCCTTGTAGATATTTATCAATGAGGACAGGGTGCTTAGTGTCCAGTTCTATAGCCAAGCTTATGTAACGAGTCAACTCACTGGCGTTGTGCACTATTTCCATAGCTCTACCACCGAGGACATAGCTGGGGCGAACCAGCACGGGATAACCAATGAGCTTAGCCACGTTGAGGGCTTCGTCTACGGAGGTTACTCCGGCTCCCGGTGGCTGGGGAATGCCTAACCCGTTAAGGAAGTTCTCAAATCGGCGCCGATCCTCAGCCAGGTCAATAGCTTCAGCACTGGAGCCGAGGAGAGGCATACCACTGCGAAACAGAGGCTCAGCCAGGTTGATGGCTGTCTGACCACCGAATTGGACTATTGAGGGGGGAGGGGCATTGCCCGAAGATTGGGATATGGGTTGTCCGCCTTCATTTTCCAGAATATCACGCAGGCTTTCTTCATCCAGGGCTTCAAAGTAGAGGCGGTCGCTGGTGTCAAAATCGGTAGATACTGTTTCCGGATTGGAGTTTACCATGATGCTCTTATAGCCGGATTCCTGTAACGCCCAGGCAGAATGGACACTACAGTAGTCAAATTCAATTCCCTGACCAATACGGATAGGACCGCTGCCAATGACTACTGCCTTATTTCCCTGAAGGGGCTTGGCCTCGTTCTCCTGTTCATAGGTGCTATAGAAATAGGGAGTGCTGGCATCAAACTCGGCGGCACAGGTATCCACCATCTTATAAACCGGGCGGATATTCCAGCTATGACGCAGTTGTCTTACCTGCTCAGTCAGTCTATCGGCTAAGGTTCCAATCTGCTCGTCGGAGAAGCCAAGCCGTTTGGCCTTCTGCAAAAGCTCTGGCGTCAATGGCTGGGATAGGAGTTGCTTCTCCATATCTACAATGTTCTGGAGTTTGGTAGTAAACCACAGGTCAATTTTGGTATGCTCCGATAGTTCTTCGGCACTTATCCCTCTTCTCAGAGCAGCCATTATTGCCCATAGTCTCAGGTCACTAGGTTCTAAGGGGTAAGAATCTATGTTTGCCCCCCGTTCCCACTTTGGGTCTTCCCAGAGTAGCGACCTGCTACTAAACTCTAGAGAGCGTATCGCTTTCTGGAGGGCAGCCTCAAAACACCTATCAATAGCCATAACCTCACCGGTAGCCTTCATCTGGGTACCAATAATCCGGTCGCCTGAGGCAAACTTGTCAAAGGGCCAGCGAGGAATCTTGACTACCAGATAGTCCAGGGCTGGCTCAAAAGAAGCCATTGTCTTTCCTGTTACCTGGTTGGGGATTTCGTCAAGCCTTTTGCCAACGGCTATTTTGGCTGCCACGCGGGCAATAGGATAGCCGGTAGCTTTGCTGGCCAGGGCTGAGCTGCGACTGACGCGAGGATTGACTTCAATTACATAGTAATTATCGCTGTAGGGGTCAAGGGCATATTGTATATTACAGCCACCCTCAACACCCAGGGTTCGAATAATCTTGAGACTGGCTGTCCTTAACATCTGATACTCTTTATCGGTCAGAGTCTGGCTGGGAGCGACCACAATGCTGTCACCGGTATGCACTCCCATCGGGTCAATATTCTCCATGTTGCAGACAGTGATGCAGTTGTCAGCCCCGTCCCGTATTACCTCATACTCTATTTCCTTCCAACCGACCACAGAGGTTTCCAGAAGCACCTGGTGAGTCGGGCTGGCTGCCAACCCCATGGTCACAATTCTCTCCAGTTCCTCCCGGGTATAGGCGATGCCCCCCCCCGTCCCCCCCAGGGTATAGGCGGGACGGATTATCAGCGGCAGGCTAAGCTCTTTAGCTACCTCCCTGGCTTGCTTCAGGCTGGTTACAGTAGCACTATTTGGCACCGGCTCCCCGATATTAATTAACATCTGCTTGAATAGCTCTCGGTCTTCAGCCATTCTTATCGTCTGTATCGGCGTTCCCAGGCTCTTTACATTATATTTATCCAGGACGCCGGCGTCGGCCAGGTCTACCGCCAAATTAAGCCCGGTCTGACCGCCGAGGGTAGGCAGCAGTCCATCGGGGCGCTCCCGCTCAATAATGCGGGCGACCATCTCCACGGTCAGCGGCTCAATATAGACGATATCGGCGATGCCCTCATCGGTCATAATGGTGGCCGGGTTGGAGTTTACCAGCACCGAGGTTACTCCCTCCTCCCGCATCGCCTTGCACGCCTGGGTGCCGGCATAGTCAAACTCCGCCGCCTGCCCGATGATGATGGGGCCCGAACCAATAATTAAGACTTTAGATGGTTTCAAGTTTGCGCCTCTTAAAATTTCTGGCAAATTGGACACTCTTTAACTTTCTTAAATCCCTTACCCATCTCATACTTATCTATACTTTCTACTTTATGAGCTAGTCTTGATGCAAAATCCTTAAACTTTTCTTGCAACTCTTTTATACTGTCGTTTGCCACCTTTTGTGCGTTAATGTCGTTGTGAAACTGAAAAAACTTCACTAGCTTTTCGCTAGAGTCTAGTGCTTCCTCATTCAATTGCTTCCATTCTTTTGCAAACTCTGGGAAATGTAACTCAAAATACTCATATGATTCTTTTTTCTCAAAGTTGTAACTTTTATCAACTGGTGCATAACTTCCAAAGACTAGTCGGTCATTTCTAATCGCTAGACTTCTCGCCATTTCTGAGATATGGCTTATAATCTCTCTATTAATATCCTCGAAATGTATCCTTAGCTTTTTATCTTGTTCTTTTCTCTTTTCTGGCTGCTGGGTAATGAACTGCCGAACTGGGAAGAACACTATCCACAGGATTACCCCTGCAATGACTGCTATGATAACCTGTTGTGCGAGTGTAGGTATAGATTCCCAAATTTGTACCATCTCCAGTCTACCTCACCCCCTGCGTCCCCCTCTTCTTCAAAGGAGAGGGGGGTGGTTATGTAAGAGGGGCTTCGCCTCTCTGGGATTCCCCTTATTACCCTTACAGATTGCTTCGTCGCTGCGCTCCTCGCAATGACAGGAATAAAACGGCGGGAATAAAACCGCACATCACACAATGTCATTGCGAGCTGAAGGCGAAGCAATCTCTACAACTTCTCATATAAATCATTCCATTCTTTATTCATACTGCTAACTAACTGAATCTTCTTTTGCCTTGAACCACCCTTGATTTGCTTCTCCCTCAGAATAGCACTCTCTATATCCTCACACACTTCATAGTAGACAAGCTTATCAATGTTGTACTTCTTGGTGAATCCTTCAACCAGTTTCCTCTTGTGCTCATAAGCTCTTCTTTTCAGGTCATTAGTGACGCCTGTATAGAGTACCCTGTTCGTTTTATTGGTCATTATGTAAATGTAATATTGTTTATTCACCTGTCCTTAAGATTGCTTCGTCGCAGACTCTTCGCTACGTTCAGAGCTCTGGCTCCTCGCAATGACATTGGGAATATTCATTTCGCTTCCCTCACCATCTGGATAAAATTTTCAAAAAGGTAGGTGTTGTCCAGTGGGCCGGGGGAGGCTTCGGAGTGATACTGGATGGCAAACAAAGGCAGTTCTTTGTGGCGCAAGCCCTCTACCGTGCCATCGTTCAGATTTATATGGGTAACCTCCAGCCCGTCTTTGAGACTATCGGGGTCAACGGCGTAGCCGTGGTTCTGAGCGGTGATATGGATTCGGCCAGTGGCCAGGTCTCTGACAGGGTGGTTGCCACCACGGTGCCCAAACTTCAGCTTGAAGTTCTTGCCACCAAAGGCTCGGGCGATCAGCTGGTTACCCAGGCAGATGCCCATAATCGGCTTCTTGCCAATGAGTTGCTTAATGGTGTCCACTATGTAATCCAGTAGTTCCGGGTCACCCGGACCCGGGGAAAGGACAATGCCATCAGGCTTCAGGTTCAGGATTTCAGCGGCGGACATGGTGCAGGGGACTGCAGTCACCGCACAGCCCATTCGGGACAGGTTGCGGAGGATATTGTATTTTAAGCCACAGTCTAACACAACTATATGGTGTGTTGTTCCAGTCGAAGTCGATTCTGGCTCCCACTGGTAGGGAGCATCAGTGGAGACTTGCTTTACATAATCAGTGAAGTCATAGCTGGGCGCTTTCCCTAACTCTTCTAGAGCTTGTTGAGGGGTTTTATCACTGGTAATAATGCCCATCATTACTCCGACTGAACGCAGGCGTCGGGTGATGGCGCGGGTATCCACACTGCAAATTCCAGGGATGCTGCTTTCAGCTAGATATTGGTGAAGAGTCCTGGTGCTCAGGTAGTGATTCGGTTGGTAGCACTCTTCCCTTACCACAAAACCCCTTACCTGGATTTTCTTTGATTCAAAATCTTGCTCATTTATCCCATAGTTGCCGATAAGGGGATAGGTAGGCATTACAATCTGTCCGGCATAGGAGGGGTCAGTTAGCATTTCTTGGTACCCTATCATGCTGGTGTTGAATACTACCTCGCCATAGACATCAGCCTCAGCACCGAAGGTGTAGCCTTCATAAACTGAGCCATCCTCTAAGACTAATATTGCCCTTTTAGTCATAATTTAGTTAGCCCCTTTTGTTTCAAGCTTAACTGAGTCGTCTCTATAAACTAGCTGCCCCTGAAATATGGTTGCCATTACTTTACCCTTAAGCACCGAGTCAGCCAGGGGGGTATTCCTGCCTTTTGAGGCAAAAGCATTGGTATCTACTACCCATTCCATATCGGGGTCAAAGATGGTAATATCGGCTGATGCGCTAATACCCAGTGTCCCCAGTTGACCGTATTTATTGCCAATAATCTTGGCTGGCTCATGGGTAAGCTTGGAGATGAGGTTAGCTAGAGTTAGCTCTCCATCGTGCACCAAACTCATAAGACTGCCCAAGGCGGTTTCAAAACCACTGATACCAAAGGCAGCGAGGGCAAACTCGCAGAGCTTATCGGCTTTGGTATGAGGGGCGTGGTCAGTAGCAATAATATCAATCACATTTTCCTTAAGCCCTTGGATTAGGGCTTGAATATCCTGTTTGGTTCTCAGCGGTGGATTTACCTTGGCGCTAGTATCATAGCCGATGACCTTTTCCTCGGTCAGGGTCAGGTGGTGTGGCGTAACCTCGGCAGTAACTTTGATGCCTTTGTCTTTGGCACGACGAATAAGGTCAACTGAGCCTTCAGTGCTGACATGGGCAATGTGCAGCCGGGCTCCAGTCAACTGGGCGAGCGCTAGGTCACGGGCGACCATAATCTCTTCAGCAGCAGATGGCATTCCGCGAAGACCTAACCTGGTGGATATTATACCTTCATTCATAACACCGTCATCTGTTAGGCTTGTATCCTCACAATGGTCAATAATAGGCAAACCAGAATCACGGCTACGCTCTAACGCCTGCCGCATGAGGCGTGAGCTATTAACCGGCAGACCATCATCGCTAAAGGCGATGATACCGGCTGAAGCGAGCTCACTCATCTTGGCTAACTTCTCCCCCTTTCTATCCTTAGAGATACAGCCTATAGGCAGAACACGAACCATACCTTCTGCAGCCGCGATTGACTTTACATACTCTATAGTAGCCTGATTGTCCAAAGGTGGGTTGGTGTTGGGCATGCAACAGATAGTGGTAAAGCCGCCTCGGGCGGCAGCTTGTGTTCCAGTAGCAATAGTTTCTTTCTCCTCAAATCCAGGCTGCCTGAGATGGCAGTGGAGGTCAATAAATCCAGGGCAGACTATTAGACCCTGGGCGTTAAGGATGTCACAATCTGACTGCGGTGGGGTTATCTCCCCCTTGCCTAGCCATGAGATTTTACCTTTAGTAATAAGCAAACTGCCAACTTCATCTATCCCTTGGCTGGGGTCAATTATTCGACCATCCTGGATAAGTAATGGTCTCATTGTCTCTTGCTTCTCTTCATTATTATTTTTGATGATGCGCTTCAGTATAGTAGCTGGGCTTGAAACCGTGGCTCTGGGCTTCACTTGCTGAATTAAAAACAATCAGATTCTCTGTTTTTATTTTTCTCGCCCAATGGCTGTCAGCGCTATGGTATTTTTTGTTATCCAATCTGCCTTCATGCCAATCTGCACTGGCGACATATTTGGGCTCGAATCCGTGCTCACAGTAAATACACCTCAGAGTTAAAGGCTTGTGGTTTACGATTTTGAACTCGGGCTTAATATATTTTGTTTCGGTTTCCTGTACTGACACACACCTTGGGTTAGGGCATCTGACCCCAAAATCCCGACTATACATTGGGTAGGTTATCTTGTGGACAGGATGGTCTTCAGGGATTATAGCTTCTTTAGCTCCCAACAGGAGGGATATTAGCGCCATTCTCACTGGCACTCCCCATGCTGCTTGTTTAAAGTACATACTCCGCTGGTCGGCATCCAGTTCATAGGCTAGCTCATCAATACGAGGCAATGGGTGCATAATAAGGGTTTTCTTGAACTCCTTTTCTTTGAGGAGTTTCTTATCTACCACCGGGTAGTGCCTCTTTAGGTCTTGTTCTTCTTCAGCAGTGGCAAATCTCTCTTTCTGAGGTCTGGTAACATAAAGGGCATCAACCCCTGTTTTAAGCTCGATTTGAAGACTAATGTCAGGTATCATTGCCAGTTGATGCGGGCTACTTGGCGTTATGTATATAGCATCCAGGGGAAGAAGTCCGCCTTTGCCTGATTGGTCTAGAGCCTCATACCTTTTCAGCTTACCACCATATTCTGTAGTTAGTTTCTCTATAACATGCTCCGGCACCTCAAAGCCTGGTGCCGGACGAAAGAGAATAGTGGCACCGAACCTGGCTAGAGCGAATATTAAGGAATGTATCGTTCGTCCATATTTCAAGTCTCCCCACAGGGCAATCCTTAGTCCCTCGAGGGTTTGCCTCTCCTTCTTGATGGTGTAAAGGTCCAACAAGGTCTGGGTTGGGTGTTGATGCCCCCCGTCGCCGGCATTTATTACCGGGATGCCAGCGTAGTCAGCAACTACCTTGGCGGCTCCCTCCCAGGGGTGCCTGATAACAACTATATCGGCGTAACTCCCGACTACTCTTGCCATATCAGCAATGCTTTCACCTTTAGCAAGAGAAGTTGCGCCTATATCAACCGCGCTTATGACACTGCCCCCAAGTCTGTGCATTGCCGCCTCGAATGATAGCCGCGTCCTTGTGCTCGGCTCAAAAAATAGACTTGCCATTATCTTGCCCTGGCATACACTGGACTGGTCATTCATTGAGTCCGACATCTCGTCAGCTAAGGAAAACAGCGCCTCGATTTCCCCATTGGATAAATCGTCTATGGTCACTAAATTTCTGTTTGCTAGGCTCATGGTAGCCCCTTTTCTAATTCCCGCCCGAGAGGCTGCTTCTCGGCTAGGCTTATAATAGCCACCTCATCTATGCCATCGGTTTCCTCTAGTTTAACCTGTATCTCCTCGTGTCTGGAGCTTGGTATATTCTTACCCACATAGTTAGCCCGTATTGGTAGCTCACGGTGACCGCGGTCTACAAGCACAGCTAGTTGAATTGATTGAGGTCGCCCCAGACTAATCAGGGCATCCATAGCAGCACGGGTACTGCGTCCCGTATAAAGAACATCATCAACTAATACAATGGATTTGCCATCAATATCAGCCGGAATTTCGGTGTGATGGATAACGGGTTGCGAATTTAGCAAGGAAAGGTCATCACGATATTGGCTGATATCTAAAGCACCAACGGGTATTTTCAATTGGGCAAAGTATTCTATGTTGGCGGCTAGCCGTCTAGCTAGAGGCACGCCACGAGTGTGCATACCAACCAGTATCAGGCGTTCAATAGCTTTATTTCGCTCGATAATTTCATGGGCAATGCGAGCCAGAATCCGCTTGATATCCTCTGGAGTCATTATAATTTTTTGGGACATAAAAATAACCTCTTACCCATGCTGGCAAGAGGTCTTGCTCTTTATCGTTTCACACTTCCCCTTGCCAGCCTCTCCGGACTGGCTTAAAGGTTCAACCCTATTATCTTTTTTAATTCTAACTTAACATTATACCACTTTTATCTGGTTATTTCAATACTCTAAAGCTGAATTTGCTTTACCAATGGAACTTCAGGGATTATAATAGGTTGAGTAGTCTGATTTTTTTAAAATGTAGCCGGAGGTATAGTTTGGCTGTTTTATATGTGACCTCTTTAGAGACAGGTGCCGGGAAGACTACAATTTGTGCTGGCATGGGTAAACATCTGTTGGGTAATGGCAAGAAAGTGGGCTTTTTCAAACCGATTATCGCCCAAAATTTACCGGCGGAAGGTATTGATAGCGATGTTGTATTTCTAAAGCGCATTTTGGCTTTAGAGGAACCCGTAGACAGTCTTTGCCCTGTTATTAGTGACCAGAGTGACCTGACTAGTACGGTTAAAGAAGCCCATGCTAGGGTTTCCCGGGGTAAAGATGTGGTTATTGTCGAGGGTATAAGTGAACACAGCCAAGCTTCCCAGAGGATAGTCGAAGCACTCAACGCCAAGGTAATTATTGTGGCGGACTATTCCCGAAAGTTGTCTGAAACCAGGTGTATTAACCGCGGTAAGGACTTTGGGGAATACTTACTGGGGGTAGTATTGAATAAGGTACCCAGAAATCAAGTAAAAAATGTACAAAGTGAGATATCTCCTCAGTTCGGTGAGGCAGGGATAAATATTTTAGGGGTGCTGCCTGAGGATAGAATCCTGTTTACTTTAACCGTAGGTGAGCTGGCTGAGCACCTTCAAGGAGACATATTAAACTGCGCTGATAAATCAGCAGAGTTAGTGGAGAACTTTATGGTGGGGGCAATGAGCATTGACCCTGGCCCAGAATACTTTGGTCGCAAGGGCAACAAGGCGGTAGTGATTAGAGGGGAACGCCCAGATATGCAACTGGCAGCTCTGGAGACATCAACTAAATGCCTTATTCTCAGTGGTGATATGCCACCAAGCCCAGATGTCCGGCATAGGGCAGAGGATAGGAATATTCCTATTGTTGCCGTCAAAGGTGATGCTACCACCATAGTGATGAGTATTGAAGAAGCTCTAGACAAGGCTAGATTTAATCAGGAGAAGAAGTTGCCCAGGCTTACTGAGATTATGGAGCAGCACTTCAATTTTCCGGCTCTATATCAAGGGCTAGTTTTAACCAGCTGAGCAAGCCAATTTATTTAATAGGCGAGTTGGAGACATTTAATAAGGCGCATCATTAAACCACCTTAGCCACACTTCAGCATTTTCCTGAAAGTTGTTTAGTGCCTCAGAAATCGTTGAACCACGTGCAGAACATCCTGGTATCTCATCAGACTTAACAAAGAACAAGTAGCCCTTACCATTATTGTAATTCGGCTTGAACATTCTCTGTCTAGAGATTCTAATTGTTAGTTGTTTATAATCTGCCAACACTCTCATACCGCCTCGCCTCTCCAGGTCAGATAGGGTTACTTATACACTAATTTTAGCTCATTTATATTAACTGTAAATAGTTAAATAGTAGTATATGAAGTAAGAAAATAGTCATAGCTATCTTGCCAATGTCAGTACTGATATTGTAAAGATTAGCTGCAGGTGTAAATAACGGTTTCAGTATTGATAGAAGTAGGGACTTTGTTATATAATCTGGCTTGCGCCTGGTTTGACTTAGAGACCAGGGAATTAAGCAAATCTTCTGAGGAGGGTGGGTGATTGAATGCACTGGGCAAACATTTACTTTTGGAACTGAAGGACTGCAATAAGGAGATGTTAAATGACATGAGCTTTCTCAAAAGTACTCTGCTGGCAGCAGCAAGTGAATCTGGGGCTACAGTACTAGGGGAATCCTTCCACCAGTTTAATCCGCAGGGGGTAAGTGGGGTGGTGGTTATTGCGGAATCTCATCTGTGTATTCATACTTGGCCAGAATATGGTTATGCTGCCGTTGATATCTTCACCTGCGGCGATTCTGTGCAGACGGGGAGGGCAGCGGAAATACTGATAAGTGAGCTCAGCGCTAAAAACCACTCTATGGTGGAGATACAAAGGGGAATCTTGGATATTCAGTAGGATGGTTTGAGATAAAAGCTATGGACATCGACCCTGATAAATGGTTTTACGATAGAGTAAGCCAAAATTTAATTCAACTGCACAGCATCGAAGAGGTGCTGTATGCCGGACAGACGAAGTTCCAATCTATTGAAATTATTCGTAGTGGTAGTTTCGGTAGATGCTTGGTGCTGGATGGCAAGATTCAATCCAGTGAGGGGGATGAGTTTATCTATCACGAGGCTTTGGTGCATCCGCCAATGATAACTCATCCCCATCCTGAGGCAGTGTTTATTGCCGGGGGTGGTGAAGGCGCCACTCTGAGAGAGGTGTTATCTCATCATACCGTAAAAAAGGCGGTGATGGTTGATATTGATGAAGAGGTGATAACTATCTGCAAAAAGTATTTGCCTGACCATAGCCGGGGCTCTTTTGAGGATAAGCGAACTGAGCTACTCCATGTTGATGCCAGGGATTATATGGCTCGCTCCAAAGACTTATTTGACATAATCATTATTGATTTACCTGACCCCCTAGAGAAGGGGCCAGCTTATTTGCTCTATACCCAGGAATTCTATCAGTTAGTTCGAGAAAGGCTTACGACCGATGGGATTATTGGTGTGCAAGCCGGGTCGGCAGCCTGGACTGAGCTATTAAACTTTACCGCCGTCAATAACACGCTGAAGAGCGTTTTCCCTATAGTCTGTCCTTATCAAGTGGATGTCCCTTCCTTTGGTGGTCCGTGGGGATTTTGCCTAGCATCGCAAAACCTTAATCATCTTCAGCTTTCTCCAGCCGAAGTGGACAGTAGGATTTCAGCTCGGTCGCTTAGTGGGCTGAAGTTTTACGACGGACTGACTCACCAAGGGATGTTTTCCCTGCCTAAGCACCTGAGAGGTGAGCTATCTAAGCCGGGAAGGGTCATAGCAGATAAGGAACCCCTATATATCTACCGTGGCTAAACTGCGATAGTTCAATTCTACTTTTAGAAATCCTTACTCTCTGCAAGTGTCACTGTGTGTCACTTGGTTGCATTTTCCTACTGAATGTGCCCTTAGTATCCTTGCACAGTTGCACTAGGATGAGCATGAAAGGAACCTCAGTCAGAACGCCAACCACTGTAGCCAGAGCTGCCCCAGAGGTCACACCGAAGAGGGTGATAGCTACGGCTATAGCTACCTCGAAGTGGTTGCTGCCGGCGATAATCGCTGTGGGAATGGCGCTCTGCCCCATGCCCGCGAGTAAGCCTTTAGAACTATGCTATCGGTTCCCTTAGATTTCATTACTCCGAGATTCAGGGAACCAATGGCGGGTCCTATTGGTAATTGCAACAAGCGTAAGCATCACCGGAACTTCAACTAATACGCCGACAACGGTCGCCAGAGTTGCTGGAGATGTGAGTCCGAAAAGAGAGATGGCAACCGCTACCGAAAGCTCGAAGAAGTTGCTGGCACCTATCATAGCCGCAGGGGCGGCGATATCGTGACGTAGCTTCCATGCCCTTGACCACCCATAGGCAATAGAGAATATGAGGAAGGTTTGTAGGCTGAGGGGTATGGCAATCAAAAGTATGTGAAGCGGGTTTTCAACAATAGTCTCCCCTTGGAACGAGAAGATGATGACGAGCGTAAGAAGTAGTCCTATGATAGTTACATTCCCAAACTTCGGAATAAAGGTATTCTCAAAATAGTCCTTACCTCTCTTCCTGGTGATATATACCCTTGTAAACCATCCACCTGTTAATGGAATTACAACAAAAAGCACGATTGACAAAAACAACGTCATCCAGGGCACCGATATGTTGCTGAGCCTCAGCAGTAGGGCCACTATCGGTGTAAATGCAACCAGGATAATAAGGTCGTTTGTGGCCACCTGAACAAGTGTGTAGTTTGCATCACCTTTGGTGAGGTGGCTCCAAACAAATACCATGGCGGTACATGGTGCGGCACCAAGCAACACGGCACCAGCAAGATATCCAAGCGCCAGTTCTTGCGGGATCAACGGCTTGAATATAACAAAGAAGAACAGTGAAGCAATTGCGTACATAGTAAACGGTTTAATAAGCCAATTAGTTACCCAGGTCACTACAAGCCCTTTAGGATTCCTACGGACGTTTACAATGCTCGCGAAGTCAACCTTCAGCATCATCGGGTAAATCATAAGCCAGATTAATATAGCCACGGGTATTGACACTGAAGCGTACTCAAACCTGCTCAGGAAGACCGGAACAGCGGGCAAAAACAACCCGGTTAACAGCCCCACGACTATACCAAGCGCAACCCATAGGGTCAGATATTTCTCCCATACACCAAGCCTTCTTTCCCCCGGGCTACTCATGTTTTATCTTCTCCAGTAGTTCCAGCACCTTGGCTCGAATCTGTCCTCTAATTTGCCTGACCTTCTCTATAGGCTTTCCTCTGGGGTCATCAACGCCCCAGTCCTCGGTCGCCACAAAAGTCGCCGGGCATACTCCTTCCACTCCACAGCCCATGGTAATCACTGTATCTGCCTGCTCAATCATCTCAGGGGTGAGCCTTTTAGGCTTCTGGTGGCTGATATCTATTCCGACCTCGCGCATCGTTTTGACCACCATTGGGTCTAGAACTTTTGCCGGCTCAATGCCTGCCGAAGTAGCCCTTACTCGGCCCATAGCAAGTTTGTTCAGGAAGGCTTCAGCCATCTGGCTCCTCCCCGAATTATGCACACATACAAACAGGATGAGCATCATTCGATAACTTCCTGTGTGGCTTCTACCGGCATCCCGGGCCTATCCGTTTGGCGTGCTTTAGCCTTTCCCTATCCTGGGCTAGTATCTCGTCGCTAACAAGGGAGTCTCTTAGTAGCTCGGCTAGAGAAATAGCGTAGTGATTTGCTGCCTGCCAATCCACAGAATAAACTATCCACGTTCCATCACGCCGTGCCTTCAAGAAACCAGCGTCCTGAAGAATGCTAAGGTTGCGTGAAGCCCGGGACTGAGATATATCCAGTGCCTGCATAATCTCGCAGACACAACATTCTCTCTGTAGCAAGACTTTCAGAATTCTGAGCCTTGTTTCATCAGATAGAGCCTTCATTACCTTAATCCAGTCCTGCATAACTTCCACCTGAAGTTTTATACGCATATATGCACATATCTGCATATATTTTATGACCTTTTTCTATAGCCTGTCAAGTTATATTCGTCTTTGATTTAACAAGCTCTATTGCTCCTCTTTGAACTGCCTGGCGCCAGAGTTTATAATGAGCTAGATGGATATTTTGGCAGAACTTAATCCAGCACAGCGTGAAGCCGTAGAGGCTATTGATGGGCCAGTGCTGATTCTAGCTGGTCCGGGCAGTGGTAAGACCAGGGTTATTGCCCATCGGGTGGCTTACCTTATTAAGGTTTGCGGTGTTAGCCCCTATCGCATTATGGCGGTCACCTTTACTAATAAAGCCGCCAGAGAAATGGAGGAAAGGCTTCACCGGCTGGTCAGTGGCTCAGTAAGAGATTTAACTATAGGTACCTTTCACGCTATTTGCGCCCGTATTCTGCGCATAGATGGCAAACCGATAGGCGTTGACCCCAAGTTTGTAATCTATGATGACGACGACCAGATAAGCTTGATAAAGAGGAGCCTTCAGGAAGTGGGACTTGATCCCAAGCAGTACGCACCTCGTGCAATAGCCTCAGCCATTTCGGCAGCCAAGAGCCAGATGTTAGATCCCGGTGGCTATATTCAGAATGGCCGCAGCTATTTTGATGAGGTGGTAGGGCGGGTCTATGAACGCTATCAGCAGCTACTAGCGGAGAGTAGCGCTCTGGATTTTGACGACTTGCTAATGAAGGCAGCGCAGTTATTTAGAAGCAGCGGTGAGACTCTATCTAAGTATCAGGAAAGGTATTTACACATCCTGGTGGACGAATTCCAGGATACCAACCTGACCCAATATGAGCTAATAAAGCAACTGGGTGGAAAGTATCGCAATATCTGTGTTGTCGGCGACCCCGACCAGTCAATCTACTCTTGGCGGTTCGCCGATTTGCGTAACATCCTTAGCTTTGAGAAGGATTATCCCGAGGCTAAGGTGATATTGCTGGAGCAGAACTACCGCTCGACGAAGGCGATTCTGGAAGCAGCATCTCACATAATC